>Ga0222713_10006368_pt1 | contig 11245 bp, 24 predicted proteins | sample C33_649DmetaG_FD_165061 | JGI IMG/M metagenome (GOLD analysis project Ga0222713, IMG submission 165061) | Estuarine water microbial communities from San Francisco Bay, California, United States - C33_649D | ecosystem: Environmental > Aquatic > Marine > Unclassified | place: USA: California... | reverse complement strand
TACTACCAGCGTAACATCTCCAGTTTCCATCAAAGTAAACAACTTCATACCATGTTGATTTACCTAAATTGTTTATGTGTTCTATCTCAGCTAAAACTGACACTAATTCAATAGGATTACTTACAACTGCAGGTATATTCGGTTGCGGTTTTAGTGGTTTATCCAATTTCTGTTCTTCTTTCATCTCTTTTTGATGTTTCCATTTTTCTAGACCACAAAGTTTACATTTAGTGGCACTTGATGTGGATGTGTCCATTTCAAATGGGCATTTTAGTTCTATCTTCATTTGTTACCTCCGTATGTTTTGTTATTGGTGTTTTCATTTCTCTTTGGTGTTAATTCAAACTTTGTCCCGTCATTCCATCTATATGTGGATCTGACGAATACCCATCATAAGTACCATCGGGATTAAAATAATGGTATACTCCCGCTGAGTCCCTTAGTATCAAAGAATATATCTTTGATTTCCTTGAACTCCACACGATTGGTAGGGTTATCTTCACCTCATCCAATCTTATTGATGATGTTCTTTCTTGTTGTGTCATTTCTCTTTGGTGTTAAAGGTTTCGTTATAATATCTTTGTGAGCCAATTACATATTCATCTTGAATGCCAAATATATAAGCATTCATAATCACCTCCTTCTCTTTCTCAAGCATTGACTCAATCTTTGCCTCAATCATTCTTGATGTATCTAAATCCATTGGTAGGGTTGTTCTAACCCACTCCAATAGTTCTTGCATTGGTGTTTTCATTTCTCGCTTTGGTGTTGTTCCCGTTCGGGTTAATCTGCGCCTATTTTTAATCATTTGCGCCCATTTGTTCACGTTCGGGTATATGTTTTAACGCTTATTTTAAACTTATAGGTTTAATTATACTTATTTGCATATAGGTCAGCCTTGGGCCATAATGTTGTTTTATAGGTCATATTTGACCATGTTTTTATGCCTTTAATGAGACTTTATCGGTCAAATCTGGGCTATAAATGACCGATATATAGCCCAGACTGACGGAGTTTAGCTAAATAGCGTCAGTTAAGTGACGGAATTATCATCTCCAAATCTTGACCGGTCCTTGGCGTACTTTAGGGCTGCCTCATATGTTGGGAATGTGGCCTCAACATTTTGGTTGACATAGACCCTCCACAAAGGGATGCCGTTTACTTTGGCTTCTACAATTCTGATGTTCATATAACTTGTTCGCAATCAATGCCATGCAATATTAATATACCGAGACCTTTTGTGCAACGGTAAATTTGTCCGTAATAAACTTTTGCAATACCAGCTTGAACAATCAACTTGGCGCACTCTACGCAAGGTGAATGCGTCGCGTAAATTGAAGCACCATCGCTTGAGTAGCCAGCCCTTGCGCATTTGGCAATGGCGTTTGACTCCGCGTGTAGCACCCACTCCTCTGTCTTTCCACTATCATCTTCGCAGATGTTCGGCCAACCTGAAGGTGTGCCATTGTATCCAATGGCAATGATGTTGCCATCCTTCACAATGATTGAACCAACTTGTGCCCTGTTACAGTACGACGCACTGGCCACAATGTTTGCGATTTGCATGTAGTGTTTGTGGTTCATTTGACTTGCGTTATGCGTTCGACATACTTACCAGGCGCAGCATACTTGCCGTCAATGTTCTTCAGGTATCGGTTCTGGATTCTGACGTAGTCCTTCAGGCAGTCACGATAGGATCGGTACACGCAGTGGTCTCGGTTCTTCCCAATGACATACTTGGATCGGCTGGTCTTGATGCCAGCCAAGTTGAAGTTCTCTCGGCATATGGCAGAGCGGAAGTGACCTGTCTCTAACTTGAATTGAGCCAACGCCACGTTTGGAAGGACGCATCCAAGTCCTACCAATTCAGCAGTGATGGCTGAGTCAGTCAATGGCATGGGGTCGACCTTGAACGTGTCTCGGTGAAAGATATGGACGATTTCTTTTTTAACTCTCTGAGAGTCTGGGCTCATCAATAAGCAAGCCAAAAGCCCCACGTTCGCCAGTAATGATGTTAGCAATAAGCGCCTGCAGTTTCTGGCCGGCGTCATCGTTAAGTTCTCTTCGTTGTAAATCATTAATTTTTTCATGTTCTTTTATTATTTGTTTAATTAAGTTTGATCGGTAGCTCCTTAGTTTGTCAAGTGAGTTACCTCTTGAATTTTGAATAAGGCTGTTTATGCTGCTGATGGTATTGACGATGGTATCAATGGCGATGAGCCTTGCTCCAATCTCAAAGCCATACGTAAAGACCCACAGGTACTGATAGTCAGCCACAGGACCATAGAAGTCACCTCCGACTCTAGTGTTGCGCATGTGAATCTCACCTGTCCTGTCGTTGCGCAATACCTTGAGCCCATAGTTGATGACGAAGTGGTGGCCAGCATGCTGAAACACAGGCTCACTCAGCGACACGCTTCGCCATAGTTGCTCACCAGTAATCATACCAGTTCCTCCAATACTCCAAGGGCCTCGGCAAATAAAAACAGCATGGCCATGAAAACGACATACTCAGCGCCAGCAATCATGACGATTAAGCATCCGGCAATGCGCAGTGCGCTCTTGGCTAGCGACACCAGTAGGTGTCCGAACACACTGGGAGGCGTCATATGCTCACCTCCAGTCCTGTTGATGCGTCATAGATGGTGCGGATGCGATGCTCAAGGGCTACGTCTACGGCGTCCTTAAACACAGGGCACTCCTGAACAATGTCTAACTCGATTGAGTCCTCGATGATGCGTCCACGCAAGAACACGCTGTCGTCCTCTAGCAGGCGCATGTGCTTGACGATGATGGATGACGGCTCGAATATGTCCTCGAATGAATAGTCAGATAGTTTCTTGGCCTGTCGTATGCCTAAGCCTACGAAGAACCCGCTTGTTGGGTTAAACTCTTGTGTCTCCATGTTGTACAGGGCCTCGCCCTTGTCCATGATTGTCCGGTGGAATGTTAATAGGTTACTCATTGAATTTGTTTTTTGCTTTCGATCGGGATCGAGTAGTAGTTTAATTAGTCTGTTCTCTTCTTTGTACTGCTTGGGTAGTTGCACCCACATGTCAAAGCTGTTGCATCCGTGGATGATGGTCGAGTGGTCTCGCTTGAACATCTTGCCAATCTTCTTGAACGTGTGCCCCTCTTCTCTCAGAATGTGCATGAGTATGCTTCTGATGATGACGAACTCTCGCTGTCGGCTAGTTGAGCGAATGATGAAACTTGCGCTCAGGCCTGTCTCTCTACGTATCGCTTTTCTTATCTCTTCTTTAATCTCCATTCTTCTAGGTTTTTAGTAAATTCTTCGAATCCGTCAATCTGTTTGTCCCGTTGTGGGCATGGTCGTGGTGGCACCTCAACGATTCGATTCTTGCGTGCCCACCTGCGGTGCAGGTACCATTTGATTATTGCTTTAATAGTTCTCATAGTTCTTATCCATAAAGTGTTCGATGACCTCTACGAAGTCTACGCCACGAACTGAATGCCATAGGTCAGAGTCCATGTCGAAGGCTTGGTTGAGTCTGTGACGAATCTCGAACGCGGCATCAAACCGGTCGAGGTCCTTGAAGAAAACCCTGTCGCATACTTGGTCGGCTATTGCCACCAATGAATCATGCGACTCGATGTGTTGAATTAGTTCTTGTGTCATGATGTAGAAATGTAGTTTTGAATGTCTCTTTTTCTAAATATATTTTTTTACTTTTTTACTTTTTTATTTTTTCTAGATTTCTAGATTTTTTTAGCATTTCAGCATTTTAAGAGTTAAGATAAAGAAAGTCAGAGAGTTACAGAGTGCTAAAGCCGATGCTGAACGATGCTGTTTTGTGCGTGAAACCGTGAAACAGCATTCGCCTGACATAAGCGTGACATTTCTGTGACAATTCTCTGACATTACTTAGTGTCTAGTAATTAGGACAGGTTGATTGATTCGTCATTCTCTAGGTCCCAAATCGATCGTTGGTTTTCTCTCAGACCATAGGCCATCGCCTCCTCTTTTGTCTCGAAGTGGAGGCTCATGTCAAGGTACCATGCCCGTGTCTCTGGGTCCCACCAACATCCCAAATACACCTCGCCGTCATATAGTGTGTCGGCATTAAACATGATGTAGATTTTAGTTTGTTGAACTAGGTCTTGGCCCTCGTCGACCTTTGTCTCGTGGCCTTCCATTGACACCATGTAGCCGTGGCTTGGTGCCTCGTCCCCTGTGTTGAGGTTGTAACTGAACCCTGTCTTGTTGGTCTCAGCGTTTCGGGTAAGTGATAATAGGTTGCTCATTTTACTTTGATTTGATTTACTTTGGTTAAGGTTTGAAGGTTAATTAGCCGGTAGTTCTTGGCGTCCAAGTCCCACACGCACAGGTAGCCTAGTTTAGAGGCGTCGTATGGTCGTGGACCAGCGTTTGGCTTGAGGCCTTTGGTTACTCCGGAGCGACCACGAAGGTGTCGAACGCTTCCGTCTTTCTTGATGAACTCACAGGAGAAGAACTTCCCGCTCTTAATGATTTGGATTGATTGTTTTTTATTCATAGTGGTTCCCCGTTGCCGTCTTGCTCGGCGCGCCTTCTTAGGGTCGGGGATGTTTGTCTAGTCAGGAACAGCGACAATTGTGCCGGCATTCTCCCACTCAAAGTACCATCCGTTATCATCGGCAATGGCTTGCATTTCGGGGTGAACACCCAATACAAAGAACTCTTCGTCCCAATAGTCAAACAGGTCGGGCGTTGCCTCTGCGTTGATGAAGATTAGTCGTCCATCATTACGCATGATGCGAGCGCCTTGTCTCTCTAGCAGTTGTTCAAATTGTTTCAGTTCCATGTTAGTCAAATTCTGCTAGTAGGCTGATGCTCTCGAGGATGGTCCCTGTCTTCTCGTCGTACAGGTCCTCGAACACGTGGTTGATGTTATGAACATCGCTATTGTAGTCGTAGCGGAAGTTCACGTTGATGTCGTCTAGAGACAGGCCGTGCTCGTCGGCAATCTCTTGAAGTTGTCTGATTAGTTTAGATGCTCTCATCGGTTGCGAATAGTTTGTTGGTGTAGTATTGGATTGATAGTTCTAGCGTGCCTGTCGTGCCGGCCTTGAGTTTTGTCCGTGATGGGACTATGTTGCCATAGGCATCGCGGAAGTCTTTGCGCGGCAAGAACAGGGCGCCTACCTTAAGAAGGCTCATGCACAGGCGGCCCGTTGAGCCTTCCATGTGCCACGCCTGTCCTGTGTCTACTAGTCGTTGGAGTGGCGCGTAGCCAATCTCCTGTTGCAAGGATCGAATGTCTTTGATTTTCATAATGATTAGTTGTTTATCTCGCCTCGGCTCTCGATGGTCTTGTCGACCAAGTCGTTTTGCTCTAGCATTAGGTTGTCTAGGTTACCCATTTTGTCCATGAGTTTGATGTGCTCCAAGGCCTCATCTTCGTTGTCAGCATCTACTACCACACGGGTAGAGAAGGTATGCCAAATGATGAATTCGTAGTTCATGATTATGTGTTTATTATAATTCAAAGTCAGCGCCGCTTTCAAAGTTTGTCACACGCACTTGCGTTGATGTTACATGATATTGGGCTCTTTCTTGTTCTAGAAGCTCATCAAAAGTCATGTCAGAGAATAGTTGCTTAGCCTCCTCTGCATCAGATGCCATTACTGAAAGGCGAGTCTTAAATGTGCGCTCTATGGTGAAATGCCATCTTGTCTTGTTTCTTGGGTCGATGAATGGCTCCTTGCTTACGACATTAAACTCCTCACAGGTCTTGTCACCATATTTTAATGACCTGTAATTTAGGAACTGCCCCTCTGTCATGAGGAGGTATTCAAGGTTTCCGTTAATCTCTACTAGGTAGGTGAATTTTGTTGTCTCGTTGTTCATAATATTTTAGTTTAGGTTGGGTCCCGCGCTTGGAGTCGAACCAAGCCATGCACCATGGCGGGAGCAAATGTTAGAAGTGGATGTCGACACGAACAGCGTCCCCTACCCTACCCATGTATCCGTAGCACACGTCGTCAATGTCTTGGCCTGTCAAGTCTAGGTAGGCCATGAACTGACGGAACCTGTCGAGTTTGACTAGCAAGTACGGGTTGCCGTCGTTGTCGTAGTGGACATCATTGTTTGGGCACAGGTACTGAGTGTGGCCTGTCTCGTCTCGGAAGAATAGTTCGGGTCTGCGACGCTCAGCGATTACGCCTCCGCCTCCGTTTGAATGCATGCCCGTGTTGCCTAGGGCTCCTGTTGTGGTTTTCATAAGTTTTCTAGTATTGTTAGGTCTAAGGTGTAAGGTTGTCCGTCTACCCATACGCAGTTCACATTGCCGGCGCTGTCGGTCACGACCTTGGCGTCCTTTGTGTATACGAAGTGGTTGAACTCGGGTTGCTCGATGGGCTTGTCGTAGGCGTGCTCTAGCGTCTCTTCGATTGTCTCCATGTACTGAGCAAGGTGCTCAGCCGTACCGGTGTCGCCGTGGTCGAGAGCCGCCTCGAAGTCTTGCTCCATCCATTCGCGTAGGTCTTCTAGGTTGCTGATGATGCGAGACCTTGCGTCACTCGTGAAACTAGAGCCCAACAGGATAAGGTTGAGCCCTAGGCTGATTGCTAAAATGCGCTTGTTCATGCGAAAATGATTAAGGTGATTAAACATGCCACGCCTAGCGCGATGATGGCTGAAAAGCCGATGAGGGTTTCTTTTAAATCTTGGTTCATGGTTGTTTATTGGTTTGTTTGTTCAATTAGTTTAATGATTTGCTCGGGCGTCTCCTTTATCTTTAGGCCGCCGTTGTTGTGAGTAGTGACTCCCACGATAGTGTAGGTCTTTTTGTCCAACAGGTCAGTAATGACGCAGATGTGGCCGATTTGATTGGGGTTGACGAAGACATCGCCTCCGCCTAGGGCTGTTAGTTTAATTGGTTTCATGGTTTGTATTGTTTAGCGATTACTCGTTTTGGATAGATGCCCCACTTTTGTGCGTATGGGGTCATGCCTTGCCAATAAATTAGGTCATAGCCTGCTGAGCGAAGGGCTTCTACCTTGCTCTTGGCCTCGATTACGCGGCCGTCATTAATTAAAAAGAATTTCATAATGGTTACTTTTTGAAGTGATTGTAAATCTCATCTGCCCAATAGCAAGATGTTACCTCTTGCTCTAGGTGTGATTGTAGGTCGTTAAGGTCTGAGCATAGTGCATCGTGCACTAACTTTCTCGTGTCCCAATCTAAGCAGCGCACCCGATAGGTGCCATTACCTAGTCTCTCGACCTGTACTCTGCCTCCGATGGCATACTCTCCGATGTTAAATGTCTTGATTTTCATAATGGTGGCTCCCCTGTGCAGTCTCGCTCTGCTCGCTACCGGTGTAGACAGGGGATGGGGGTTAGAACCCCTTGGTGAAGACGGAGCCGTACTTTCTAGAGCGCTCAGCCATGTCGGCTCTCGCTTCCTTGCTAGTTCCGATTAGGCATTCTTCGCCGTGTTCGTTTTGGAATGTGCCTAGCATCAACTCGACTACATCGGATTTTTCTATCTCGACCATTAGGGCCTTAGCCTCGTCCATCTTGCCCTCTTGTGCTAGGTCTAGCACCTGCTCGAGCCCGCGGCCGTCGGGAGTCTTTTGGGATTTGTGTAGTTGATAGAAGCCGCCGTTGGTGATGGCGCCTCCGTAACTGAATTGGCCTAGGAGTCGGATGCCTTCGGGGATGGTGTACTCGGCATAGTACTTATCCCATCCATAGGCCCCATCGGCCTTGTCTACCTTGTAGAAGATGACATCGCCATACTTCAGCATCCTGTCGACAGAGGCGTCCCATTCCTTGGGGTTGTAGGCTCTTGGTGGCTCTTGGCGTAATTGGTCGGGGGTGATTTTGATTGCTTTCATAATGTTTAGGGTTATGTCAAAGACGCCCGTAGGCGTTTCGTCCATTTAGGACTCATCAGTTTGACTAGAAGCCTCGCCCTTTTTCCAAAAGTTCTTCCTTGTACTTATCAATAAGGCAAAGGATGTACTCGGTGTCTTCGGCCGCTCTTTTGTCATATTTCTTTTCATCGCGATAAACTTGAAGCATATGCTTTACGAAGTACTCAGCGGCGGCAATTTTGATTTCTGTGTTGGTCATTGAATTTTTGTTTTTCATGATGTTAGTTTTAGGTGGAACCCAAGGCCCGACTCGAACGGGCAGCAAGCCAATTGGCTTGGGTTTGTAGGTGGCGCTCATCCATGGGCTACAGGATGTGGGTGGAGAGAGCCGTCTCTCGGCGCCATGCGGTAGTATCAATAAGTCAAAGAACGGGTCCGGCGAGCACTGCACCGCAGTGGTCTAGAAGGTGGAACCGGTACCGCCATACCCAAAGGGTCACGGGTGAAGTGGGGCGGTGATGTATCAGAACGATGATGCAAAGTTGGGGCGCGGGTTTGTGACTACCAAATTTTTGTGAAAAAAAGTGTTAATTTAGAATCATTCTAAATGGGATTTAATTGAAAATCAATCAGTTAGGGCAAATATTTTTTTTTATAAAGTTTTTGGCCCTTTTTATCGGGGGTGACTTGTTGGCGGGGAAATGTGGGGTTCGGTGGGGGAAACCCTCTCTTTCTAGGCCCTAGAATTGGGGCAAAGTGGGGGAAGGTGGGGCTGCAGTTTTCCGGTTGCCCCGTCTCACAGCAGAAGCGTCATGTTGACACTTGTTCTGTGAGCGTGCCTAGGAATCGGGGAAGCAAAACGGGCTAGGTCCTAGGTCCTAGACTGCGGCAAGCGACGGGCTAGGCTGTGGGGCTGTGCCGTGCCTAGTATGGCCAACAGGTACCCACAGGAAACCCCAAAAATTCGGGAACGGCGAGCCAAAATCCCGACCCCCCCTATCCGAAAAAATCGACTTTCCGATCGGGTCGGGGACTGTGAAATTATATTATTACCCTCAACCCCCATACGTCTAACAAATTTTGTTGACCTTTGCACCATGACCATTACCTTAGAGTCCCGACTCCGCTATGGCCTTTTGGTAGGCTTCCAGCTGTACAACCCTGACAAGGAGGATCCTTATTACGAGGTTGTTTTAGACCTATTGATCATCCGCTTGTCGATTGCCTGGATTTGACCAATCGGTAAATAAGTCCATCGCTCGAGGTGTTTTTAAACACTTTGATAAGTGCTAAAACTTTCTCATCATCTCTATCGCAATAATACGATAATGACATTTCTATGACATAACATTATGTTAAATAGTGCTGTTTCACAGTTTCACGGTAGTTTCAGCACTCTTCAGCATTCGTTTCTACATCGTGTAACTTATTGATTTTCTTATATTTATCTATTAAAATGCTGAAATGCTGTTTTTTTTAGCTGAAAATAAAAAAAAAAAAATAAGATAGATACATAAAAATATATTTCTAGAAAAGAGAAAAAGTTTCAGCATTTCTACATTGTTTGACATTTATGTCAATCACTGCAGAATATCTGTTTTAGTCCATATCTTTGTGGTATGCCAATTATGCTTGATGATTTGAATATTGTACAGACCCCATTGAGTGCGAGTCAGTACGTGAAGGAGATGCCAAAAAAGACGCAGATTGTATTGCACCATACGGTTAGCAACCGCAACGCTGCCAATGTAATCCGTGGGTGGGACAAGACCCCGGAGAGAGTTGCCACTGCCGTGGTGGTTGGTGGCGATGGTGTGATCCACCAGGCCTACAGCTCAAAGTACTGGGCCAGCCACTTGGGGCTAGGCACCAAGCACTTCACACCTCTTGGTCTCAAGTACCAGAACCTGGACAAGAGTAGTATTGGCATTGAAATTTGTGCGTATGGCCCCTTGAAATACGAGGCAGGTGTATTCAAGACCATATATGGTCAAACCATCCCCAACGAGGAGGTTGAGGAGTTGGAGACACCATTCAAGAAGCACAAGTTCTGGCACACATACACTGACGAGCAGATTGAGTCGGTGGAGAAGCTACTCAAGTACTGGACTCGTGTCTACGACATACCATTGGTATACAACGAGGACATGTGGGACATCAGCAAGGAGGCCATGAGTGGCGCCCCTGGCATTTGGAACCACACCAGCTACCGCACGGACAAGAGCGACTGCTACCCTGCCGCGAACCTCATTGCGATGCTGAAGGGGTTGTGACCTAGCAGCTACGCTGTTAGGTTGGGGCTCACACAAGACACCTTGTCAGTCCTTGCCTAATTGGTATGGTCTTGGTATATTTGCACCAAGAATCAAATCTATGGCAATTTTAAAGCATGTACATTTTGGTCAGGATGGCCAAGAGAAACTAATCAGCGGCATCAACACGCTGGCTGACGCTGTCAAGAGCACACTGGGCCCAAAGGGGCGCACGGTGCTGATCGAGTCTGAGAACCACACCCATGGCGTGGTCATTACCAAGGATGGTGTCTCGGTGGCAAGGTCCATTAACCTTCTTGACCCTGTCGAGAACATGGCTGTGGGCATTGCCCGTGAGGCATCCGAGAAGACAGCCACTCAGGCTGGAGACGGGACGACCACGAGCATTGTGCTGACGCAGGCCATCATCAACGAGGCCCGCAAGCAGTTGGGTGGTGCCGTGGACATGGGAACGGTGACCCGTGAGCTGCAGGCCATTGCCGCCAAGGTGGTGGACGCGCTCAAGGAGATGGCAGTGCCAGTGACGGACGAGACGCTGGTGGACGTGGCGACAGTGAGCGCCAACGGTGACGCTGAGATAGGCGAGCTCATTGCTGATGCCTACAAGCAGGTGAGCTACGTGAGCGTGGCTGACTCAAAGACGTCAGAGACATACTCTGAGATTATCCAAGGCATTAAGATTGACAGGGGCATTGGCTCCAGGTTCTTCATCACGGATCAGAAGAAGAATGAAGGGGTTCTTCAGAACCCCTACGTCCTCGTCTCCGATCAGAAGATTGAGAACCTCTCCAAGCTCGAGCACGTGCTGGCACCTATTGTGCAGAACGGCGACAGTTTGCTCATCATCTCCGAGATGGGGATGAACGCTATGAACACTTTGAACGTAAACGCCATGAAGGGCACGATCAAGGTGTGCCAGATCTTACCTCCCGACTTTGGGTACCGACGCAAGGAGCTGATGGAGGACATCGCTGCCATGGTCGGCGCTCGGTTGGTGAGCGAGGACACGGGCGACGAGCTGAGCCTGGTTGGTATGGACTGGTTGGGTAAGGCTGACAAGGTCATCTCAAGCCAGGAGCAGACGGTCATTGTGGGCGGTCGTGGCGAGCAGAGCGTGGTGGACGCCCGCATCGAGGCGCTAAAGGGCTC
>Ga0222713_10006367_pt1 | contig 11245 bp, 6 predicted proteins | sample C33_649DmetaG_FD_165061 | JGI IMG/M metagenome (GOLD analysis project Ga0222713, IMG submission 165061) | Estuarine water microbial communities from San Francisco Bay, California, United States - C33_649D | ecosystem: Environmental > Aquatic > Marine > Unclassified | place: USA: California... | reverse complement strand
TGAATCTCCTGACGGGCTGTCCCTTCCCCCCCCCCCCCCCCCCCCATTCGTCGGCACGTGTTCGCGAATCAGCATCGGGGGGGTGCGACTCGCCCACGATCGATCAGATTGGTCGGTCGGTCGCCCCCGATCGGTCGGTCGGTCACCCCCGATGTCGTCGACGTCGACGACATCGACGCGCCGACCGATCGCGGACGTCACGACGCGATGCGCGCGCGCGCGTTCGTAGCGTTCGCCCGTTCGCCGTCACCTTCACCGTCCTCGTCGTCGTCATCACCGTCGTCGTCGTCGCTCAATCGCACGTCGCTCGGTCGACGCCAACGTCTACGCGCGAACGCGACGACGAGACGCGAAGTGATGATCGCGACGACGACCGCGACCGCGCTGTCGACGACATCGAGAGCGAACGCACGAGCGAACGAGAGCGACGGTCGCGCGACGTCGAGCGCGCGAGAGATGCTGGATGAACTCGAACGAGTGGCGATAGGGACGACGTACGCGCGAGGGGCGTTCGCGGTGACGCGCGTGACGCGCGTGAAGACGTACGACGTCGTGTGCGTGGAGTTGGAACACGCGAAGACCGGGGCGAAAGTGTTGCACGTCGCCGCGGATGATTCCAACGCGTGCTTTAACGTGGCGTTTAGGACGACGCCGAGGGATTCGTCTGGGGTGGCGCACGTCCTGGAACACACGGTGCTTTGCGGAAGCGAGAAGTACCCGGTGCGAGACCCGTTTTTTAACATGTTGCGGCGGTCGTTGAGCACGTTTATGAACGCGATGACGGCGAGCGATTTCACGTGCTACCCGTTCAGCACTATGAATCGAGTGGATTATAACAATTTGTTGAGCGTGTATTTGGACGCGTGCTTCTTTCCGAAGATCAAGGAGGGCGACTTTTCGCAAGAAGGGCACCGTTTCGAGTTCGCGAAGATGGATGATCCGACGAGCGATTTGATCTACAAGGGCATCGTCTTCAACGAGATGAAGGGTGCGATGGGATCGCAAAGCGCTCGATACGGACGAGAACTCGGGGCGAATTTATTCCCAACGTCCACGTATCACTGGAACAGCGGCGGGGATCCGGTGAACATCCCAGACTTGACGTACGAACAGCTCAAGGCGTTCCACGCGTTGCACTACCATCCGAGCAACGCCAAGTTCTATACCTACGGTGACTTGCCGCTCGAAGAAACACTGCAAAAAATCGAAGACTTGGCGCTGCACCGATTCGATCGCCTCGACGTTAGCAAGCTGATCGTTGAAGACGAGAAGCGCTTCAAGGCGCCGCAAGCGGTCCAAGTCACCGTGCCCGCCGACGCCATCGTCGCCGACGTGAACAAGCAATCGATCATCTCGCTCGCGTGGCTCATGGTGAACCAAATTAAGGATCCAGTGTCGTTGGAAAATTTTGCGTTGAACGTTGCCGGCGACTTATTGACGAGTGGGCCGCAAAGCTACTTTTATGAAGCGCTTCTCGAGCCGCGTTTGGGGAGCGGCTTCGCCCCGGGCACGGGCTACGGTGGATCTCGCCGTGAAACATCCTTTGCCGTCGGCTTGAAAGACGTCGCCGAGGACGATCTCAAGAAGGTTGAAACGATCATCATGGAGGTTCTCGAGCGCATCTCTCGCGAAGGCTTTCCCCGTGACCGCGTGGAGGCGGTGATGCATCAAGTAGAACTCGACGCCGCCGTCGTGAGCACGCAGTTCGGCTTGAACGCTGGCTTTGGTGCATTCAGCACTTGGGTGCATGACGGCGACTCTTTGCGATCACTTCGCACGCCGGAGCTCGCCGCCAAGTTGAACGCCGCGCTCGACGCCGATCCGCAGTATTGGCAAAAGCTCATCAAGAAATGGTTCATCGACAACACGCATCGTCTCACTGTAACCGCGCGTACTGATCCGGACTACGACAAAAAGCTCGACGAAGCCGAAAAGAAAAAGCTCAAAGAGATCGAAGCGACGTTGACGGAGGAGCAAAAGGCGAAAATCGTCGCCAACGCGTTGGCGCTTAAAGAAAATCAGGACATGAAGGAGGATGTGTCCATCTTACCGACGCTCATCGTCGCTGAAGCAGTGCCAAAAGAAATCAAGAAGTGGGGCTCGAAAGCAATGACGATCGCGGGGCGCATTCCGCTTCAATACGACGAGCAGCCGACGAATGGGGTTGCGTACTTTACGACGCATTTTGATTTGGATGGCATGCCGCAACGCCTGGTGCCGTACTTGGATCTCTTCTGCGAATTCATCGATCAACTTGGCACGGACAAATTGAAGTATAAGGATTTGGCGGAAAAGATAAAACTTAAGACCGGGGGATTTTCCGTCGAACCCGTCGTGCGCCCTGTTGCGGACGGCGATGGCACGCCTAAGGTTTCGTTGGCCATCGGCTCGCACGCGCTTGAGCGGAACGTGGACGACATGTTTGAAATTCTTACCGATTTGCAGACCGCCAAGTGGCGAGGTGAAGAGGAACGATTGAAACTATTGTTATCTCGTCGCGCCGCTTCTCTTGGCTCTTCAGTGGGATCCAACGGTTTGAATTATGCTCGCGCACTTTCGGCGGCGCCAATCAATGCCTCGAGCGCGTTTGCGAATGAGCTCACCGGCTTGCCTTATGTCGCGCTCGTCACACGTTTGTCCAAGGACAACGCCATCGAGGAGTTGCAAAGTGCGCTTTCCGACATCGCTGCATTTGCGCTTCGCCCGGAGCGCGTGCAGCGCTGCCGCATCGCTTGCCAATCCGAGAGTTTCCCCGCGGTTGAGCGCGCACTAACTCGCTTTTTGAGCGACATCGCGCCCGCCGCGGCGAGCCCGAACGCCGCGAGTGCGACGCTCGCGTCACAGCTGCAAGCGTTTGAATCCGAACGTTCGAAAATTTTCGTCACGATACCGGGTCAAACGAATTATTGCTCCACCTCAGTGCCGGCGCTGCCGTACACTCACCCTGACAGTCCGGCGTTGTTTCTTCTGGCTCAGGCGTTGAGCGCCGGGTACCTTCACCGCGAGATTCGCGAGAAAGGCGGCGCTTACGGCGGCGGCGCCACGAGCGATCCGATGACCGCAATGTTTCAGTTCTTCAGTTACCGCGACCCAAATACGACGAAGACGCTCGAGGCGTTTGAAAAGTCTGTAGAGTGGGCGACGACGCCCGGATCGATCACGTCCAAGGAACTCGAAGAGGCGCAGCTCCGCGCGTTCAAGGCTCTCGACGCCCCTCTCGCCCCAAGCTCGCGCGGCAAATCGAGCTTCTCTTCTGGTTTCACCGACGCGCAGCGCCAACGCTTCCGCGATGGCTTGCTCGCGTGTACGCCTGAAGACCTCGCCCGCGTCGCCGCCGTCCACCTGGCGCCCGCGCTCCGGGACGCCGCCGCCGTCGCCGTCCTCGGTTCCGCCGAATTCGCCCCGCGCGACGATCGCTCGTGGACCGTGCGCGACCCTCTCGGGGTGAAGCTGTGATCACTTCTCTTTTCCTCGCCGTTGTAACGCATACTTTCTCCCTTCGTCGCCGTCCTCTCTCGTCGCCGTCGCCCGTCCCGGACGAGCCGCTTTTTCAAATTCCAAACCCTTGGTGTTGAAAAAGCGCGCGAACGAACGCACTCGCGCCGCATTCGCGCGCATTCGCGCTCGCGAACGTAACGCGTCGTTCGCGTTCGCGACAACGCGCGAAAGAGCCGTCGCGTTCGTCTTTCGCACTCGTTTCTCCTCGCGCGAAAGAACGGACGACATCGCGAGGACGACATCGCGATCGGCGGAAGTTTTTCGCTCGGTGTGTCGGCGATCGCGCGATCGCGAACGAAAGAGCGTCGATCGATCGATCGATACGATCGACGGAGCGTGAGCGCGAACGAGTGCGATGACGACGAAAGCGAACGAAGCGCCGGCGATGGTGAAAACGCCGTCGCTTTTGGAACGGTTGCGGAAGCGGTCGGGGAGGGCGAAGACGCGCACGCTCGCGCTGGGCGCGAACGACCCGAACGCGTCGAGTAAGTTTAGAAAGAATACGATATCGACGGGAAAGTATAATGTGATTACGTTCTTTCCGAAAGGATTGTACGAACAGTTCCGGCGAGTGGCGAACTTGTACTTTTTGTCGGTGGCTATTATTTCATTGTTCGACACGGTTTCGCCGATCCAGCCGTACACGACGTGGACGCCGTTGACGATTGTCGTGGGTTTGTCACTTTTTAAGGAAGGAATTGAGGATTACAAGCGACATATGCAAGATCGAACGCAAAACTTGTCGCCTACTGAACGTTTCAATGGGACGTCGTTTGAGCAGTGCCAGTGGAAGGATATTCGCGTCGGGAATATCGTGCGCGTGGTGCGCGACCAATTCTTTCCGTGCGATTTGATCATGTTGGACAGCTCGGTGGATGAAAACTCGTGCTACGTGGAGACGAAAAACTTGGATGGGGAAACAAATTTAAAGACGAAGCGTGCGGTAGATCTGGTGAAAGATATCGGCGAACTTGACTATGAGAACATGGCTAAGCTCTCTGGGGCAACGACGGTTGAGTGCGAGCTCCCAAACAATTCGCTGTACACGTACTCTGGGAACATGAACATCGGTAAGCCGCTGTTTGAAGAACCGAAGAAGATTTCCTTGCACCCCTCGAACGTGCTCCTTCGTGGTTCGAACTTGAGGAACACCGAGTGGGTCATCGGCATCGTCGTGTACACTGGGCATGACACCAAGGTGATGATGAACTCCACGGACACTCCATCCAAACGCTCGCATGTCGAGAGGCAGATGGATGGTGTCGTCATCACGATGTTAGTATCTTTGGTTTTGCTCGGCACCGCTTCGGCTGTTTTATGTTCGGAATGGATCGCGACGAGTTCAAAGAAGCACTGGTACCTGGACGTGTACGCGCAGGACGTCACTTTCAATCCGAACAACAAAGCGCTGGTCGGTACTATTTCGTTCTTCACGTCTTACGTGTTATATGGTTATTTGATTCCGATTTCGCTCTATGTATCTCTGGAGTTTGTCAAAGTCATCCAAGGGTTCGTCTTCTTGAACAAAGATCGAAAGATGTACCACAAGGAAACGGATACGCCCGCAGCGGCTCGGACGACCAACTTAAATGAAGAGCTTGGCATGATTCACACGGTCTTAAGCGATAAGACTGGTACTTTGACGTGTAACTCTATGGAGTTCTTCAAATGCTCCATCGGGGGCGTGAGCTACGGGGAAGGAATCACTGAAATCGAGCGTGCCATTCAAGCGCGCAAGGGCATCAAGCTTCCCCCTGTCAGTGAACATGATATTCCAATCGAAGCGTCATTCAACTTCCGCGATGCGCGCATCACTGACGGTCGGTGGCGAGAACGAAACGATTCCGAGATTTGCCGCGACTTCTTTCGAGTTCTCGCGGTGTGTCAAACTGTAATCCCGGAAGGTAACCCGATTCCGGAGGAAATCGTGTACCAGGCTGAAAGCCCGGACGAGCTAGCGTTCGTGGTTGCGGCGAAACGGTTCGGCTTCTTTTTCAAGCAACGTTCAGTTTCCAGTATTTTGGTCGAAGAGCAGCAGCTCGATAAGAGTAAACCCAACGCAATCGTCAAGTATGACATTTTGAACGTTCTTGAATTTTCATCGAAGCGCAAGCGCATGAGCGTGATCGCCCGTTCAGAGAACGGGCAAATCAGGCTTTTCTGCAAGGGCGCGGACTCCGTTATTTATCAGCGACTTGCGCCTTCTTCGGGTGATTACAAAGAGGCGACACAACAGCACATGGATGAGTGGGCGCAATGCGGTTTGCGTACGTTGTGCATAGCGCATCGCAACATCAGCGCTGACGAGTACAAAACTTGGATGAAGACGTTTACTGAAGCAAGTCACGCACTGCACAACAGAAGCGAGGAACTAGAAAATGCTGCAGAACTCATCGAAAAGGGACTCACTCTTTTGGGAGCGACGGCGATTGAAGACAAGTTGCAAACGGGCGTTCCGCGCACAATCGAACAGCTGATGTCTGCAAACATAGCGATTTGGGTTCTCACCGGTGACAAGCAAGACACGGCCATCAACATTGGTCAAGCATGCTCGTTGATTACACCGAAAATGAAGTTGCGCATCATCAACGTAGAGGATTTGGTGAAGCAAGAGAATGAAGGTGAAATCAGTAGCGATGAGTTTGAAGTCCTTGCGCTGGCCTCCGTCAAGCAGCAGCTGGAAGCTGGTTTGGTTGACGCGCAAGCGGCCAAGTTACTGAATGCGGACATCGGTATGGTCATTGACGGTCGTTCGCTGACCATGGCTCTCACTGAAGAGCTTGCTGGAAGCTTCTTGGCGTTCGGTACAGAATGTGCCGCAGTGATTTGCTGCCGCGTCTCGCCGCTTCAAAAGGCTCTTGTGACTACTCTCGTGAAGGACTCAGGCCGCATTACGCTCGCCATCGGCGACGGGGCAAATGATGTTGGTATGATTCAGGCGGCACATATTGGCGTGGGTATTAGCGGTCAAGAAGGTATGCAAGCCGTCATGGCGGCTGATTTCTCATTCGCACAATTCCGCTACCTGGAGCGCCTCATCCTTTTACACGGTCGATACAACTACAAGCGTATCGCCCGAATGGTGACATACTTCTTTTACAAGAACATCGCATTCGGTTTGACGATCTTCATTTATAACATGCACACGAATGCTAGCGGTCAGGTGGTGTACAACGATTGGCTTATGTCTTCGTTCAATATATTCTTCACGAATTTCCCAGTTTTGGTACTCGGTATTCTTGACCAAGACGTCAGACCATCGAGTTCGTTGAAATACCCAGCGCTGTACAAGGAGACACAGTCAAACAGCCAATTCACTGCGAAGCGACGACTGATATGGTTCGCGAACGGTATTTACGTCGGGATCATGAGCTTTGTGTGCGTTTTCTATGGTATTCACGGTGGTGAATCAGATACGGTTAGTGGTCGTACGTTTGGCTTGTGGGAAGTCGGAACGACGTTGTACACGACGATCGTTGTCACGCTGAATATTCAGATGGCTTTGTACAGTAACTTTTGGACCATGTGGCTTCATTTTGCTATCTGGGCATCTCTCGCGTTGTGGTTCGGCCTGAACTCGCTGTTGGGCGAAACAGGACCGTACTACTCGACTTACTCCTACAAGACGTTTTTGCCCATCATGGCGCAGTCGGCGAAATATTGGCTCGCGATTTGGCCCGTCGTCGCGCTTGGTTTGCTCCCGTACATCATGATCATCACTTTCGTTCGAATATACCACCCGACGTTAGCGGATAGGGTGCAGGATGAAGACGCATTCAACCGTTCCGGTCGCGCTCCTAGCGAAAGAGAAGCCATCGACACAAAAACGGATGTCGAAACGGATGTAAAATCGCCGCGTCGCTTAGGAACGTTGAAGGGCGTCGTCGTTGAAAACTTAGGTATCGAACCCGTGGAAGCGCCCCCGGCGCCGAAACACAAACGCAAGTTGTCGTTTGCCGAGGTATGGGGACCGGAAAAGACCTTCCCGGAAATTTCGACGACGTCGGTTGTTGCGCCGAGCGAAGCAAACAGTACTCGTAGTTCCCTCGATGTTCGGGAACTTCCGCTGACAACCAAACCCGACGACGCCGAAGATCGAGTGGAGTTATCGAAGATAGAGGAACGCGTGAGCCTCGAAGAGCGTTTGTAGAAAATTTTTGCGATTTGTAGGTCCTGCTATTATAATGAAATCGCAGTCTTGAAATAAACCCGCTGACACGCTCAACTGTCGCACTTTGCGCCGCGACGCGAAGCGGTCGCGCGCCGATGACGATTGGCGCTTTTTCGTCCTTCACGAGCGCGCTCGCGCTCAAGCCATCGCGTCAATCGCCCGTCGTTCGCGCGTCGTCGACGTCGCACGTGAAACCGTTCGGCGAGTGGGGAGCCGATGGCATTCGTCAGAACTCTGGCATTCCGCGCGAGGACTGGGAACCCGCGGCGTTCGCGGCGTGGCTCGCCGACGGCGCGACCGCGGTGAAAGCGACGCGATTGCTCATTCTAGGATCGCGACACCGGCACGATCGCGTGGGCGAGGTCTATCGCGACATCGAGGCGATCGAGGCGATGAAGAAGAACGCGCTGCGCTGGTGCGAGGGGCTGCGAGCGCACGCGGCGTGTCACGCCCATCCGGCGAGTGGGCTGGTGCTGTGTGACGCCCGAGCGACGTCGAGAGCGGTGACGAAGGCGCGGGTTTCGATACCGATTCGCACGGCGCTGGACATGGGGGTGGTGTTACAGCGTGCGCCTGAGTTTTTTGACGCGAGCGATGAGGCGTTGACTCGCGTCGCGACAACGACGATGGCGGTCGCGGAAGCCCTGGACGTGAAGTTGGATGACGAGCGGTTGAAAGAGATCGTGGAGATCGCGCCGAAAATATTGCTCGCCGACTCGCTCGCGGTCGTCGAAGCGCTGGAGCAGCTGCGGCCGTTGAGTCGGGATTTTTCATCGTTCGCGGCGTTCGTGGCGGACAATTCGGAGGCGGTTTTAGATTCGCACTTTCGTTCGACGCTCGCGCAGACGATGTCGATGCGGAAGAGCTATCGCGTGTGATGGCGCGCGCGGCGACGATGACGGTGTAGTCATACCTGTACAGTAATCAACTCGTAAAACACCCTAGACTCAACTACCGGTAGCCGTCGGCTTGACCAAATTGGAAACCGGGTAGTCGTACATTTGTATAAGGAATGCGCGTGAATTCAAATAAAATCCACCAGGCGCGAGCTTTAGATCCTCCGTCGTACACTGGTAGGAGAAAATGCTCCCATCGTCATTGATTCGTGGACACAAGTACTTGTGAAACTGCGAGCCGACGAGGTAGATTGTAATTTTATGTGCCATCATCACCGTGATCCACATGAAGACGACAAAACGATACGTCAGACTGAACCATTTGCCTTTACCAAAGTAATTACCGCGCGGGAAAACATCCCGATGTCGAATGCCATGAAATCTCTGTTGAGCATACATGATGAAAAACGAAAGCAGTACCTCGATGGCGATCAGATTAATCGCTTGCATTCCATACGCCTTCAAGTCGACAATGTCCTCGTTCCCGACGCTCGCCATACGAAAGACGTATAAGTACAACGAAATGACGATGACAGCACAGATTTCGGCGAATGAAGACACGATCGAGTTCAACGCTACGATATCATGCTGCTTACGCGAAATGAGCATCGCCTCTGCCGTTTGCTTTCCGAGAAAAATCTTGGCTAAAAGAGCGTCTCGATCCTTCTGCACGACGTTAATCATGAGTTCGTGCAGTGAGAGCACGGCTTGAACGGTGGCCATGTTTTTCACTGCGCCGCCGGCTGATAACAAAAACATGACATATCGCGAAAAGAATGCTTGTTGTAGCGTAAACGAAACAAAATACGGAAGTTGCAAGCACGGTCCGGGTGATGGGTTTAGTCTAGTGTAGTGCCGTTCCACGGCGCGGACGAATTCCCAAAACAAAGGATCCAACACGAACCGAACGCCTAGCTTGAGCGTGGCGCTCACGCTCGGATCGGCGGCGATGATGATAAAAATTTCCACGACTGCTTTACCGATGATGGCCATCAATACGACGTAGGTGTAAATCCAACTCAGTCCTTTTGTCGACCAAAATTCCTCGCTCGTCGCGCCGCAATAAAATAGCGCTCCAAAAAAGGACATGCAAACAAACTGCGAATACTGCGAGTGGTTCCCGAGAATTGAGATCATAACGAAGTACACAACGTAGTACCCTGTAAACGAATACATCGCGAGCTTTGTGCGCCACTTTCTATGTTTCGACGCGTGCCACGCGCTCATCTGATGAAAAATCACTTCACCAAAGTACGCCAGCGTCGATGTGCGGACGAACAGCACGGAAAAATCACCCATGCGCCAAGGGCGATAGACGTTGCCGTATTCGCGTCCGAAGGTGCATTGCAGGAATGAGCGGACGACTTCTTCGCGCCCGAGTGCGTTTCGCAGTTCAACATCGAAGCCTCGAGTGCATTTGCTCCAAACGGCGGTGGATATGAATGTGAAGTATCCGGTGAGCGCTACCAATCCGCAACACACGCACGCTTGAATGGTGACCCAATCGTTAATGACTTCCCACAATCGCGACGACGACTCGATTTTTTCATCGAGCGCGCGGTCCTTTACACCTCGAGCGCTCGCTCCAGTCAACCCGGTTGACTCCGAGTCCTCGCTCGTAGCGCCATCCGCTTCCCCCTCCTCCGCGGGCGCCGCCTCTGATGCCCTTCGCGCCGCTGCATCGCGTTCACGATTCACCATTGTCGCGCCCATCGCCAAATCGCGCGCTCCGCGCGCGTAAAAATGACGACCTTACTCCTCGTCGAAGAAATTCTTTCATCCTATTTCCGTCGACGGAGCCGACGTCGCGCGCGCGCGCGCCCTTCGCGCCCACCCCTCCTCCTCCCCTCATCCTTGGCTCGGAATCACGTTAAAAAAATGATACACCTCGTCCTCATCCATCACGCCGACGACGACTCCGCACGACGCGCACTTCACTTCTCTGTACCGTTCGCGTTCGTTCTCGTCGCTTCCTCGTTTTCCTCCACCCCCCCGCACCAGCGCGCTCGCGTCCTCCACCGCCACATTCATCGCAAAAATCGCGCGGTACTGCGTCGCGTACTTCACGTGTCGCTGACATCTCGCGCTCACCGTGGTGAAACACCCCGGGCAGCTCAACGTCGCGTCGGTCGCTCGCGCCCCCGCGCTCGCGCGCGCCATCACCTCTTCGTCCGCATCATCCGCGCCTTCGTCGTAGAACTCCACTCGAGACGCGTGTTCCTTTTCCTCCGTCGCGCTCGACGTCGCCGAAGCCGATTCCGAAGCCGAAGCCGAAGCCGAAGCCGATTCCGATTCCGAAGCCGTCATCGTCCGCGTCCGCGTCCGCGTCCGCGTCCGCGTCGCCTCCATCCTCCGGCGTCTTCACGCGCGTCTACCACCGCGGTCGTCCTCCATCGTCGCGCGCGATCGCACGCGTCGCTCTAAAACGCGATCGCTCTAAACCGCGCGACGAGAGCGCGTGTGACGATCGCGAAAGTGTTTTGAGCTCAAAAAGCGTTTCGAGCTCCAAAAGCAATCATCACACCTCCGCCATCGCATCGATCGATCGATCGCGCGATCGATCGCGCGACGCGAACGACGCGAACGAAATGAACGACGCGAATGCGTGATACGCGCGCTCATTCTCTCCGTCGCGTTCGATCGCGCGCTCGTGACGTCGCGCGCGAACGCGGGATGTGAA
>Ga0222713_10006363_pt1 | contig 11252 bp, 14 predicted proteins | sample C33_649DmetaG_FD_165061 | JGI IMG/M metagenome (GOLD analysis project Ga0222713, IMG submission 165061) | Estuarine water microbial communities from San Francisco Bay, California, United States - C33_649D | ecosystem: Environmental > Aquatic > Marine > Unclassified | place: USA: California... | reverse complement strand
ATTATATTAATTGATGATGTAGATTTTGCCAAAAAAGTCTTCGCGTTTGGATTTATAAACGAAGATAAAGTCATATACTTAAGTATAGTTAATAGACATCCGATTGATATTTTAAGAACTCTTTCACATGAAATGATTCACTATAAGCAACTTATAGAAAAGGGGACATTAAAGTCTCATGCTGGAAGTCCTGAAGAAAATTTTGCTAATGCAAAAGCGGGAGAAATCATGAGAAAATATGGTAAACTTCATCCAGAATTATTTGACCTTATGCCAATTAGGTAGTATAATTCTTTTTCTGGGGATATAACTCAGTTGGTAGAGTGCCTGCTTTGCAAGCAGGATGTCAGGAGTTCGAGTCTCCTTATCTCCATATTACTAAATACTTTATATTGTGTGTAGAAGTATACTTATATAAAGTAATGAAATTATTCTCAAAATTTATTACGGAAGCAACCGCAGCTTCTCAACAAGCAAAAAGATTGGGTCTTGTTGGAGATGGTCATGGTGGTTGGTATAATAGAGCAACTGGAGAGTTTGAGGCTAAAACAGTTGGTGGTGGATTGCAGTATTATAATAAGAGGCAAAGAGTACCTGGAAAAGATCCAGCACAAACACCAAGAGAAAAACAAATCGCTTCTCCTGGATATAATGACCCAGCGATGGTGCAGCAAGTTCAACAGATACCTCAAGAACAAGTTCCTCAAGAAGAAATACCTCAAGAACAAGTTCCTCAAGAAGAAATGCCACAAGAACAAGTTCCTCAAAGTTTTCTCCCAGTTGAAAGGACAAAAGGAACCTTGACAATTGTGTTTGGTAGATTTAACCCTCCTACAGTTGCACATCAGGAATTGATGGATACTGCAGCACAAGTTGCAGCGGAAGAAGGTAGCGAGTATGTTATAGTTCCTTCACGTAGTTTTGATCCTAAAAAGAATCCATTGGATCCTGATACAAAAATATTTTTCATGAGAAAATTATTTCCAGATCATGGGGAAAGGATTGTAAATGATCCTAATCAGATTACAATTTTTGATACTCTTAAAAAAGCACATAATGATGGATATTCTTCTGTAAGAATTATATGTGGAACTACGAGAGTAAAAGAATTTGAAAATTTGGCAAATAATTATAATGGTCAGTTATACTTGTTTGATATGATTGAAGTTTTACCTGTTGGAGAAATTGATGCTGATGGTAAAGAGGTTGATGTGATAACTTCTTCTAGATTAAGACTTGCTGCTGCTGAAGGAGATCTTGTTACATTTAGAAATTTAATACCACAGTCAATACCAAGAAAAGAAATTATTCAACTTTTTGACTTAGTTCGTCAAGGTATGGGAATTGAAGAAATACAACAAGAAGGATATAATCTTTGGGAAATTGCACCAAAATTTGATTTACAATCTTTAAGAGAAAATTATATATGTGGAAATATTTTTAAGGTCGGTGGTATAGTTGAAAATTTAAACACTGGTCTTTCTGGAACAATTATTCGTAGAGGAACTAATTATTTAATTTGTGTTACTGAAGATGGTATGATGTTTAAGTCATGGATTAAAGATGTTTCTGAAGCATATACTGAAAAGCATATGTCTAGAAAAATGAGAGTTCCAGGAAAAAGAAATACTTTAATCGGAACTGATGGGTATAGAAAAAATGCAATGGAAGTTATGGGAATCTCTAGTATAAAGAATTTCATAAATAGAAATAGAAAAAAGTAAAGTAAAAAGTTTTCTCATGAAAAAGCATATTGCTGAAGATTTACCTGCAAGAAAATTCCCACAGGCGTCTTTATCAAAAGGTGGTGGCGAAAAGGAACGTGATGATAAAAAAGATGGTGAGTCTAAATCACCTGAACAGAGAGTAAGGCAAGCTGTTTATGACATCCGTTATCGTGCAAGAAGGGAAAATCTTCCCCTAAGACAAGCATATAGTCAATATATGCAAAATAGTTCTTTAGGGGAACAGGAAAAATCATTGGTAAGAGAAAAGTTATTTGGAAAAGGTGGTCTCGTGAAGGAAACTTATTTGGAAGGAATTTCCGATTTAGCATCTTCCTCAGTTGCAAAGGCATTGTATAATGTTTTTGTTGAGAAAAAATCTGAAACTATTGATTACGATCAACTTAAAAATGAATTAGAAGAAGCAGCACATGTTAACAAATATAATAGTGGTGATAGAAAGTATAAAGTAAGAGTTACTGATAAAAATGGAACATCTTATGTGAGATTTGCTACTCGTGAAAAAATTAATTCATTAAGAGCAAATCCAAACATTGATTCTGTTGAAATGACTGAGTATGGTGAACCATATGAAGGTGAAAGAACAAAAGGTGAAAGAACCGCAGCAGCAACAGCGGGTAAGGACTATGATGGTGATGGTAAAGTAGAAAGTGGAGCAAAGGAATATCGTGGTGCAGTTCACAATGCAATTCAGCGCAAAAAAGGTGGAGTTCCTGATGGTAAGGATACCTCAAGTGTAAAAGAAGAATTTCTTGGTGAGGTAAAAAAAAACAATAGTTCTGAAAAAAGAGTTTATGATGTAATGAAGGGAAAGAATAGTGTAGTTGTTGCTCCAAATGATGGTGTAAATGAGAGTTCCTATTCTAAATTTCTTGGTTTATTGAATGAAAGAGAAATGACTAAAGGTGAGGTTACTAAGGAAAAGAAGTTGAAGAAAAAATACGATCCTTCTGGTATGAAGGCAAGTATGATTAAACAATATGGTCCAGAAAAAGGGGAGCAAGTTTATTTTGCCACGATTCGTAAGCAATCGATGAAGGAAGAATCATGTGGAGACAAAAAGGATACTTCAAATGATTCCAGAGAAATACCAACAAAAGTTAATATGGTAAAAAATAAATTGAGAGCAATGGGTCTCAAAATGGACTATGAACCAGAAGGTGAAATTATTGATGAAAGAAGGAGAGAAGAAAAAGGAACTCCAAGAAAACCACGCAATCGTGCGGTTGAGATTGTAAGGTCGAAAAATAAAGAGGGAATGATGACTAGGAGTGGAAAAACTATTGCTCAGCACGAAGCAGAAAGAGGTGTTCCTGAACGTGATCGTCCTAAGAAAGCAGAAGAAACAACTGCCGATAGACTTGCAGCAAGAAAGCAGAGAGAAGCAGCAGCAAAAGCAAATGCTCAAAGAGCAAGAGAGGATGAAGATAGAAGACGCAGACTTGCTTAAAATCTAAATAGGATAGGATACTCTTCACACGGAGGACATTATGGACGCAGTAGTAGCGGTTGTAAAGCCAATTCTTATTCGTCTTGCAACACATCCAGCAGTTAAGAATCTTGTAATTTCTCTTCTTGAAAGATATGTAAAGACAACTGATAACAGTATTGATGATCAAATTCTTGAAACTGTTAAAGTTCTTCTTTTCAAACCAGAAAACACTAACGAATGATTACCTGCTTTGTAACTAACTGGGGAGTAACCATTGCTTTGGGTCTATTGTTAACTGCATCTGAGTGGTTGGCAAAAACAAAAAGATTTGAGGAGAATGGTTTATTAGATGTAATAACTAATTTTTTAAAAATAGTATTGTGTAAGGAGATCAAAAAGTAAAGATCTCCTTTTTTTATAAATATCAATATAAAGAAATTATAGGTAAGGAAACATGTCTCTTTGGGGCAATAAAGATCTCGTTGCTAATACAAGCACTATCGCCGTTAATTTTAACACTTTAACTGTAACTGGTGCTGCTACAACCTTCTCAACAGCGGGTGTTGCTGAGGGAGATGTTCTTGTAGTTGGCGCTGGCGCTACATTTGGATATGCTGTTGTAAAATCAGTAACTTCAGACACTTCTTTGACAATTCATTCAACTGATTATTTTGTTTCTGGAATTACTACAATTGCTGCAGGCGCTTCATATTTCATTAGTCAACTTCCAATTTATACATTGGGTGATGTAAATTATGATGCACCTAATGCAAAATCAAATAGAACTTCCAGTGTATTTGGTGTAGATACCACTGAGCAAGCAGTCGCTAATGCGGCAACTGGCAATGCTCGCAAGTATGCACCTGCTCATGCTGGATGGGTAGGAGTCACTACTTATACTGATATGCATGGAAATCTAAGAGTTAAGACAGAAACTCTTGTTGCTGGAAGTTCTATTAGTGCTGACGCTGCTGACGACTCTAATTATCCAGATGCATGATAATATGGTATGAGATTTGAAGAACTGAATAGAGATAATTATTTGTTATTTGCAATAAAATTTTATGATAATCCTCAATCATTGACGAAAGAGGATTTTGATAATGACTTGAAAAGATTTAAATATATAAAAAGACTTTTAAATCGATATAAAAATACAAAAAACCTTGAAGATTTAAAGGTTCATCTTATATTAAATCATTTAATTGTTTTATTCAATGTCTTTAGTGAAGCAACTGTTCCTTTATTGTTTTATAATTTAGATCAGTCTCATTGGCCTATTATAAAAAGTTTTTTAATTTTTTTGAATCGTTTTCCGGAGTACCCAAAAACTACTATTAATTCGATTCAAGAAGATAAAAATTGTCTAGCATTATTGCAATCAATTTAATGGATAAAGTAGATAAACTAATTTCAATTATTAGAAATATTCGTGAAGAAATGGTAATGACTACTGCTAGTACAGCAGGAAAAGCGGGATTTGGTGGTAGTGCTCAAGGATTTGATTCTGGTCCAACATCAGGTTATGATAAACCAATATTCGATGGTAGAAGTAAAATAGCAAGAAGATTACCACCACCTTATAAAAGTGCTCTGATAAAGGATAGAAAACAAAAGAATTAAAGGAATTCTAAAATGTTTAGCAACGACTCAAAGATTCAAATAGCTGTACTGCAAGAAAGATTCAAAGCACACGAACAAATCATCGATAAAGTTGATACTGCAATACAAACTTTGAGTGAAACGAATCAAAATATTTGTAAAATGCTTGCCGTTCATGATGAAAGAATTGGTGTTCAAGCAAAAGTAGATGAAGATATTTGTAAAAAAGTTGATAATATTGAATTGAAATTAGAAGGTTTATATAAGTTTCGTTGGCAAATTGGTGGAGTTCTTGCTTTAATTGTTTTTTTGATTCCCATCATTAATACTTATATATTAAAGTCCTTGACACCAGCATCACAACCTGCTAGAATAGAAAGCACGAAGTAATATCTTTTCGTAATGGATTTTGTTGACGCCAAGTACATTGGTTTAGTTTCGTCACGCTTACAAAAATTTAAGAGGGTTAAATCGGATCTCTACAACTTCCGATGTCCCATCTGTGGAGACTCTCAGAAAAATAAAAACAAAACAAGAGGATACTTATATCCTGTAAAGAATAATACCAACTTTAAGTGCCATAACTGTGGTACTAGCATGTCCTTTAATAACTTTCTTAAAGAACTTGATTCTGTATTGTATAAGCAATACACAATGGAAAAGTTTAAAGAAGGGCACACTGGAAAAAACTTCGTTGTCGAAGAACCCAAGTTTGAGTTCACTAAACCAGTTTTTAAAAAAAAACTGGACTTACCCAAAGCATCAGAAGTACAAATCGCTAGAGAATATCTAGAAAAAAGAAAACTGAACCCTGAAAAGTTTTATTTTGCTAACAAATTTAAAGAGTGGACAAACACTCAAAAATCTACATTTGACGCTATAGGTAAAGATGAAAGTCGCATTATTATACCAATGTATGACAGTGAAAATAATCTTATCGGATTTCAGGGAAGATCATTAGTTCCGAATTCTGTTAAATATATCACTGTGATGCTTTCCGATGACGCACCAAAAATTTATGGGATGGACAAAGTTGATTCTACGAAACCCATTTACATCGTTGAAGGACCCTTCGATTCCACGTTTATACAAAATTCTGTTGCTATGTGTGGGTCCGACCTTGATATTAGGTCGTTTGGTTGGTGCGATTATATTTACGTTTTTGATAACGAACCACGTAATCGAGAAATCGTCAATCGAATATCAAAAACCATCGACAGAGGAGACAAGGTAATTATTTGGCCAACAACCATCGAGCAAAAAGATATCAATGATATGGTGCTCGCTGGACTTAATGTTATGGATGTGTTAGAATCAAATACCTATTCAGGTTTAGAAGCAAAAATTAAGTTTAACAATTGGAAGAAAATATGAGTAACGGAACAAAAGTCGTTAAAAGAAATGGAAAAACTGAATCACTTGATTTAAATAAACTCCACGTTATGGTGGAAGAGTCGTGTAAAGATCTTGCAGGAGTATCTGCAAGTCAAGTTGAAATGCAATCTGGTATTCAGTTTTATGATGGGATTACAACTGCAGAAATTCAAGAAATTCTGATTCGTTCTGCTTCTGACTTGATCGATCTGGATCACCCCAACTATCAGTTCGTTGCTGCCCGTCTGCTGCTGTTTGCCCTCCGTAAGCAGTTGTTTGGACGAATGCACGAATGTCCCACCGTGAAGCAGCACGTAGAGCGTTGTGTTGGTAGGGGTGTTTATGACTCTGAAATTCTATCGATGTATTCGGATGAAGAGTTTGAAAAACTTCAGTCTTTTATTGATCATAGTCGTGACTATCTGTTCACTTATGCAGGTTTACGCCAAGTCGTTGACAAGTATCTCGTGCAGGACAGAAGCACTGGGGCACTTTATGAAACGCCACAGTTTATGTACCTTTTGATTGCGGCAACTATTTTTTCCAAGTATCCAAAGGAAACACGCTTAGATTACGTTAGGAAGTATTACGATGCAATCTCCAGACACCGAATCAACATCCCAACACCAATCATGGCGGGAGTGCGAACACCGCTTAGACAATATGCTAGTTGTGTTCTTGTTGATGTTGATGACACCCTCGATAGTATCTTTACTAGCGATATGGCTATTGGCAGATATGTTGCACAAAGGGCGGGTATCGGTATCAACGCAGGTCGAATCCGTGGTATCAACAGTAGGATTAGAGGCGGTGAAGTCCAGCACACTGGCGTTGTACCGTTTCTCAAAAAGTTTGAAGCAACTGTCCGTTGCTGTACGCAAAATGGCATACGAGGTGGAAGCGCAACAGTCCACTTCCCAATCTGGCACCAAGAGATCGAAGACATCCTCGTATTGAAAAATAATAAAGGAACAGAAGATAATCGTGTTCGTAAGTTAGACTACAGTATCCAAATCAGTAAACTCTTCTATGAACGATTCATTCAAAACGGAGAAGTCTCACTCTTCTCTCCACACGACGTTCCTGGTTTGTATGATGCTTTTGGCACTGATCGATTTGACGAGTTATACGTATCTTACGAACGAGATACATCTGTTCCAAGAAAAACTATCGGAGCTCAAGAACTCTTTTTGGATCTTTTAAAAGAGCGTGCAGAAACTGGTCGTATTTACATCATGAATATTGATCACTGTAATTCTCACTCTTCTTTCCTTGATAAGGTTGAAATGAGTAATCTGTGCGTTGCTGGCAATACAAAGATCGAGGTGAGAATTACTACTCATAAAGAAGTTGATGGTAATACAACAAATACATACCGTCTCCGTCCCGTTGAAATTGAAATCCAACAACTTCAAGAATTTATTGAAGAAGGTTTGTCTTTGGATTGTGTAGAAGTCCTTTCTCGTGATGTTGATACTGGTAATCAAGAGATTGATTATCATAAAATCACCGCATTTGCTCAAACATCGCCAAAAGCAAAAGTAATGAAAATTACTGATGAAGAAAGTGGTAAGAGTATTGTTGTCACTCCAGATCATAAAGTTTATACCAAAAATCGTGGATATGTGATGGCAAAGCATCTCAGAGAAACTGACATTCTAGATATCATTTGATTTATAGGAAGTGTAATTTCTGTATTGTATAAATAGTTATGAGATAACACTTCCTATAATGAAAACATATATTGTTTATAAAATTACTAATAAGAAAAACGGAAAATCTTACATAGGAAAAACTGAATATTCTTTAGAGCATCGTTGGAATCGTCATTTATCATCAGCAAGAAATGGTTCTAAATTTAGATTTCATTCTGCTATTAGAAAATATGGTGAAGATTGTTGGGACTTATCTGTGATTGAAACTTATCAAACAGAAGATGAAACTTTTATTAATGAAAAGGAAACACACTTCATCAAACTCTTTGAAAGTGATACTAAAAAAGGTTATAATGCCACTGCAGGTGGAACTGGTGGTTGGATGCTTCCCAGATGCTCACAGGAGGTTCAGGAAGAGTGGAAAAACAACATTTCCGTAAGAACTACTGGTTATAATAATCCAAACTATTCTGGACTTACTGACGAACAACTTATAGAAATAGGAATAAAGTTTGCTCAAAAATATGGGTTTATTGGTGGAAGGCAAAGAATAGTTCAATTTGCTCTTAATGAATTGAATATAAAGTTCCCAAAACATTTTTCCAAAAACAGATTTGGAGGAAACCATCAAAACTTTTATAAATGTATTGAAGAACAAACTGGATTGGTGTATAATCCTTATTACAGAGACGAAACTCAAAGAAAACTTGCCAAACAACTTTTAGAACAAAACAGGAGAAAAAAATGTTAAAGATTGAATATCTTGAAGAAGAAATCCCAGTTTATGATATTACTGTAGAAGGAACTCATAATTTCTTCGCAAATGATATTCTAGTTCATAATTGTCAAGAAATCACTCTTCCTACCAAACCACTTCAACATATTGATGATACTGATGGTGAAATCGCTCTCTGCATTCTTAGTGCAATTAACGTCGGAAAAATCCGTGACCTTGAAGACCTTGCAGTTCTCTGTGATCTTTCTGTTCGCTCTCTTGATGAACTTATTGATTTTCAAGGATATCCCGTCAAAGCAGCAGAAATTGCCACCAGAGCACGTCGTTCTCTTGGTATAGGTTTTATTGGTTTGGCACACTATCTCGCCAAGCACGGTGAGCATTACGATGATCCTGGTGCCTGGAAACTAGTACACGATCTCACTGAGGCATTCCAATACTACCTGATTCAATCAACAGTAAATCTTGCGAAAGAAAAGGGTGCTTGTGAGTATTCACATCGCACTAAGTATTCTCAGGGTATTCTACCAATTGATACATACAAAAAGGACGTTGATGAAATTGTTCCTAATGAATTAAAATATGATTGGGAAGGTCTTAGAGAACAAGTTAAGCAGTATGGGGTTAGAAACTCAACACTGTCCGCACAAATGCCTTCGGAGAGCAGTTCCGTTGTGTCAAATGCAACCAACGGAATTGAACCACCTCGTGGATACCTGTCCGTTAAGAAATCAAAGAAAGGACCACTCAAGCAGATTGTTCCCCAGTATCAAACACTTAAGAACAATTATACGCTGCTGTGGGATATGCCTAGTAATCGTGGTTATATTCATATTGTTGCTATTATGCAAAAGTTCTTTGATCAAGCAATTTCTGGAAACTGGTCGTATAATCCAGAGAATTATGCCGATAATGAAGTTCCTGTTTCTGTAATGGCACAAGATCTTTTGATGACTTACAAAATGGGTTGGAAAACAAGTTATTATCAAAACACCAATGATATGAAGAATGATGAAATGCTTGATGATAAAAAAGAAAAACTTGAATCTCTTCTTAATGATATTATGAATACTGAAGAGGAAGACTGTGAGAGTTGTAAAATCTAATCCAGTTAAATATAACAGTTGAGTTAGTTTAGTAAGAAAAAATCATGACATTTAGTTTCAAAAAAAATTTAGAGGAGAAATCAATGGTCGAATCAATGACCGTTTTTAATTCTCAAGAAGTAGATACTAAAAAGCAACCTATGTTTTTTGGTGCTCCATTAGGAATTCAAAGATATGATTCTTACAAGTATCCAGTTTTCGACAAATTAACTCAACAACAATTGGGATACTTCTGGAGACCAGAGGAAATTTCATTACAGAAAGATCGTGGAGATTATCAGTCTCTTCGTCCAGAACAAAAGCATATTTTTACTAGCAATCTGAAGTATCAGATTATGTTAGATTCCGTTCAAGGAAGAGGTCCTGGTATGGCGTTCGCGCCTTACTGTTCCCTTCCTGAACTGGAAGCGTGTATGAAAGTGTGGGAGTTTATGGAAATGATCCATTCTCGCTCATACACTTATATCATTAAAAACGTTTATTCGGATCCATCAGAAGTTTTTGACACGATTCTCAGAGAGGATCGTATTATGGAACGTGCCGTAAGTGTTACACAAGCATATAATGATTTTATCAATAGTGCTCAGCATTATGGAACTTCAAACGAATGGATTCATGCATTAGAACAAGTACCCTACGCACAAGAGGCAAGGTATGAACTCAAACGTAAACTGTTCAGAGCAGTTGCAAACGTTAATATTCTTGAAGGTATTCGCTTTTACGTCAGCTTCGCTTGCAGTTTTGCTTTTGGCGAACTCAAACTTATGGAGGGAAGTGCAAAAATCATCTCACTAATTGCTAGAGATGAGAATCAGCATTTGGTTATCACTCAAAACATTATGAACAAATGGAAGGAGGGTGATGATCCTGAGATGGCACGTATTGCCAAAGAGGAAGAACAGTGGGTTTATAAGACCTTTGAGAATGCTGTTAACCAAGAAAAACTTTGGGCAGAGTATCTGTTCAAGGACGGTTCTATGATTGGTCTGAATGACAAACTGTTACAACAGTATGTTGAATGGATTGCGAACCGTAGAATGAAGGCAATTGGTCTTCGCCCACTTTATGATATTCCTGCAAAGAATAATCCACTTCCTTGGACTTCTCATTGGATTGATTCAAAAGGATTGCAAGTAGCTCCACAAGAAGTAGAAGTTGAGCAATATTTGATTGGTGGTATTAAACAAGATATGAAAAATGATACATTTGCTGGATTTAAGTTGTGAATCCTAAAATACTCAAAAATGATTCCAACTATGATGAATGGTGTGAAGAAGAAATTCTAAACGCTTACCGTGATGCTGCTAAACAAGATGATTACTTGTTTGGAGACTATGATTATGAAAAGGAATGGTTGGGTAAATGCCACGATGATGTAAAATGAGGGTCTTTGGACCTTCTTTTTTATAAATAAAATTATAAAAACATAAAGAAACAATGTCTAGAATTACGGGAACTGATGCTTTCAACCTGATGGAAGCATATAATGCCATTTATGCTCCTCAAGAAGAACTTGTACTCACAGAGGAACAGTTTACTGAAGAGGTAAATTATTGGGTGGATTCTGTTATTGAGGAAGGATATGATCTATCTTCTTTATCT
>Ga0222713_10006359_pt1 | contig 11256 bp, 10 predicted proteins | sample C33_649DmetaG_FD_165061 | JGI IMG/M metagenome (GOLD analysis project Ga0222713, IMG submission 165061) | Estuarine water microbial communities from San Francisco Bay, California, United States - C33_649D | ecosystem: Environmental > Aquatic > Marine > Unclassified | place: USA: California... | reverse complement strand
CGGTGAACGAGGCCCGGACGCCTACATGGTCTGGCTCGAGAACGGCCGATGGTCGATCGTCGGCGAATACCGCTGATTCGCGAACAGGTCGAGGTGTCGATCAGCCGGCGCGCCGGACCAGTGGCTTCGACCGGTCGTCGGCGCCCACGGTGAGATCGTCGGAGAGTCGAAAGCCCACACCACGCACCGTGTGCCAGTAGTCGACGGCCGAGCATCGCTCCCGAAGTTTGCGTCGCAGATTCGACAGATGGACATCGACCACATGACTGTCGCCGAACCAGTTCGGTCCCCAGACCGATTCGATCAGTTCGATACGTGTCACCACGTGATTCGGAGTACGACAGATGCGGGCGAACAGGTCGAATTCGAGTTTGGTGGACGGGACGAGATGTCCGTTGACATGGATCTCACGACGGTTGATGTCGACGACGAGAGGGCCGAAAGTCTGCGAGTCCTCGACGATGGGCGACGACTCGGGCTCGCCACACGAGATTCGCGTGGCGAGGTTGGCGCAGCGCAAGGCGATCTCGTCGGCGGCCGTGTCGGTGGCCACCACGTCATCGGCGCCGAAGCGCAGAGCGGCGAGTCGCTGTTCGCGACTGTTGCCGCCCACCACCACGACACCGACGCGTCGAAGGTCGCGAAGTCGTGCGGCGAGCGGAGTCACGGCGGGGTGGATTTCGCGCGCGTCGATCAGGACGACATCGGGCTCGTAGGCGGTGAGCATGGCGACGGTGGCCACCTCATCGACAGTCGAACGCACGGTGTGTCCGATGTGATCGAGGGCGTGCTCGATCGAACGACGGTCGGACGGATGGGAGAGAGCGACGAGAATTCGTCGTTCGGTCGCGCTGCGTCGGACGTGTTGGTGGGAGCGGTTCGGGCGGATCTCGTGAACGGTCATGACGGTCCTTGTCTCGTCGGTCGTGCCCGTGTGTCGGACACGGCCACCGGCGGTGGCACCGGTCATGAGCCGTGACCAGTCGACCTCTCGCGCTTTTTTGCCGAAATTCGTCCTGTGGGTGGGACGTGGCCTTGATTGACTGTGCGGGTGACCTCAGCCAACGAGCCACAACCGGAGACCCGCGCCGTCCGGGGTGGTCGTACGCCTGATGTTCGGGCCCTGGCTCCGGTCCTGTGGGCGTCCACGACCTTCGAAATCGACTCACTTGCCGAAGGTCGTCGTTTGGCCCACTCGTCACGAGCGGCCGAGTTCTACAGCCGGCACGGCAATCCCACGGTGAACGCCTTCGAAGAGGCGGTGGCCGAACTGGAGGGGGCCGAGGCGGCACGGGCCTACGCCTCGGGGATGGGAGCGATCGCCGGCGTGGTTCTGGGCTTGTGCAGTAAGGGTGATCACGTCGTGGCGCAGAGACAGGCCTACGGCGGGACCACACAGTTGCTGGCCGGCGTGTGCCCTCGTTTCGGCATCGACGTCACCTTCGTCGATGCCACGAAACCGGGTGCTTTCGCCGACGCCGTGATTCCGGGGCGCACGATGCTCGTACTCGCCGAGACACCGGCCAATCCACTGCTCGATCTGGCCGACCTCGACGAATTGGGTGCGATCAAAGGTCCGATCACCGCAGTCGATTCGACCCTTGCTACTCCTCTCGGTGTACGACCGCTCGAATATGGCGTGCAGTTGACGATCCACTCGGCCACCAAGGCCATGGCCGGACACAACGACGCAACCCTCGGAGTGGTGACTGGTGAGCGCGATCTCATCGACGCCCTATGGGGGTTCGCCGTTCTGCAAGGAGCGTGTGCGTCGCCGTTCGACGCGATGAACGGATTGCGTGGCCTGCGAACGCTCGGTCCGCGTCTGCGTCAGCAAGAAGAAACGGCGGTGGCGGTCGGGCGGATGCTCGAATCGCACTCGGCGGTCTCGTGGGTGCGGCATCCGCGTCTCGAGTCGCATCCGCAGTTCGAACTCGGCGCGCGGCAGTACCGGCGATTCGGGGGAGTGCTGTCGTTCGAGTTGACCGGTGGTTTCGACGCCGGAGCCCGTTTCGTCGATTCGGTACGTCTGTGTCGACAGGCCACGTCGATGGGCGGTCCCGAGACCCTGGTGACTCATCCGGCGTCGACGACCCATGCCGGATTGCTGCCCGAGGAGCTGGCGGCAGCCGGCATCACGCCCGGGACGGTGCGTATGAGTTGTGGGCTCGAGCACACCGACGACGTCCTCGCTGACGTCGCCCAGGCCCTCGGGTAGGTGTTCTGAGTCGGACGACCCCTTGTGGGATCGAACATATGTTCGATAACGTCTCGTCGTGGCACGAGCGAATCAGTCCTGGGGGATGCAAGGCCCCTCCACCTGGGCCGAACTCGAAGCCCGTCTCTCCGGCCGCTCCCATCAGGGGTCGGCTCCGGTCACCCCTCGTCCGCCAGAGCCTGATTCTCGTGCGATGCCTCGGGTCCGATCCCGTGTGCCGTATGCCGAATTGCACTGCCACTCGAATTTCTCGTTCCTCGACGGGGCCTCCGACCCCGACGAACTGGTTGCCGAGGCCGATCGTCTCGACCTCACCGCTCTCGCTCTCACCGATCGCAACGGTTTGTACGGTGTCGTGCGGTTCGCCGAAGCGGCACGCGAGGTCGGCCTTCCGACGGTGTTCGGCTCCGAACTCGTCGTGCAGCACACCACCGGTGAACGGCAGCTCGTCGTCCTCGCCGACGGTCCGGCGGGCTACACACGACTCGCCCGTGCGATCAGTCTTGCGCAGTTGAACGGATCGAAGAATGCGCCACGTTGCACCATCGCCGATCTGGCCGAAGAAGGGCGCGGACACTGGTGGGTTCTCACCGGCACACACGACGGAATCGTGCCTCGCGCCCTCGCCGAACACGGCCCAAGCGCGGCGATTCGCGAACTGCGCGATCTGGTCGATGCATTCGGACGCGACCGAGTGGTGGTCGAACTGTGGGATCAGGGTGATCCCCTCGACTCGGCACGCAACGACGCATTGGCAGAAATGGCAGCTCGACACGACGTGCAGTGCATCGCGGCGACCGACGTGCGTTACGCCTCGCCGGCCGGCCGTCGTCTGGCGTCGGCTCTTGCCGCCGTGCGACGACGTTCGAGTCTGACCGAAGCCGATCCGTGGGCAGCGGTGTCGGGAACCGCTCATCTGCGCAGTGGTGACGAACAGAGTCGGCGTTTCGCCCGCTATCCCGGTGTGGTCGAGGTCGCGGCCGAGATCGGTCGGGCTTCGGCATTCGATTTGTCCCTCGTCGCCCCCAGACTTCCGCCGTACCCGTGTCCCGACGGACTGACCGAGATGCAGTTCTTGCGTCGTCTCGCCGAAGAGGGTGCGACACATCGCTACGGTCGACGTCCAGCGGCCGGCGAAGACCTCAGTCTGCGATCACGGGCCTGGCGAGCTGTCGACCACGAGTTGTCGGTGGTCGACGCACTCGGTTTCGCCGGTTACTTCCTCGTGGTGTGGGACATCGTCCAGTTCTGTGTGCGTTCCGACATCTATTGCCAGGGCCGGGGAAGCGCGGCCAACAGCGCCGTGTGCTACTCGCTCGGCATCACCAAGGCCGATGCGGTGTCACTCGGGTTACTTTTCGAACGTTTCCTGTCGCCTGAACGTGACGGACCGCCCGACATCGATCTCGATATCGAGAGCGGTCGTCGCGAAGAAGTGATCCAATACGTGTACGAACGTTATGGCCGTCATCACACGGCTCAGGTGGCCAATGTGATCACGTATCGCGCCCGTTCGGCCGTGCGCGACATGGCACGTGCTCTCGGTTACGCGCCGGGCCAGCAGGACGCCTGGTCGAAACAGATCGATCGATGGGGGCGGGTGCACAAGGTGGCCGAGCAGACCGGTCCCGACGGTCGACCCGATCACAGCATTCCGGCCGACGTTCTCGAGTTGGCGTCGAGTATCGAAGACATGCCACGGCATCTCGGAATCCATTCGGGTGGCATGGTGATCTGCGACCGGCCGGTCATCGAAGTGTGTCCGGTCGAATGGGCCACCATGCGTGATCGCAGCGTGTTGCAGTGGGACAAGGACGATTGCGCGGCAGCCGGACTCGTGAAATTCGACCTACTCGGACTGGGCATGTTGTCGGCTCTGCACGGTGCCGTCGACCTCGTTCGCGACGTCGAAGGAATCGAGATCGATTTGGCCACGCTCCCACAGGACGACGACGTCTATGCCATGTTGTGCCGAGCCGACACCGTCGGTGTGTTCCAGATCGAGTCCCGTGCGCAGATGGCCACCTTGCCACGGCTCAAGCCCCGCCGCTTCTACGACTTGGTGGTGGAGGTCGCACTCATCCGCCCCGGACCCATCCAAGGCGGCTCGGTGCATCCCTACATCCGTCGGCGCAACGGCCAGGAGCCGATCACCTATCTGCATCCTCTCCTCGAGAACAGTCTCGGAAAGACGCTCGGCATTCCGCTCTTCCAGGAGCAACTCATGCAGATGGCGATCGACGTCGCTGGGTTCACGCCATCCGAGGCCGATCAACTGCGTCAGGCCATGGGGTCGAAACGCAGTGCCGAACGTATGCGACGTCTACGTGATCGTCTGTACGTCGGGATGGCCGAGCGTGGAATCGTCGGTCCGATCGCCGACGAGATCTTCGACAAGATGGCTGCGTTCGCGAACTACGGGTTCCCCGAGAGTCATTCGGTGTCGTTCGCCTATCTCGTGTACGCGTCGTCGTGGCTGAAGTTGCATCATCCAGCGGCGTTCTACGCCGGCTTGTTGAATGCCCAACCGATGGGCTTCTGGAGTCCTCATTCACTCGCCCAGGACGCACGACGGCATGGTGTCGTGGTTCGTACGCCCGATCTGGCGGTATCTGATGCCGGCGCCACCCTCGAATCATGTCCTGAGAGTCATGGGGACTACGCCGTTCGCCTCGGACTCGGTGAGGTGCGCGGTGTCGGAACGGAACTCGCGGCATCGATCGTCGACGATCGTCGACGCAATGGCGCGTATTCGTCCATCGAAGACCTCGTACGACGCATTCCGTCAGTCACCCGAGCTCACGTGGAAGCGTTCTCGACGGCCGGAGTCTTCACCGAATCCTTGGGTGTGAGCCGCCGTGAGGCGTTGTGGGCAGCTGGCGCGGCATCCGATTCACGCTCGGATCGTCTCGAAGGTGTTCTCACGGCAGCCCATGCGCCGCGGCTTCCCGGACTGGAGCCCGTCGACGAAGCCATCGCCGACCTCTGGGCCACCGGAATCGCGCCAACCGGACACCCCACGCAGTTCGTGCGCGCGCGCCTCGACGAACTCGGTGTGGTGACAGCCGATCGGTTGGCCACGATCGATGCCGAGCGAGTGTGGGTGGCCGGTGTCGTCACCCATCGCCAACGTCCGGCGACGGCGCAGGGCACCACGTTCATGAATCTGGAGGACGAAACCGGACTCATCAACGTGGTCGTGTCGGTGGGTTGTTGGAAGCGATTTCGAGCCGCGGCTCGTGGCGCATCCTCACTTCTGGTGCGAGGCCGTCTGCAACGGGCCGAGGGAGTGGTCAACGTCGTCGCCGATCACATCGCCCCACTGCGGGGATCTGGTGAGGAATGTTCACCGCATGGGTCGAAAAGTCTCGCCAGAAACTGGCGCTGACTGTTTCGCTCAGTGGCGAGACGTGGTGGAAGCCATCACGCCGAGCGCGACGAACACCGTTCCGGCCACGTACCTCTGCACGAACGGCAGGGCGCGTCCCGACACGAGCACCTGTCGCAGTGCACTCGCCGTGAACGCATAGGTTCCATCGGTCAGGCATCCGATCGCCACGAAGATCGAACCGAGAACCAACGATTGCGACCAGGCCGCTCCGTTGTCGGGATCGATGAACTGCGGCAGATACGACAAGAAGAAGAGCGCAACTTTCGGGTTGAGGGTGTTCACGACCACACCTTGGCGGAATGCACGTGGTCGCGACATCGAGGGCATCGCGCCGGCGATCGTGTTCGGTACGGTCGCCAAGGTTCGAATTCCGACGAACACCAAGTAACCGACTCCCAACCACTTGACGGCATTGAATGCGGTGGCCGATGTGGCGAGAACCGCCGACAGTCCGACCGACGCTGCGATCACGTGGACGAAATTGCCGAGTTCGAGTCCGGCTACGGCCGCGAATCCAACCTCTCGGCCGTCCGAAACGCTGCGATTCAAGACGTAGATCACCGCCGGTCCAGGAATCACGAGCAGCGCGAGTGACGCAATGGCGAAGGTGATGACGGACGACAGGTCGGGCACGGAGCGACTCTAGGAGTCAGTGGGTGTCAGGGACGAACATTTATGGCGGTCGCGGGTGGTCCGATTTCGATCAGGTCGTCGACGAGCGCGGCGAGGTCGAACGGAACGAAGTGAGCGTCAGAGGCACGTAGTTCGTCGGGTGTCCACCAGCGGATTTCGTGGAGGAATTCGGTTCGTAATTCGTCCCACGAGAGGGAGGGCTCGGGTGGGAATTCGTGATCGATGGTGACGAGGTGGATGTGCTCGCGTTGACCGTCCCAGTTGCCGTCGAGGAACGGGAAGTGGTGCTCACGCGTCCAGATGTGTGGGCCGATCTCTCGGCCCGCCAAACCGATTTCCTCGTGGAGTTCCCGTTGGAGGGCATCGACGTGGCTCTCACCGATTTCGAGACCGCCACCGGGCAGAGCCCATCGCGTCCCGGCCGGAAACTCGAAACGAACGAGGAGGATCGACGGCCGAGGGCTGAGCACCACGGCCCGGGCCGCCGGTCGGATCCGGAGATCGTCAGTCACCTCGATCAGTCGCCAGGGGTGTCACGTAAGCCGTCATTGAAGGCCCGGTACATCTCGTAGACGTTCTTGCACTCCTCGCACATCGGTAGTCGCTTCGGGTCGCGAGACGGCACCCAGACATAGCCGCACAAGGCCTCGATCGGCGTCCCGGTCACCCGAGCCTCCAGGATCTTGGCCGCTGCATTCTCACCCGGGCCGACTTTCACGATGTGGGCTCGGGTGGGTTCGCCGGTCTCGGTGACCTCGTCGATGTCGACGTCGACATCGACATCGGGGCGGGTCTGCGTCGAACTCACCACGTCAGTCAACCAGATCTACACTGACTCGCATGCCCGTGTACGAGTTCCGCTGCAAGACCTGCGATGTCACGTTCGACGAACGCCGATCCATGTCGGCGGCCAACGATCCGGCGACGTGTCCCGACGGCCATGCGAATGCCGTACGTCTCCTGTCGGTGTTCGCATCAGTGGGTGGCGCTGTGGCGACCTCATCGACTCCGGCGCCACGCACCGGTGGCGGATGCGGTTCGGGTTGCGGATGTGCGCATTGACGGTACGTCGACTGATGGAAATTCGATTCTCCCGCCCGACGACGTGGGAGAAGGACGAGTAGGTTGATCGCATGGCTTCTTGGATCGTGACCATCGTGGCGACGGCAGTCGGCATCGGTGTGGGTGCGCGAGCACTCGGTGCGCGCCCGAAGCCGATCCCGGTGCGAGTTCGGCCGGAGCGTCGACGCTGACTCTGTACGTCGACGGTTCGCACTGGTGGTTTCGTGACCGACGCTGGTGCCATTTGGTGAGTGACACGAGCGTCGACGAGTTGCACGACTTCGCGGCCCGCCTCGGCCTGTCGGAACGAGCCTTTCACGGCGATCATTACGATCTGCCCGACGAGTACCGTCCACGAGCGATCGCGGCCGGCGCGCACGAAGTGGGGAGCCGCGACATCGTGCGCATTCTGCGTGACACCGGGCTACGTCGTCGCGTCGGGGCCGACCAGCGGCCACACGTCGTGCGTTGACGACGGTCCGAATCGGATCCAGGCCTCGATTCGCAATCCGTGACGCGGCGCGCCGACGACCTCGGCGACGAGTGGATCGGAAAGATCGAGTGGAAGAGGTGTTCGTTCAGCCATGACAAGACCGCGCAGGTCGGTGTGGAGCGTCGCGTCGTGGATGATGGCGAAGAGATCGGCGAGGCGATCGCGCTGGGGGTCGACCGCCACACTCAGCGACCCGATAAGGCGGTGATCGACGAGAAAGATCAACAGGCGATCTCGAGGTGACATGAGGGACGCGGCCAAGTCGGCGACATCACGCGGATCGACCAATGGGTCGACGCCGGCACGAAGTAGCGAGCGAGTGATCATGGGGACTCCGTTCGTGAGGAACGGGGAAGTCGAGTCGAGATTAGAAGAGGGGTGTGACGGGGTCGGACGACTCAGCCAGCGACCTGCACACTGATCAGCACCGCTCCCACCCCGACGGCGAGTGGCGCGAGGTAGGTCGCCCAGGTGGGAGCCGGCTTCCACGACGGTGCCAGCATCACGACACCGCACAGCGCGCCGGCCACGGCACCACCGACGTGTCCACCGATCGAGATTCCCGGAATGGTGAAGGTCAACACGAGGTTGATCACGAGAAGCGCGCCGATGCCGGTTTGGAACACGTTCATGCCACGGCGTTGCATGCCGATGGCGGCCGCCGCCATCAGGCCGAAGACGGCTCCGGATGCACCGCCGTGCAATCCGCCTCGATCGGCTTGGATCACGAGAGCACCGAGTGATCCACCGAGAAGGGATGCCATGTACAGAAGTCCGAAACGCAGGCGACCGAGCGGCGGTTCGAGCATCTGGCCGAGTTGATAGAGGAGCCACATGTTCATGCCGATGTGCAAGATGCCGAAGTGGAGGAATCCGGCAGTCACCAACCGATACCACTCGCCGGTGATCTGCAGAACGAATTTGTTCAGACCGAGCTGGAATTCGCGTTCGGACACCTGGCTCCCGAAGCCGGCGGCACCGACGTCACCGGACACCACCCATACGAACACGCCGACGTTGATCACGATGAGGGCGAGGGTGACGAGGATCGACTGGCGGGCGTTCCAATAGCGAACTCGGGTTGAAGCCGACGGCCGAGACCGGCGGAGGCAATCGATGCATTGGCTACCCACCGACGCTTGAACGAGGCATTCGCCGCACGCCGGTCGACCACACCGTGTGCACGACCGACCGGTCACTCGGTCGGGATGACGTGTGCAATGGGCGACAGTGGGGGGAGGGAACTCGGACATATCAGGTGATGGGGTCGGTGTTCACCGTACGAGAGACGGTACCCCTGATTGCTACGGTCGGAGCGGTTGGGGGACGGTTGTCCGCCACAGTGCGAAGGGGGAGAGCATGGCCTGGGATTTCGAAACCGAGCCCGAGTTCGAAGAGAAGTTGGAGTGGATGCGCGGGTTCGTGCGCGATGAGATCATTCCACTCGAAACCCTGGCCGATGTTTGGCGCGCTCCGGGTGGCCGGGAGAAGTTCGCGACCGTCACCCAACCGTTGAAGGACGAAGTGAGACGGAGAGGCCTCTGGGCGGCGCATCTCCCACCCGATATGGGTGGCCTCGGATTCGGTCAGGTGAAGCTCGGCCTCATGCACGAGATCCTCGGGCAATGCGGCTACGCGCCGAGCATCTTTGGCAACAACGCGCCCGACAGCGGCAATGCTGAATTGCTCGCCGTCGGCGGGACGCCCGAACAGCGCGAAACGTGGATGCAGCCACTCCTCGAGGGCCGTCTGCGATCGTGCTTCAGCATGACCGAGCCAGGGGCCGGTGCCGATCCGACTTTGCTCAGCACCTCGGCCATGCGCGACGGCGACGAATGGGTGATCAACGGGCACAAGTGGTTCTCGTCGAACGCTTCGGTCAGCGACTTCCTCATCGTGATGGCTCGGACCGGCGACGCCGACACGAGTGCCTACAAGGCCTACTCGATGATCATCGTGCCGACGAGGACTCCGGGCGTCAACATCGTCCGTGATGTGCCCACCATGGGCGAACCCGATCACCGGACCGGCGAACCCGGAGGCCACGCCGAGATCGTGTACGACAACGTTCGAGTGCCGTTCGGCAACGTCGTGGGTGGGGCCGACGGAATCGGCCAGGGTTTCGCGCTGGCTCAAAAGCGCCTCGGCCCCGGACGCATCCATCATGCGATGCGTTGGCTCGGACAGAGTCGTCGCGCTTTCGACATGTTGTGCGAGCGCGCGCTGACTCGGTACACGCACGGCAGCATCCTCGCCGAAAAGCAGATGGTTCAGGACTGGATCGCCGAGAGTTACGCCGAGATGCAGGCGGCGCGCCTTCTCACCCTTCAGGCGGCGTGGAAGATGGACAAGTTGCACGAAGCGGGCAAGCACTACAGCGATGCGCGTGTCGAGATCGGTGTCATCAAGTTCTGGGGTGCCAAGGTGCTCTACAACGTGATCGATCGAGCGATTCAGATCCACGGCAGTCTCGGCTACACGACCGACCTTCCTCTCGAGTCCATGTATCGAGCGGCTCGTGCCGCTCGTATCTACGACGGTCCGGACGAAGTCCACAAGGTAACTGTGGCTCGTCAGATCCTGAAGGGCTACCGGCCGAGTGATCCCCCGCTCGAGCACATACCCACGCGGCGTGCGGCGGCCGAGCAGAAGTTCGCCGACGTGCTCGACGCGGTGTCGATCAACGGCTGACCAAAGGTCTCAGCCGAGCACTCGCGACGCGACGTTCGTCGGATCGAAGTCGTCGGCCCGCGTGGGTCGTGCTACGTGGAAGCCCTGGACGTAGTCACAGCCGAGCGCGCGTAGTCGTTGCAACTGGTGATTCGACACGACCCACGCCGCGATCACCGAGACGTCGAGTCCGTGTGCGAGTTGGACGAGACCGCGTACCATCGGATCGTCACGGTCGTCGACGTCGAGAGGACGCACGAACGATCCGGCCAATTTCACGAAGTGCGGAGTGGATGCCCGCAGATCGGACAGCGACGACCGGTGACCACCGAAGTCGTCGATGGTGAGCACGAAACCGAGGCGATGGAGCGACCGAAGGGTTCGAGCGGCCTCGTCGTCGTCGAGAACGTCGGATTGGTACTCGATCGAGAGATTGCCAGGGGCGAGTCCATGTCGGCGTACGGCGGTCGTGAGATCCTCCACGAAACCGACATGGACCACTTGGTGGGCCGAAACGTTCACGTGAACGCGAAAGTGCCGGTCGGCTCGTCCGTCGGCGATCCAGGAGGCCAGGACCCGTAGAGCCTCGTCGACGACCCAGGCGCCGATCGGTACGACGAGGCCGGTCTCTTCAGCTAAATCGACGAAGTCGGCCGGAGTGAGCACTCCTTCGGTCGGATGGTCCCACCGCAACAAAGCCTCGGCCGCCTCCACACGACCGGTGTGCAAGGCGGCGATGGGCTGGAACACGAGGTGCAACTGCTGCTCGGCGAGAGCTCGCTCGAGATC
>Ga0222713_10006358_pt1 | contig 11257 bp, 16 predicted proteins | sample C33_649DmetaG_FD_165061 | JGI IMG/M metagenome (GOLD analysis project Ga0222713, IMG submission 165061) | Estuarine water microbial communities from San Francisco Bay, California, United States - C33_649D | ecosystem: Environmental > Aquatic > Marine > Unclassified | place: USA: California... | reverse complement strand
TCTAAATGGCTCATACTCAGTATGTTGATAAAGCAGATGTTAAGACTTGGCTAGGACTTAGTGGAACAGCTCAAGATACAAACATTGATATTGCTATAAATGCTGCTTGTAGAGCCATTGATGATTTTTGTGGTAGAGAGTTTATCCAAACAGAAACAACACAAGATAGATATTATGATTGTGAGTTTGCTGATTATGCTTTTGTTGATGATATAGCCACAACTACAGGATTAGTAGTTAAAACTCTTAATGAGGATGGAACTGATGATCAAACTTTAGTTCTTAACACAGATTTTTATTTATATCCACTTAATGCAGATAAAGTAATTCCAACTTTGCCATTTTATAAAATAGTTATGGCTATTGAAAATGGAGGAAAAGTATTACCAACTCACTTTCCTAAAGGTTTGAAAATAACTGCAACATTTGGGTTTCCAGATCAACATAATGCAGGTAGTTATGTTCCAGAAGCAATTACTCAAGCTGCATTAATACAATCAGCAAGATTTTGGCAGAGAAAGAACTCTCCAATGGGATTTAGTGGTAATCCTGAAACAGGACAAGCTCCTGTTATATTCTTATCAGAACTAGATCCAGATGTTAAAACACTTTGTAAGAAATTTAAAAAAACAACAATCACATTAGCTTCAGGCAGACCATACACAGGATTAACTGCAATCAATAACCAAAGACAGTATGGTGTATGAAATTAACTCTAAATGGAGCTTTAGATCTAAGTAGATCTATCAACTCACAAACTATTTGGAATAAAAGAAGTAATGACTTCTTTAACAAATTAGCATTAGAACTTAAAGATGATTCTTTAAATGCTTTAGAAAGTAAGCCATCTCCTAGATCTCAAGCAGGTAGAGGTAATAAAAACACAGGAAATACTAGGAGAAGTGTATTTGTTGCTAAGTTAGGCAATACTAATAGGCTAAGGATGTCTGAGGGCTTTAAATTGGCTACATCAGCTCCTTATGCTCCATTTATTCATGGTAAGCCAATATATAGAGGATTTTCTCCAACAAAAAGAACTAGACCATTCTTTCCTCCTTATCAAGAGGGAACACCATTAGCTAAGTGGGCTAAAAGAGGAACTCCTAAAATGAATGCTTTTTTAGTTGCTAGAAAAATTAGCCAAAGAGGTTTAAAGATGAAGCCATTTATTGGTGGTGTTGTTTATGAGAAGCAGAAAGAGATTAAAGAGGGTGCAGAAGATATGTTAAGATTAATTGCAAGAGATATAGCTAGGAGTGTTAAATAATGGCTTTACTAACTTCAATTAGAGATGGTTTAAAAACAAATTTAGAAACAATATCTGGATTAACTGCTTATGAATATGTTCCAGATTGGATAGAGCCACCTATAGCTTTAGTTGCTCCAATTAATTCACTTAACTATGACTCAACAATGGCAAGAGGTGCTGATACTTATGAAATTCCTGTTATAGTATATATATCAAGAGTAGATGCACAGCTCTCTCAGGATGCTGTAGATGGTTATTTAGCTTCAAGTGGAGCTACATCAGTTAAAGCAGCAATAGAAAGTGATCCAACTTTGGGAGGTGCAGCTATGTCTGTTAGAGTAGTAAGTGCAACTGATTATGGAGAATATGAAGTAACACAGGGAACTAGCTTTCTTGGTGTAACATTTAATGTAGAGGTAATAGCATAATGAAAGTAAAGATTTTAATAGGTAGTGATTTTTCACTAGATAAAAAAGATAAAAGAGTAGAAGCAGGAGAAGTTTTAGATCTCCCAGATAATATAGCTAAAGCATTAATCAAGAATAATGCAGCAGTTAAGTTTGATAGTAAAATGGTTAAAGAGGAAGAAGAATAATGCCAACTTTTAATCATGGAAAAAATGCTGTAGTTTTATTAGATAACACTAATCTTTCAACAACTTTAACAGATGCAGCTTTATCATTAACAGCAGATGTAGCTGAAACTTCAACTTTTTCTAGCTCCTCAAAAACCTATGTTGCAGGACTTAAAGATGGAACTGTATCATTATCAGGTTATTTTGAGAGTTCAGATCCTGATGCAGATGCTGAGTTTTTATCTCAGCTAGGAGGATCTGGTGCAGCATTTTCCATAGCCCCAATAGGATATACCAGAGGAAATGCTGTATCTTTTGGAAACACAATAGCAACTTCTTATGATAGAAGTGCAGATGTAGGATCAGTTGTTGCAGTAGCAGTAGCATTCCAATTTGATGGAGATGCTTATAATGGAAAGTCTTTATTGACACCAACTGCTGTAACAGGTAGCTCAAATGAAACATCAGTTGATTTTGGAGCTGCAGGAACTAATGGTGGTGCAGGAGTTCTACATTGTGTAGCAAGTTCAGGAAGCCCAACTTTAGATGTTAAAATACAAACAAGCACAGATGATGCTGTATGGAGTGATTATATAACTTTTACTCAAGCTACAGGAACAACATCTGAGCTAATAGCAAGTGCAAGTAATCCTAGTAGATATGCTAGAGCAGTTCTTACTTTTGGTGGAACAGGCTCTATAACTGCTGCTATAGGATTTGCACATAAATAGATTAAGGAAAATAGGAGAAAGATAAATGCCAACATTTACACATGGAAAGAATGCAGCTTTTAAAATAGATGACTCTGGAGGAACATTAAGAGATATTTCTGATGTTTTAACAGATGTTGCTGTTTCAAGAACTGCTGATGTAGCAGAAGTTTCAGCATTCTCTAATAGTTCTAAAGCTTATGTAGCAGGACTTAAAGATGCAACAATTTCTATATCAGGATCTTTTGATGCAACTGTTGATGGTTACTTATCTGGAATACTTGGAGCTGAGGGATCATTTGAGTTCTATCCAATAGGAACTACAGGTGGAAATCCTAAAGCTAGTGGAGAATGTATCATGACTGCTTATGATAGAACTCCAGATGTAGGAGGAGCTGTAAGCTTTACTGCATCTTTTCAAGTAACAGGAGATGTAACTGAGGGAACTGCTTAAGATATAAATTAAGTATTTCACAACAGAAAGAGGTTATTGATGAAAAGACTTAGCTTAGATGATATATCTAATGCTCCATCTTTGCCTGAAAAAGAAATAGAAATTGAACAATGGGATGCCACAGTATTGGTTACAGGTTTAACTAAAGCTGATGCAGTTGAAATCAATAAACAATCAGAAAAAGATGGAATAAGAGATGAAGTTCTTTTTGAGAAACTTTTACTTCTTAAAGGATTAAAAGAGCCTAAATTTGATGATTTAGATCAAGTTGAGGAGTTTTACAGTAAAGCTACACCTAGCATAGTAGATAAAGTTCTTATAGGGATTTATAGGTGTATGGCTTGGACTAAGGAGGATCAGGCTTCTATAGCCTCTCAGTTTCCAGAATAATGAGGAGTTGGCTTTTGAATTTAGACTTGCTCTTGATTTAGGAATGACAGTTGATGCTCTTAGAAAATCTATGAGTGTGCAAGAATTTGAATCTTGGAAGTTATACTACATAGATAGAAATAAAAAAGAGCAGAAAGCTATCACAGAAGCTAATGCAAGAGCTAAATTGAGGAGATAATGGCAAGAGCAACTTTGGAGATGTTTTTAAAGCTCACAGGAGCTGATAAGACTTCTCAGGGTTTAGATAAGGTTTCTAAATCTACAAAAAAATTAGATCAAGATGTAAATAATACTTCTAAAACTAATGCACAATTTGCAGCAGGAATGTCATCATTAACTAAAGGTGCTATTGCAGGTGCTGCAATATTTGCAGGAAAACAATTATTAGATTTTGCTAGATCATCAATTATTGCAGCTAGTTCTGCTCAAGAAGCAGCAGGAGCTTTTGGAACTACATTTGGTGGAGCTGCAGAACAGCTTGGACAACAATTATCAAAAAATGCTAATCTTTTTGGATTAACTACTTCAGAAGCTAAACAGTTAATTGGTGTATTTGGTGCTGTTGCACAGGGTATAGGTTTTACACAAGATGAATCAGCAGGATTATCTGCAAGACTTTTTGAATTATCTGGAGATATAGCTTCTTTCAATAATATTTCAGCAGGAGCAGAGCCTGTTCTTAGAGCATTCCAATCAGCATTAGTTGGAGAAAGAGAAGCTCTTAAAACTTATGGTATTGCTATATCAGAAGCTGAAGTACAAACTAAAGCTTTAGCTATGACAGGTAAAGATAGTGCAGATGCTTTAACTAGACAAGAAAAAGCATTAGCAACTACTGAATTATTGTTTGATAAAGCTGCAGTTCAAATAGGTAATGCTCAAAGAGAAGCTGAGGGCTTTGCTGCTCAGATGTTACAAACAAGAGCTAAAACTCAAGAACTTAGAGAGGAAGTAGGAACTCAGTTATTACCTGCTGCAGGAGAATTAGTAGGTTTATTTAATAATTTTGTTGATAATGTTTCTCCTAGTGTAGTTGCTGCTTTTGGTTTAATTAATGATGCAATAGTAGCTACAGTAGATGCAACAGATAGAGGAACAGATGCTTTTGAAAAGTTCTTTAGAATATATTTCTTAGGACAATCTGCTCTATATGGTAATGAGGAAGCTGTAGAGGAACTTAATAAAGTATTAAATCAAAATAGAAAAATAACTAATCAAAATTCTGCTCAAGTAATAAGTTCAACAGGTATTTCATTAGATTTTGGTAAAACTGTTATGGATCTAAATAAACTTTATGATTACTACAATACAAATCTCCAGAAAAACAGAAATCAAATAATAGTTAATACAACTCAAACAGCTAAATTTGGAGAAACTATAGATAAAAAACTTAATCCTATATTTGGAGAACAAAATGCTTTAATTCTATCTAACATTCAATTAGAAACTAATAGAAATACCTTAATGAAGTTAATTAACTCTGCTAATCAAGATTTAGCTATGGCACAAACAAATTACAACAATGCTCTTAAAGAAGTTAATAGATTAACCATAGAAGAAAATGTTAGAGATGCAGAAGCTGCTATTAGAAAAGCAGAATTACAAACTCAAATAGCTTTATTAACAGAAGCTCAATCTAAAGGTAAAGATGTTTCATTAGATTTACAATTAGCTCAAGCACAGTTAGCAGAAGCAGAATATGAATTAGCAAATAACTCTGATGCTTTAACTGCTGCTAGAAGTGTTTTAACTGTAGCTGAACAAAATTTAGAAACTGCTACTAAAAATCAACAAAAAGCCATAGAGGAAAGAAATAAGCAATTAGTTAGATCTATTGACTTAACTAATCAACAAGCTAATGCAAATCAAAAAATAATAGATCAGGGAGAATTATATAGACAGTTTAGAGCTATAGAAACAGCTCCTATACAGCCATTTATTCCTAATTCAGTAGAAACTCCTGCTGCTACTTTAGGCAATCAATCAGCAGTATCTCAAGCTGCTACAGGTGGTGGAGCTTCTACAGTAAATGTTGAAGTTTATATTGGAGATGAAAAGATTGATGAAGTTGTGCAAAAATCTAATACTAGGATTCAAGAACAGGGTAAAACCTTTGCAATAAGATAATGGCAGTAGTATTTGATAATAATGTAAATATAACTGTTGAAATAGCTTTTGACAGTAATCCATTAGATAGTTCTCAGACTTGGACAGATGTATCTCAATATTTAAGAAGCTTTGAAACAAGCAGAGGTAGATTAACAAACTTAGCTCAATTCCAAACAGGAACTGCAACTGTTACTTTAGATAACAGAGATAATAGATTTTCTCCTAATCAATCAACTTATTATTATGATGCTGCTAATTCCAGAACAAAGATACAGCCACTTAAAAGATTAAGAATAAGAGCTGAATATAATGCTATAACTTATGATTTATTTCATGGCTTTGTTGAGAGCTTTCCTGTTCAATATGCAGGGCAGGGATATGATGCTTCTACTAAATTAAGAGTTGTAGATGCTTTTAAACTATTCTTTCAAGCTACTTTAAATGGTATTGGATGGCAGTTAGGTATTTCAAAGCTTGGATCTACTTCTAGGCTAACATTAACTCAAGCACAAGAATTAAGCTCTGTAAGGGTTAAAAACATACTTGATAGCTTTGGTTATAGTAATCAGGCTATCTCTACAGGCAATTTACAAGTTCAGTCACAGCCAACAACAGATGATTTATTAACTGCATTAAAGAAAGTGGAAACAGCAGAAAATGGAACTTTCTTTATTGCAGCTAATGGAGATGCTACTTTTAGAAATAGAAACTACAGATTAACAAATACAACTACTCCTGTAGCTACTTTTGGACAGGGAGTTGGAGAGTTACCTTATGTAGATATTATTTCAACTTATGATGATAATAAAATCATTAATACAGTTCAAAGAACTAGAACAGGTGGATCTACACAGATTGCAATAGATTCTGATTCAGTAGAGAGATTTGGAACTCATGTTTTAACTGAATCTGGAACAATTAATGCTAGTGATGCAGATGCTTTATCAATAGCTAATCAGAAAGTTGTTGCTAACTCTATTCCAGAAACTCATGTTGAAGCTCTATCTTTTGCTCCTCAACAGAATGTAAATTTATGGGAAAAAGCATTAGGATTAGATATAGGAAGTTATGTTCAAGCTAATGTAACAACTCCATCATCTACAACTGAGTCTTATAATTTGTTTATTGAAAGAATAAAGCATAAAGTAGATGCAAGAAACAAGACTTGGAATTGGAATATAGGATTATCTCCTGCAGAAACAGGAGCTTGGATTCTAGGAGTTAATAGTTTAGGAATTGATACAAACTTAAGTTATACTTAAAAAGAATTAAGGAGAATTATTTATGGCAGCAGGTAGTTGGGTAGATTGGAACACAGGAGATTTAGTAACAGCAGCAGCTTTTCAAGATATACAAGACTCAATAATATTTATTTTTGCTAGTGAAAGTGCAGCAAACTCAGCTTTAACAAATAAAGTTACAGGAACTGCTTTTTTTGACACTACAGCTAAACAGCTTAAGGTATGGGATGGCTCAGCTTGGCAAGAAGCTTTAACTAATCCAATTAAAGGTTATTTTGAAACAGATCAAGCAGTTACAAGCTCATCTGGAGTTATAACAATAGATTTAGATAGTGGAAACACAGGAACAATTACTTTAACTGAAAATATTACAGATATAGATTTTACTAATGTTCCAACTAATGGTGTTTCAAGTTTTACTTTACAAATTACACAAGATGCTTCATCAGCTTATACAGTTGCAATTAATGCTGTAACTGTAAATGGTGGTGGAGATGTAACAGCAAAGACAGCAGGTGGTGCAGGTTATACAATGAGTTCAACACTATCTGGAATTGATCTAGTAACTTTTCTTTTTGTAGATGCAGGAACTCCATTATTAAATGCACTACAAGATTTTAGTTAGGAGTAGCTTATGCCATTAGGTGCAGCTAGATTTGGACTTCTAGGTGGAGTTGCAGATTTAGGAAAATTAGAATTAATCCATACTGAAACATTTAGTAGTGTTGCTTATGTAGATTTTTTAGTAAGTGCAGGAACTTTTGATACTTCTTATAATGTACATTTTTTAACTATTAACAATATTCACTCAGCAGAAGATAATGGTTTTTTAGGTATGCAATTTTATGAAAGTGGAACATTAGAAACTGCTAATGTTTATCAATATGCAAAACAATATGGATTAAGTGTAGGAACATTTAGTACATATCAAACTACTACAATTAATCAAATACAAATTTCACATGCACATGGAAATGCTACTAATGAAAGTGGTGGCTTATATGCTTATATTTATAATGCAGGGGATAGTTCTAAATATACTTTTGCAACTTGTCATAGTTCTAGTGTTAATGGTGCAACTCAGTATGGTTTTGAATTTGGATCTGGTGTATTACCACAAGCAAGTTTAGTAAATGGAATAAGAATTATAGAAAATAATAGAGTTGGTGCAGGAAGTGCAAATATTTCTGGAACAGCAAGTTTATATGGAATTAAAGATAGTTAGATTATGGCAGTTGGTAATTTAGAATTTATAAAATCTGCTAGTGGAACTTCTGTTAGTTCATTATCAGTAACAGATTGCTTTAGTGCTGATTATGATGTGTATCAAGTTAATATATCTAAAGTTGATACAACTAATACAACTTGGGTTAGTTGGTCTTATTTAGATAGTGGTGGAAGTGAAATAACTTCTGCAATATATGATGAAGCAGTTTTAGAAATGCTTAGTTATGCTGCTTATGTTGAAAGTGCAAATACAGGTTTAAATAATCATCTTAGAGCTATGAGAGGAACTGCAAATAGCACAGATTTAGGTGGTTTAACTATAACAATATTTAATCCTTATAACTCTAGTTCCTATACATTTTCAACAGTTCAAAGTAGTGGTTTTGTATCAGGTAGTGGTTTATTTGGTGCTAAAGGTATTTATGTTTTGAAACAAGCTGCAACTCATACAGGTATAAAAGTATCAACACAACTTGGAACTTTAGACAATATAACAGTTAAGGTATATGGATTGGCTAGTAATTAGGAGTTAAATAATGGCAGGTAGCTTAATAAAAATAGATGAAGAAATAGTTACAGGAGCAGTAGCAAGTGTAACTTTAACAGGTATTGATAGCACTTATGATGTGTATATGGTAAAGATAAATGGTTTATCTCCTGATACTGCTGAAAATTTAGAATGCAGAGTAACAGAAAGTGGTACTGCTAACTCAACTGCTAATTATGATTTTGCAGGTAAAGGTTTAAAAACAAGTGGTGCTTTTGAAAACAATTCAGGAACTAATGCTACACAATGGGATATTTCAGACAGTTTTATAAATGCAACAACAGGAAATTTTAACTCAATAATATATATCTTTAATGCAAACAATTCTAGTGAATACACATTCATAACTTTTGAAACTTCACATTATGCAGGTGCAGAACTTTATGGAAATCAAGGTGGTGCAGTATTTACAAGCACTTCTAGTGTAGATGGATTATTGTTTCAAATTGATGCTTCAAATAATATTGATAGTGGAACATTCACTTTATATGGTTTAAAGAAGTAAGTATAAGAAATATATAGTAAGATAGGAGAGATATGGCAACATTAGAGGAATTTCAAGCAGAATGTAGATCTGAACTTCAAGCTCTTAGAGATGGAGATGGTATCTTTAAACAAGTTAATAATGAAAGATTACCTATATCTGATTATGATTTTGAGCAGATGGTTGTAGATTGTGCTAATGGTAAATTTCAAGAACAAGAGTTTGGTTATATCCAAAAAAGACAAGAAGCTTATCCTGCAATTGGAGATCAATTAGATTACATCTTTCATAATGGCTTAGAAGCTTGGAAAACAGATATAATTCAGCCAATTAAAGATCAATTTCCTAAACCTTAATTTTGTCATACTTTTTAACTATCCTAGACTTATAGGAGGTTGAAAATGGTTACATTAACTCAATACTCAGAACAGCAGGGCAAAAAACCAACTAGCCAATTTGCAGCAACTAGGTATATCTTAGATAATCCAGATGCTAGGAAAATATTTCTTAAAATTGCTAAGGAAGCTGAAAAAGAGTATTTATCAGACACAATAGCAGCTCAATATCTTGTAGATAACTACAAAGAGTTTAAACATCTCAATTACAACACAGTAAGGAGATATTTTAAGGATTATAGAGATGGCAGAATCAAACCTTAGTAAGTTTGCAAAAACTGTTCAAGATAGAGATCCTAGACAAACTAAAAAGAAAGTTCAGCATCCTAAAGGCTTTGAGCCATCAATTTCTTATTCTGAAAAGACTAAATCTGGAGAAATAGTATCTGCTCCACAAAAAGAAAATAAGATTGATTGGAAAGAACAATTAGAAAGTTATTTTGGAGCTGATGCAAAGAATTATAAAGTTTTAAAAGATACTGCAGAGATTAGATTCTGGGATACAGCAGGAAATCCTCCACAGAGATTATATTACTTTAAAGCAAAAATTGTATCAAATAAAGCTTATATGCCTGATGATGATTTTAAAAAACTTTTACAAGAAGCTAAAAGAAAAAAGCCAAAGTCAAAGAAAAAGCCTGTTAAAGATTCAAAGACATTTGTAATATGCTTAAGTGATTTTCAGATTGGAAAAGCAGGAACTTCAAATGTTGTAGAAAGATTTGTTGATTATATTGATAAAACTGTAGATCACATTAAAACTTTACAAAAATATGAAAATATTAATCAAGTTCTCTATGCAGGATTAGGGGATATTTTAGAGGGAACTTGTGGCTTCTATCCTATGCAAGAATTTTCAGTTGAAATGGATGCTAGAATGCAACAAAAAGTAGCTAGGAGAATGATTTATAGACTAATTAAAGATACTATTCCATTATTTGATAAAGGTTTAGTTGCTTTTATTGGTGGAAATCATGCTGAGAATAGAAAAAATGGCAAATCCTATACAACTTTTGGAGATAATAAAGATGTAATGTTGGCTGAGGAATTACAGGAAATATTTAAAGAAGCTCCTGCATACAAAAATAAATTAGACTTTATGATTCCAGAAAATGAATTAAGTTTAACTTTTGAAATTTCAGATGTGGTAGTCAGTATGATTCATGGGCATCAACTTAGATCTGGATCTAATGCACAAGCAAAGCAAAGAAATTGGTTAGCTAATCAATCTTTAAGCAGAAATGCTATTAGTGATTGTGATATTTTATTATCTGGGCATTTTCATTTTTTTAGTGCTTATGAAACATCTGATAGATTATTACTTCAAGCATCAACAATAGATGATGGCTCTGAATGGTTTGAAAATACAATGGGAGATAGATCTAGGGCAGGATTAACTACTTTAGTAATTGGTGGAACAGAAAAATGGTCTAATATTAGAGTTATAAGGTAAATAATGAAACTTGAGATATTAAGATTTAATAGTTCAGATGACTTCACTTCTGGACTGTTGTTTGATGTTACTGATAATAAAAGAAAATTCCTATGTTATACCTTAGAGGATCAAGCACAAACAACAAAGGTTTATGGAGAAACAAGAATACCTGCAGGAACTTATAATTTAGTTTTAAGAACTGAGGGTGGCTTTCATACTAGATATTTAGCTAAATTTGGAGCTGATTTTCATAAAGGAATGTTATGGTTACAGCCAGATCCTAAAGATTTTCAGTTCATATTATGGCACATTGGCAATAATCCTTTAGACACCAAAGGTTGTCTGCTTTTAGGAAAAATTTCACAAGATGGGTATGTGGGAAAATCCACAGATGCTTATAAGGAAGTCTATCCATATATTAGAGATGCAATTCTTTATGGAG
>Ga0222713_10006355_pt1 | contig 11262 bp, 9 predicted proteins | sample C33_649DmetaG_FD_165061 | JGI IMG/M metagenome (GOLD analysis project Ga0222713, IMG submission 165061) | Estuarine water microbial communities from San Francisco Bay, California, United States - C33_649D | ecosystem: Environmental > Aquatic > Marine > Unclassified | place: USA: California... | reverse complement strand
AATGACGGCTATGGGATCAATACCCGCAAAAGGCTCGTCTAGCAAAATAAAGCGAGGGTCTGTGGCCAAGGCGCGTGCAATTTCGACACGCCTGCGTTCGCCGCCCGACAGCGCCAAAGAAGGCGAGTCGTGCAAATGGTCAACGCGCAAATCTTTGAGAAGCGCTTGTAAGCGAGCGCTGATTTCTGCATTGTTTAAAGGCTTGCCATCTTCATTCAGTTGCAACTCCAACACAGCGCGCACATTTTCTGCCACGGTGAGTTTTCTGAAAATAGAAGCTTCTTGAGGCAAATAGGACAGCCCCATGCGAGCCCGGCGGTGGATGGGCATGCGCGTCACGTCTTCACCATCAATCAAAATTTGACCGCCATCTGTGCGCACTAGGCCCACAATCATGTAGAAGGAGGTGGTTTTGCCGGCACCATTGGGTCCTAACAAACCCACCACTTCACCTTTTTCAACTTTGACCGATACGTCAAACACCACTTGGCGGCTGCCATAAGACTTTTGCAAATGGCGCGCTTCAAGGCTGCTGGTTTCGGTGGAAGCGCTCATGGCTTGTCTGCACCGGTGCGAGTGCTCGGTTTCAAAACAGGACCCGCAACGGGCGGGGTCAATTCATTGGTTTTAGGACGAGGGGTGATGGTGGCCTTGACCCGTTGGCTACCAGAAGTGTTGCCTGGCAAACTGGTCTTGCCATCGACCGAGAAAACTTCGGTGGTGTTGTTGACCAAAATTTGTTGGCCTTGAATACGGTCTGCCACCACTTGGCCGCGCAGCAATCGCAGCTCGGCGCGTTGGGTGAGTGTCAGGGTATCGGCTTGGCTGTTGTAAACAACCGCTTCTGCTTCTCCTTCTGTGAATTCGTCGAAACCTTCACGTTTTTGGCGAAAGAAAACCCGCTCGCCCGGTTCGGCCGACAAAGTGGCCACTTGGTTGCCTTGCTTGTCTTGTTTAACCTCCATGCGAGCTGCTCTCAGAACCAGGGTGCCCTTGGTCATGAGAACTTTGCCGGTGAAGATGGTGAGTTGTTTTTGGTCGTCGTGCTTAAGCGAATCGGCCTCAACGTTCATGGGTTTGTCTTTGTCCGCTTTTTCGGCGAAAGCACTTTGAGCCGCAATGGCGGCTAAGGTGAAGAGCAATGTGATGAACTTGAGTTTCATAAAGGCGCGAATCTTGCTTGATTGTAGGTGTTCAGAGGGGAAACACACCTGTTTGGAAGAAAAATCGCAAAAAAAAGCCCGCCGAAGCGGGTTGATGCGCAACACCTGCTTTGAATCAGGCGCGGCCTTGTCGTACGAGGGCCAACAAAGACTCTGTGACTTGAAGAGCGCGGTCCATGCTGCCGGCCAATGTGCCATCGATGTAGTACTTGCCTGCGACACCCAATGAAGGAACGCCCTCAATCTTGAAATCATTTTGCAATTGAACGGCCCGCTTGAGTTTGCTGGCTACGCCAAATGATTTGGCTGTGTCTGCAAATTTATTTTTATCAACACCTTGCTTTTCGACCCACGCCAAAATGCTGGCATCGGTGTTCAATGTCAAACGTTCGACGTGAATGGCTTGGAACACTTTGCCATGTATTTTTTCTAACAAGCCCATGGCTTCCAAAGAGAAATACAAGCGTTGCTGGGGCGCGAAGTCTTCTCTGAAAGCGACGGGTATGCGACGCACCACCACATCCTTGGGCGCATTTTTCACCCATTGTGCAAAGGCGGGTTCGAAGGCGTTGCAGTGAGAGCAGCTGTACCAAAAGAATTCAATCACTTCAATTTTGCCGGCTTCAGATTCGGTGGGCACGGCACGGTCTAACTTGGTGTAGTCCTTGCCCGCGACAAACTTGGCGGGTCCCTGCGCGAAAGCTGTGTTGTTCAAACCTAAGCCGCCAAGGGATGCGGCGGTGCTCAAGCTGGCTAAAGAAAATTCACGGCGTTTCATATCGTGCTCCTGATTCAATAAGGTGTTGCTTAAGTTTAGCGTTGGACGCGAACCAAGGCGGCATCCATGCCACTGGCATCTAATCGTGCTTTGATTTTTTCTGCTTGATCTTTGTCATCAAAAGGGCCGCTTCGCACTCGAAAGATAGCGCGTCCGGCTTGTTCACGTTCACTGACCTTGGCTTCAATGCCCATCATGGACAGCTTGGCTTTTTGGGCGTCTGCATCGGCTGCAGATTTAAAGGCACCTGCTTGTACAAAATAAGTGAAAGGATCGTTGGTGGACGGCGCTTTGTTGGCAGGCTGTGGCGTGGCCGCGGGTGGTGGTGTAGATGCAGCAGGCGCAGGCGCTGCAGGCGTGGATGCTGCTGGTGCTGAGTTCGGATTTTGTTTCTTGGCCAAATCTGCCAAGGGATCGGCCGTCACTGCAGGTGCGGCGGCTGCACCAGGATTGGGTACGCCTGCTGCTGCGGCGGCGGCGGCAGGATTGGCAGCCGTAGCGTCTGTTGGTGCTTCTGGTGTGACGGGCTTGCTTTGTATCGCACCGTTTGGATTCCAGTCTTTGTTTTTTTCAGCTTCGACCGCATCTTGATCGGCAGAACGAGATTGGTTCTTGTTGCTAAATGGCATGGGCACTTTGGTGACGTACATGGCGACACCCAAGGCAATGATGAGGCCAATGACCAAGCCTAGAACAAAGCCCAGCAAGGTGCCACCGCGTTGGCTTTGGATGTTGGTGTGGGACATGTTGTGAAGTGCTCTCAAAGTCATATCTAAAATAACGGCCGTCTAAATTACATCTGCTCAGGTGCGGACACACCCAAGATTTTCAAGCCATTTTGCAAGACTTGTGCGCAGGCTGCAACCAAGGCCAAGCGCGCCAGTTTGAGGGGTTCTTCTTCAACCAAAATGCGCTCTGCATCGTAGTAGCTGTGGTAGCTGGCGGCCAAGTCGCGCAGGTAGAACGTCACGTCGTGCGGGGCAAAGTCTTGCGCAGCATCGGTCAGCATGGCAGGGTATTTGGCCAACAGCAACATCAGGGCCTGAGCTTTGGGGTTGTCTAAATTAGACAAATCGACTTTGGCCAAGCTGGCCACGTCGCCGCCCCAGGTGCGCAAAATGGAATGAATGCGCGCATGGGCATATTGCACGTAATACACCGGGTTGTCGTTGTTTTTGGCCAAGGCCAAATCAATGTCGAACACGTATTCGGTATCGGGCTTGCGGCTGAGCAAAAAGAAGCGCACCGCATCTTTGCTGGTCCACTCAATGAGATCGCGCAGCGTCACATAACTGCCGGCGCGCTTAGAAATTTTCACTTCTACACCGCCGCGCATGACGCGCACCATGGTGTGCAAAACGTAGTCGGGGTAGCCCTCGGGAATGCCAGCACCAGCGGCCTGCAAGCCAGCGCGCACGCGTGCAATGGTGCCGTGGTGGTCGGTGCCTTGAATGTTGACAACCTTGGTAAAGCCGCGTTCCCATTTGGCTATGTGGTAGGCCACATCGGGCACAAAGTAGGTGTAGGTGCCGTCGCCTTTGCGCATGACGCGGTCTTTGTCATCGCCATAGTCGGTGGACTTGAGCCACAGCGCGCCATCTTGCTCGTAGGTCTTGCCTGCTTCTTGAAGCTTCTTTACCGCAGCGTCAACGCGGCCACTGGTGTAGAGGCTTGACTCAAGGTAGTAATTGTCAAACTTAACTTCGAAGGCTTTCAAGTCGAGGTCTTGCTCGTGACGCAAATAGGCGACGGCAAATTCGCGCATGCCATTCAAATCGTTCAGGTCGCCACTGCCCGTAAATTCACGGTCGTCAGACTTGACGGTTTTCTTTGCCAAGAAATCTTGCGCAATGTCTAGGATGTAGTCGCCGTTGTAGGCCGCTGCGTTTTCGCCACTGGGCCACTCTGCATCACCCGGCTTGAAGCCTTGCGCGCGCAATTGGGTTGAAGTGGCCAAGGTGTTAATTTGCACGCCCGCGTCGTTGTAATAAAACTCGCGGTACACGGACCAGCCTTGCGTTGCAAACAAATTGCAAATGGCATCGCCCAATGCGGCTTGTCTGCCATGGCCCACATGAAGTGGCCCTGTTGGATTGGCGGACACAAACTCCACCAACACTTTTTCATTGCGCTCAGCTTGCTTGCCAAAGCAAGAAGCTGCATGCAGCACTTCTTGGATGACCGCTTGTTTGGCACTGGGTTTGAGCTTGAGGTTTAAAAAGCCAGGGCCTGCAATGTCAATGCTCTCTACCCACTGGGTGAAAGCAGGCGTAGCCATGAGTGCCGTGCGCAGTGCTTCGCCCACTTGTCTGGGGTTTTGACCCAAGGGCTTGGCCAAGTGCATGGCAGCCGTACAGGCCAGATCGCCATGGGCTGCCACCTTGGGTGATTCAAAGATGGCTTTGGCACCGGCACCAGAATGCAGGCGTTCGAGTTCGGCGGCAAGGGCCGACAGTAATTCTTGTTTGGCTAAGAGCATGCCTCGATTTTACGGGGCGCTTTGCCAAGTTGCGGGCAAGCTGTAGTGATGCTTTAAAAAGTCGATCCAAAGGCGCAAACGCAGGGGCAAGTGCTTTCTTTGGGGAAAAACACCGTAAATGCCGTTGGGCGGGGCCGCAAACTCGGCCAACACCTCGACCAGTTGACCCGTTCGGATGTCATTTTCTACCTCCCAAGTGCTGCGCCAGGCGATGCCCATGTGGGCTAGGCACCAACCGTGCAAAACTTGGCCATCGGAGCAATCTAGGGGGCCGTGCGGGCGTAAGTGGGTGACCTCAGGGCCTTCGGAAGGGTCTGAGGGCGGAACTTTAAAGGCCCATCCGCGCGTTTGGGAGGCATCACTCGAAAGCGTAAGGCAGCTGTGCTGAAGCAAATCGGATGGCATTTTGGGGGTGCCATGCTTGGCCAAATAGGCGGGGGTGGCCACACACATGCGCCGGTTGTCGGCCAACCTCACACTGACCAAAGATGAATCGGGCAAGTCGCCCACGCGCACCGCAAAGTCGAAGCCCTCGCCGGCCAGGTCAATCACCCGATCGCTTAGGTTGAGCGAAATTTTGACGTCTGGATTTTGTGCATGAAACAAAGGGGCAAGCGGTGCCACATGTCTGCGCCCAAAACCCGCAGGTGCGGTAATGCGCAAATGACCGCTGGCTTTCAAGCCTCCGGCTGAAACGCTGTCTTCTGCATTGGCCACATCGCTCAAAAGACGCTGGCAATTTTCTAAAAAGGCGCTGCCCTCGTGCGTCAAGCTGATGCGCCTGGTGGTTCGCAACAACAGTTTGACGCCCAAGTGTGATTCCAAAGCATCGAGCCGTCTGCCAATGATGGCGGGGGCCACGCCTTCTGCACGCGCTGCTGCACTCAAGCTGCCACGGGTGGCAACCGATACAAAGGATTCAAAAACTTTGAGCTTGTCCATGTTTCAAGGGCTTGTCTGTTTGCGGTTTAAGCCGCCCCGTTGGGGTGACTCAGTTTTTGAATTTCTTCTGCGTTGTAGCCCAGGCTGCTTAACAAACTCTCGTTGTGCTCACCCAATTGGGGCGCCGATTGCCGAACCTTCAAGCGCTCTTGGTCCATGCTCAGCGGCAACAAGACGGTATGAATGCTTCGACCATCGTTCAAGGTCATCGGCGCGAGGCCGCCTGTGGCATGCAAATGAGGATCGTCTAACAATTCGTGAGGCGCTGTGATGGGCGCATAGGGCAGTGAATTTTTTTCAAAAACTTCACTCAGCGTTTGCGCAGAGAAATTTTGAAGACGTTCTCGCAAAATGGGCAGCAGCCATTCACGCGCTAGCACGCGATCGTTGTTGCTGGTGAGTTTGGGGTTGTCGTACAAATCTGAGTAGCCAAAGGCCTCGCAAAATATTTTCCAAGCGGTGTCGCTTACAACCGCCAAGAAGATTTGTTCGCCCTCTTTCACCACAAACACATCGTAGATGGCCCATGCAGAAATTCGCTCGGGCATAGGCGCAGCAGCTTTGCCTGTGACTTGGTATTGCATCATGTGTTGCGCCACCAAAAACACGTTGTTTTCAAACAGGGCGCTTTGCACTTCTTGACCTTTGCCCGTTTGAGCGCGTTGCGCCAAGGCTGCCATGGCACCGATAGCGCCAAACATGCCGCCCATGATGTCGTTCACACTTGTACCCGCCCGCAGTGGGTCGCCCCGTCGGCCTGTCATGTAGGCCAAGCCACCCATCATTTGCACCACCTCGTCAAGGGCTGTGCGGTGCTCGTAAGGGCCAGGCAAAAACCCCTTGAGTGAAACGTAAATGAGCCGCGGATTGAGCTTCTTCAAGCTCTCGTAATCCAAGCCCAGTTTTTGCATGGTGCCTGGTTTGAAGTTTTCACTGACGATGTCTGCGGTGGCAAGCAAGCGCAAGACAGCTTCTTTGCCTTCCGGCGTTTTCAAGTCGAGCGCGAGGCTTTTTTTGTTGCGATTGAACAGTGGAAAAAAACCAGCGCCTGAGCCCAACAGTTTGCGTGTGTTATCGCCCTCATGGCCGTGGCCAATAGGCTCAACTTTGATCACTTCGGCGCCTAAGTCTGCCAGCACCATGCCGCAAGTTGGCCCCATCACCATGTGCGTGAACTCGACCACGCGAATGCCCTCATAGGGCAAGTGTTTCGATTCAGGCATGCACCCATCCTTTGGGCAAACCCGCTTCGGGTGTCATGCCGTAAAGCGGCTCACCTGGCAAGCCATCGCTTAAGGCTTGTCTGGCCAAAATCAATTTGGGAATGCTCACCCCGGTTTGAATGCCCATGGCTTCCAACATGAAAACCAAATCTTCTGTGACCACATTGCCAGATGCGCCAGGTGCATAGGGACAGCCCCCTAAACCGGCCATCGAACTGTCAAAGGTGCGCACGCCCACATCGTAGGCGGCCAAACAATTGGCAAGGCCCAAGCCGCGTGTGTTGTGCATGTGGGCCGCACCCGTTTTGTTGCCAACCTCTGCAAACACGCGCTTGAACAAACGGCGCACCTGCGCAGGGTTGGCCATGCCTGTGGTGTCAGACAAGCCTGATTCATCAGCGCCCGCTTCAATGACGGCAGCTGCCAGTTTCACTACATCGTCTTCGGCCACAAGGCCCTGAAGGGTGCAGCCAAATGCAGTGGAGATACCGGCTTCAACTTTCACGTGCGGTGCCAAATCATTGCGAATTTGAACGATGGCGCGCACTTCCTCCACCATGGCTTCGCGTGTTTTGCGCACATTGGCCATGGAGTGCGCTTCTGAGGCAGAAACAGGAATCGTGAGTTTGTGTGCCCCAGCCTTGAGGGCCGCCTCAGCGCCTTTGCGGTTGGGAACCAAGGCCATCACGGTCAGATTCGGGTACTGGCGTGCATGCTGCACCACCAGGGCAGCATCGGCCATTTGGGGCAGTAAGTGAGACGGCACAAAGGAGGCGACCTCGATTTCTTGCAGTCCAGAGGCGACCAAAGCATCGATCCAGCGCAATTTGTGGGCAGTGGCCATGGTTTGCTTGACCGACTGGAGGCCATCGCGCGGGCCGACTTCACTGATCAATACACGGTCTGGTGGCATGTTGTGTTGGAGGTGTAGCAATGCGGGGGTTTCAAGGTTGAACAATATTTTGACCAATTTTGTCGCATTTGGCCTCCATCTTTGCATAAAAGTCACAAGTCAAAGGATATTTCCCTGATTTGTGAATGATGAAACATCGAATAAAGTGAGGTTTGTTCAGGGAACCGGTTGTTTTTCTGATTCCTGCAAGCTGTTGAATTCAGCTTCGACTTGTTTTGTTTTTTTATTTGAGGCTTTTTATGACCGATCGCATTGCCATTCACGGACTCCACGTGGCCACACCGCTTTATCGATTTATTGAAGACCAGGTCTTGCCTGCAGTGGGTGTCAAAAGCAAGGCTTTTTGGTCGGGCTTTGATGGCATCGTGAAAGACTTGGCGCCCGTGAATTTGGCCTTGTTGGCCGAGCGCGATCGCATTCAATTGGCCATGGACAAGTGGCACACCGCCCACCCAGGACCCGTGAGCGATGCCAAAGCCATGAAGGCCTATCGCCAACATTTGACGTCAATTGGCTACTTGGTGCCCGAGCCCAAAAGCCCCAAAGCCAACACCCAAAATGTGGATGCAGAGTTGGCGGTATTGGCAGGCCCCCAGTTGGTGGTGCCTATTTTGAATGCACGCTATGCCCTGAACGCTGCCAACGCACGTTGGGGTTCTTTGTATGACGCGCTGTACGGCACCGATGCACTGAGTGAAGCCAACGGTTGCGAAAAAGGCACGGGCTACAACCCCAAGCGCGGCGCCAAAGTGATTGAGTACTGCCGCTATGTGCTAGACCGTTGCGCGCCTTTGAAAAAGGGCTCGCACATTGACAGCACTGGCTACAGCGTGAAGGGTGGCAAGTTGGTGGTCAGTTTGAAAACAGGTACCACCACTTTGGCCGATGCCAAACAATTTGTTGGCTTCCAAGGCGATGCCAAGGCACCCACCTCATTGCTGTTCAAGCACAACGGTTTGCACCTTGATTTGGAAATAAACAAAGCACACCCTATTGGCAAAACAGACCCTGCGGGTGTGTCCGATTTGGTGGCTGAAGCTGCACTTTCCACCATTTTGGATTTGGAAGATTCAGTGGCCGCTGTCGATGCCGAAGACAAAGTTTTGGCTTACAGCAACTGGCTTGGTATTTTGCAAGGCACTTTGTCAGAAGACGTGCAAAAGGGCGGCAAGACTTTCAAGCGCACACTGAACCCAGACCGCGTTTACACCAAGCCTAGCGGCAAAGGCCACGAAGTCTTGCATGGCCGCTCTTTGTTGTTCGTGCGCAATGTGGGTCACCTGATGACCAACCCTGCTATTTTGTACAACGCAGCAGACGGTTCGCAAAAAGAAATTCCAGAAGGCATTCTGGACGCCATGATCACCACCACGTGTGCCATGGCCGACTTGCAAAAAAAGAAGGGCGCTGATTTCCGCAACAGCCGCACCGGCAGCGTCTACATCGTGAAGCCCAAAATGCACGGTCCCAAAGAAGTGGGCTTTGCAGACACTTTGTTTGGCCGAGTCGAAAAAGTTTTGGGCTTGAAGCCCTCCACAGTGAAGCTGGGCATCATGGACGAAGAGCGCCGCACCAGCGTCAATTTGGCAGCGTGCATTGCTGCTGCCAAATCACGCGTGGCCTTTATCAATACAGGCTTCTTGGACCGCACCGGCGACGAAATGCACACTTGCATGTTGGCGGGTCCTGTCATGCGCAAAGGCGATATCAAGGGCAGCACTTGGTTGGGCGCCTACGAGAGAAGCAACGTAGCCGTGGGCTTGCAAGCAGGCTTGCGTGGCCGCGCACAAATTGGCAAGGGCATGTGGGCTATGCCTGATTTGATGGCCGACATGTTGAAGCAAAAAATTGCACACCCCAATGCGGGCGCCAACACAGCTTGGGTACCCAGCCCCACGGCTGCTACTTTGCACGCCATGCACTACCACCAAGTGAACGTGCAGGCCTTGCAAAAGCAGATGGAAAAAACCATCGGCAAGAACGACGCCAAAGCCATGCGCGAAGAAACGCTCAGCAAATTGTTGCAGTTTCCAGTGGTCACACCTGGGCAAGCCGCAGAGTGGACTGCGAAAGACAAACAAGACGAACTCGATAACAACGCTCAAGGCATCTTGGGCTATGTGGTGCGTTGGGTTGATCAAGGTGTGGGTTGCTCTAAGGTGCCCGACATTCATGGCGTGGGCCTGATGGAAGACCGTGCCACTTTGCGCATCAGCAGCCAACACATTGCCAACTGGATGGCGCACGGCGTGGTGACACATGCACAAGTGAAAGCTACCATGGAGCGTATGGCTGCCGTGGTGGATCAGCAAAACGCTGGTGATGCGTCCTATCAAAAGATGGCCGGCAATTTCGCAACTTCCAAAGCGTATCAAGCTGCTTGCGACTTGGTCTTTAAAGGCAAAGAGCAACCCAGCGGTTACACCGAGCCTTTGTTGCACGCTTGGCGTTTGAAGGTCAAAGCCAGCTAGGCTTTGCCTGATGTTGTGGTGTTGCTTTAAGCGGCTTGAACAGCCGCTTCTAATGCGTCAATGAAAATCGATGCCACATCACAACCCGTTTGATCAAAAATTTCTTGAAAACACGTGGGGCTGGTGACGTTGATTTCGGTCACGCTGGTGCCAATGATGTCTAAGCCAATCAACAACAAACCACGCGCAGCCAAGATGGGGCCAATGGCTTCTGCAATGGCACGGTCGTTGTCGGTAATGGGTTGAGCCACACCTTTGCCACCCGCAGCCAAGTTACCGCGCACTTCGCCACCTTGCGGGATGCGGGCTAAGCAGAAGGGCACAGGCTTGCCGCCAATGATGAGCACGCGTTTGTCGCCTTGCGCGATGGCGGGTAGAAACTTTTGCACCATGACCGACTGCGCGCCGTCTAGGTTGAGCGTCTCAATGATGGAGCCAAGGTTCATGCCGTCTGCACCCACGCGGAAAATACCCATGCCACCCATGCCGTCGAGCGGTTTCAAGATGATGTCTTGGTGTTCGGCATGGAAAGCTTTGATGGCGTCGGCAGAGCGTGTGACCAAAGTAGGTCCGATGAATTGGGGGAACTCCATGATGGCCAATTTTTCAGGATGATCACGAAGGGCTGATGCCTTGTTGAATACCTTGGCGCCTTCACGCTCGGCTTGGCTAAGCAAATGGGTGGCGTAAAAGTACTCGCTGTCAAAGGGCGGGTCTTTGCGCATGATGATGGCGTCAAAGTCTTTGAGCCATGCTTGGCGCTCGGCTGTGACTTCATACCAAGCAGGTGCATCGCCAGTCAATCGCAAGTCTTGAACCTGCGCTTTGACGCACTCACCGCGCTGCCATTGAATGTGGGGCACTTCGCAAGCAGTGACCTGATGGCCGCGCTTTTGCGCCTCGCGCATCATGGCAAAACTGGTGTCCTTCTTGATCTTGAAGGAAGCGAGGGGGTCGATGATGAAAAGGATGTTCATGCGCTTAATGTCGCACAAAGACATTAACAACGCATGACAGTCGGAAATTTACATGTTTCTGCGGTACTGACCGCCCACCTCAAACAGGGCGTTGGTAATTTGACCTAGCGAGCAAACGCGCACAGCCTCCATCAGCACTTCAAACACGTTGTGGTTGTGAATCACAGCTTGCTGCAAGCGGGCCAGCATGGCGGGTGATTCTTTGGCGTGCTTGGCGTGGAAAGCATGCAAACGGTCGAGTTGAGATTTTTTCTCTTCTTCTGTAGAACGTGCCAACTCCAGCTTTTCCAAGACTTCATCGCCTTTAGGGTTGCGG
>Ga0222713_10006353_pt1 | contig 11262 bp, 19 predicted proteins | sample C33_649DmetaG_FD_165061 | JGI IMG/M metagenome (GOLD analysis project Ga0222713, IMG submission 165061) | Estuarine water microbial communities from San Francisco Bay, California, United States - C33_649D | ecosystem: Environmental > Aquatic > Marine > Unclassified | place: USA: California... | reverse complement strand
ACACCAATGACATAGTTTCGGATCTTTATCTTTTTTTTCTATCTCCCAAGAATGTTTACATTTTGGACAAATATATTTTTGTCCAAATATGTATTTTGCTTGATCCTCAGAAATTAAAATTTTCATTTTTTTTGTTTAGATAAGATTATTCTAAGTTGTCAATAGTGTATTCAAGAGTTCCTGTAGGAGATTCAAGATATTCTTCAGTAAACCAAGTGTGACTGATATTGTAAACTATTTGATCGTCATCAATTAAATTAATTGTGATTACACCTTTTGATCCTTCATTTATTTCCCATCCTGAGTAAGCATTTTCTAATATTCTCCAAAATACATTTGAAACACTATCTGGTATTTCATATGATGATATGGTTCCTTGGTTTGAGGTCCAACTTTCTAAATCACCACTATCACCACCTCCGTAATAATCAACAGAAAGTTCATTGAGGTTTCTGGATTTGAAAAATTCGTACATATCTACATATTGTGACATTTTTTTATCATCAAATTCACCATCATCTTCAGTGTGTTCTTCACCTGTGTCAAAGTATTCAAGGTTTAGAGAAAAACTTTGTTTTTTCAAATTTATATCACAACTTAGATCAACTCTGTCTCCTTCAGAATACACAACAAATTCATTAAGATATTTTTCTACTAATTTTTTACAAAATGTATCTATGAAACTCGGAACTTTAATATGATAGTCGTGATCCAAAGTTATATCAAAAATATTATCGTAATCTTCTATATACATTTTAATATGTAATGTTTCTTTTCTGGCCGCAGCCATGTATCTAAGAATTAATAAAAACAATCTTTTCATACTATTAAATATCTAGTCATCAAAATTTAAATCCAAAGTTTTGGACATCCAAATAGGTTTTTCTCTCATTGTAATACATTTTAACCATTCACTTGCACTCGGTATGTGATTATAACAATCCTCTCTAACATGTTGTTCTCCAACATACCTCACATAGACAATTTTATTTTCACTATTGACAAAAGTTTGCCCAAATATTTTTTCCATTTCGAAAATACCCTCGGAGTGATGTCTAAACATTCTATGATTCTGATGTCCAACCCAAGCTTTAGTTTCGTCCAACCAATTATGTAAATGAATATATTCTTCCCATTTACCTCCAAATTTTTTTGCAGATGATTTTGCGTGTATTATAGGATGTGCCATTTTTTTATCTAAAATATACCAATTGTATTTAATTTAATAAAGTATTTATAATTAATGAAAAGATTGATTATAACAGAAAAACAATTCTCATTTCTTAAAAATAGTTCTGAATTCATATTCGAATCTGTTGTTAATGATCCTGTAATGATAGATACTTTGAAAAAGTATGAGTCCAAGGTTGTTAACACAAAAGGTGAACATTATGTTTATGATGATAAAGATCCTGGTAAACCAAAAAAGTTTGTTGTTTCACCCAAAGATAAAAAGGGCGGTATTTTGACAATTGGTTATGGTCATACAGGGCAATTTGCAAAATATGGAAATAAATTGTCTAATTCCGAAGCGGAAAGTGTTTTGAGAAATGATATTGCAAAAGAAGAATCAAAGACAAAAGATATTTTTCCAAAATTTGATTCATATCCTCAGTACGTACAAAGAGCGTTGGTAAATGCGGTTTTTAGAGGTGAGGCAAAAAAATCTTATGAATGGGTTCAAGAAATTAATGCAAACAAGTGGGATTCAGCATCAAAAAAATATTTAGAGGGATGGAATGTTGATTTTTCTAAATCAAATATTTCAGGTACCGTTGCTGAAAGAATGGTAAATAACCAAAAAGCATTTAAAAAATATGCCGAAGAACTTAAAACAAAAAAACCTTCAACTCAATCAATAGTCGGAAAAATTATTTACCCAAAAAAAACGAGTGATTCAAGTTATGCTAACGTTAGAACTGAACCTTATGTTAACAATGGTTGGATAAATAATATAATTGATGACGTTTATTATCCCGATCCAATTGGTGTTGTTCAGAGTTCAAAGAAAGGAGATGATGGTAAAACTTGGTATTTGGTCAAACTCGATAATGATGTCAGTTGGGTTCGAACTTATGGTTGGGTTAGATCTGATGTTGTTTCAACCTCGAAATGATTTAGTTTATTAATTACAATCATAAAAAATTCCCAATTCTAATTCTTTAATTGTATCGTGTTCTAAAATAACTTTATGAAGTAAAATACCTCTCAAACTATTTTTTTGTAAATTACTTTGTAAGTTTGGTCCGACATAAATTTGACATGCCAAATAAAGATTTTGAAAAACTTCATGAAGTATAGTTGTAAAATCCTGCGGATCAAATGAACATTCAGAACAATCTATATTAAAAATTTTCAAGGAGAAACTTATCTCCAAGAAATCACCGTTCTCTTTTCTATCAAGATCATCAACCTCGATTTTGACATTTTGAAGTCCGTAAATTTGAATAATTTTTGATCTTAGAAGAATAATTTTTTTCAAAACATTCATTCTGTGAATTTCTTCTTCTGAGAATTTTCTCATCCTTAATCGTTAAGATACTTCAATTTATAAAGAGTTGAATTAATCAGTTCTTCGATCGTATCAATTTGATTTTGTAAAAACCCATCTTCAACTGATTCTCTTAGGTTTTCAACATCATTTAATAATCTTTCAAAATAAGATATAATTTTTTTTATGTTTTTGAAGTTTTCAATTTTATAACTTTTGTAACTTTTCATAAGGCCATATTTTCCTTGATAAGATTCAACTAAACCATCAACTAAACCGTCGATTGACTCGTAGTATGTTTGAAGAGCTTTATGTGCGGCATATGAACCTTTCCCTGTAACAGCAAAATGAAACACATGTGCTTGATGTTGTGAGTTCAATAACTTACAAACCATTTCACAAAAATCCTCATTTGTGTCATCTACTTCTTGATCATCATCATCGTCATCATCGTCATCTTGATCATCATCATCATCGTCATCATCTAAATCATCTTCTTCTTGTTCGAAAAGTCCTCTTCTTTTGATTTCTTCAAAAATTCTATCGTTTAAATCTTTTTTCATAGTTTTTTTTATTATAAATACTTTGAAGTTTTTATTTTTCTATTAAATCTTTTTCTGCGATCAAAATTAATTCTTCATCAATAAAAACACCCATAGATTTTATTTTCGTAACAATTTCAGGATAGTTTTTCCAAACTTTAACTCCTTCATTCTCAGGACTGTAATCATTATCAACCAAATATTGTACAACGGTGTTCTCATCAAGAGTGACAAATCCGTGGGCAAAATATCGTGGTACATAAACCTCATCACCATCACTCATTTCAAAAAAAAATACTTTATTGTAATCTTCTGATACGGTTCTTAGATCAATGACAAAGTCCAATATCTTACCAGATATAACTTTGATTAATTTGGCTTGAGCGTATTCGTTCTTTTGATAGTGAAGTCCCCGTAATGTATATTTACGGGGATTAACACTAATATTACTCTGAAGCCAATTCTTATCAAGTTTATCTAACATCAAAGGACTAAATGTTCCTCTTTTGTCTTTGAAAATTTTTTTCTCAATAAAATGTGCCTTTTCCATCATAGAAATACTATTTCGTTTGTTATTGGATTCCAATCTATATTCCAAGGTAAGTGGGCATAAGCGTATCTCTCATTAAGAACTGAAGCATTGAAGAAGTGAGTATGTCCATTATAATAATGTCCGTAACCAGTATGGATATGTCCACAGATATGAATCTTAGGTTTAATTTGTTTGATTCTTTCAGCAAGTAATTCACAACCTAAATGTTGACCTCTTCGACCTTCTACATCATCTAAGAATCCCCAAGCCGGTCCGTGTGTTATTAGAATGTCAATATCCTCAGGAATCATATTCCACTTTTCTTTCAACTCATCACCATTTCGTGGTAGATTAAACGCCCAATTATAAAACTCAGGTTGCCATGGACTACCCCAAATTTTAACTTCAGGTTCTCCTCCTTCAATTATCCCCATAAAGTCATCTTCAAGATAATCTATATTTTTATAACCCGTAAGAACACCTTTAATTTTCTCTGTATTGTTTTGAAATCCCCAATCGTGGTTACCCGCAATAAAAACTTTACTGGTGTAATTATCCAACCCATTGTACCACTTAGCGAACTCACGGATCTCGTGTTCATAACCCATAGAACTAAGGTCACCAGCATGAATAAGAAGATCGCCACCGGGAAGATCATCAGTAATTCTTTTGTGATGATTATGAGTATCTGAAATTATTGTAAGTTTCATATATTTTTTTTATTTCTTTTTCTTTCTACTTTGTATTTGAACATGTAATCTACAAGTTCATAACATTCCATTCTTTTTTTCCATTTATTTTTGAAGTTCTCGAACAGTTTATCTGTAGTTTTGATATGATCACTGTTTTCACTTGAGTTGAGTACTCTTAGTACAAATTCAAAATCTTTAGTTGCGTTCATTTTGTTCAATTAAATTAGTTATTCTTTTTTTTGCTTTTTCTCCAAGTGGAATCGGATTACCCCCTTCGTCAATTTGTACAAATGTGATGTTAGTTTTTAACACCAAATCTTGTTTTCCTGTGTAAACACTATGGGTTCTTGCTTCCATATACAAAGATAGTGAAGTATTTCCGATTCTACAAGGAAAACCATAAATTTTTAATAACTGACTTTCTTTTGCCGGTTTTTCGAAATTACATTGATCGATTGAAACTGTGACCATTCTTGGTGTATCGCATAGTTGCATTGCATAACCTGCAGCTGCGGAGTCAATCCATTTGAGTAAAGATCCCCCAAAAAGATTTCCATGAAATCCTAAATCCGATTTTTTTATTGGGTGTGTTGAGATTAATTCCATAACCATTTATATGTTTTTTTTTGTTTTATAGATGTTATTTGTGCCTGACTTATATTATATTTTTCAGATATAAATTTATAAGTTTTTCCTTGATTAATCAACTCTACAATTTCTAAAACTTCAAGGTCCGAAAGTTTCGAGTTATGTTTTGATAATTTTTCTTTAGTGGATTCACTTAACGTTTTCCCTTTATGTGCTTTGGAAATATTTTCTCTCCATAATTTTCTAGTTTCTCTATCATTTTGTTTGTAAAAATTTTTCAAACCGTCAACTCTAGATTTTATTTGTTCCTCTGACCATTTATAACCTATTAATTTTTTTCTCATTTTTTCCACAACTTCAATCGGTCTTTTTTTACCAACTAATTTTTTTCTTATTTTTTCACGAATTTCTTGTGAAACTGTCCAACCAGTTAAATTTTGAGGATTTATATTAATTCGTTTCATTAAAAATACCAAAGATCTGAATTCTTTTTCAGATTTTGTTTCTTCAAATTGTTTCAAATGAACTTTATAATGATCTTTAATGGATAAACATATCAAATTATCTATTGAATTATTTTTTCTATTTCCATCAATGTGGTGTATGTCAAAAGTTCTTCCTTGTTCGTCTTTTGGTATTTTCCCGTGGAATTCTTCCCATATTTTTCTATAATTCATATTAATAAATATCAATTAACCTCCAAAAAGAAGGTTCTCACCGAAAATTACTTCAATTGTTCCATTCTATTTTTATCCATTTATTGTCGTGATTGTACTTGAAAGATCCGATATACTTTTTATTCCATTCACTTGGTGAAATCAGTGATAGAAATATTTTTTCGTCCGTGGAATAATAAAGGTGATAAATTTTTCCAATTACCGGCTCAAAACTAAACTTTGATCTATAAACCATATCGTTCCATTGATATTCATCAACAAGTTTTTCATATTCTTTTTTCAACTCCAAGAACTTATCCTCAAATTGTTGATTGACATTTATAACTCTTGGTTCCTTCCAATGTTCCATATTGGTGACCTTAATTGCTGGCGCACCAACATTACTACCATACGGTAATAACCCAGGGTTATCAGAAACATTATCAGGTTTTTTGTCACTCATTAGTAGAGATCTATTTGTTTTTTAATTCTATCAAGAATATCTTCATTCATGATATTTTCATTAATTAAAATTTGTTCCAATAGGTCTTTTATTTCGTTCTTGGACTTTTCTTTTGATCTTTGTCTGTTTACCAGCTCAACTTGGTATAAATGATATGCAACCTCATCAACTTTTCTTAATTTATTAAGATATTTTTCAATTCGTTGGTCAAGTTTTCTATGTCTATCCATGTTGTAGATAGTTGGAAGAGCCTTGAACAATTCGTCCAATCTACCTTTTAGGTATTGAATTTCTCCGTACTTAATTATTTCTTGATCTGTCATATTATTATATTAAAGGAAACCTCTTCCATTGAAAGTCATTGCGTTAATTTTTTCTTTCTCAAGAAATCTTAGATAGGTAAATAATTTTTTAATTAGTTTCATTTTTTTTAAAATAGTGATATTAATATCATACCAAACAATATACCCGCAATCATTACAAATAACATTTCTATACCTGTATTATCTTTTTCCATTGTACTTTCAAATTTTTGATTCTGTTTTCAAATCAAAATATAATATTATTTTCCAATTTAATCAAACAAAAAACCCCACCTTTTGAGTGGGGATTAACTATTTTATTTTTTATTTCTATTTTTGTACTTTTCTGTTATTTTAATAAGTCCAATAGAAAATAATGATCCGAGTGTAATTGCTATAATAATTGTAATCATAATCCTGATAATCTATGAATCTCCAATTTCATTTGATCGTTTTTAAGTTGGAGTTGTTCTTCTTTTTTTTCAAGTTTATCTTCCAAACGTAAGACCAATTCTTCGGTTTCTTTTCCTTGGATTCTTTTAAGTTCATCAAGAAGTGGTTTTACTTCTTTTAGAATTTCAACATTTCCCATTTCAAAAATTTAAATATTATTGGTGTGACCAAGTTGGGGATCTTTTCCCCCTATGAATGAAAATTATGTAAATTTTCTTCCATGTCTTCTACCACTTTTAAACATTCTTCGAAAACTATAAAAGGGTAATCTTTAAATAACCATTGGATGATGTCTCCAAGATTTTCAAATAAATTTTTCAAATTAATTGCTTCATAATACGATCCACTAATGTCGTAATCTTTTTTAAATCTAAAGTTATCAAAATCTATTGGTACAAAATAATTTGAATCCCAATAAGGTGTTGCCATGCCATGTAGTTCCACTTTATTTTCGTTTGATACGCTCTCAAATAAAAAATTAACTGTTCCAACAAATGAATCGATTTCAAAAGTTATTCTGTAATCACCATCGCTTATACCCTCGTTCCAGTAGTTTTTATTTCTACTTATAAAATACATACAAAGTTCGTAAAGGTCGTCTGAATCAAAATTATTGACAGGTATGTGTCCAATTAATTTTATGGCATCTTTCATAGATAATTTATATCTATACAAAACAGTTTGTAATCCATTTTTTTTTATAGATTTTTCAAATAACTGTGACAATGATTCACTTTGCGATTCGGAAAATAAAATTTTCATTTTGTTATAAACTTAATAACATGTCGATAAGTTCTTGTTGTGGAAACATATCTGACTTATCTTTTCTCGTGTTAGTGTGTGTCCACATACCTTTTATCTTTCCGTAGTAAGCGTCAGAATTGAATTCGAAACCTGCGGCACCTTTGCTTTTTATCTCTTGTACCAAACCTTTTCTTACATCAATATTATCTCTCTCAGCGATAAATAAAATAAATGATTTGAGTGTACTGATTTGCTTCTCAGAATATCTATGATAAAATTTTGATCCTCTGAATGGTTGTTTTAGTTCAACAATTTGAAGTGGGTTTGCTTTTTGTCCTGTATAAGTTAAACCATTTTTAATTGGTCCAAAATTACAAACTTCAATACCTACTGAATGAGTATGCATGTGTTGTGATCCATTGTCTCCTAAGTGCCAACCGTAAGCCCCCTCAGGAAAACATTGAACAAGAGTTCCATCATATATGTCGTTACCGTTGAACACGGATTGTCCTCCCATCACAAACTCTGTCCCTACTCTTCCTCGAGTGTCGTTATTCCACATCCTAATTACAGAATAGGGGTCGTGTCCTCCAGCAGTATGGTGTAAAAACAAATATTCTTTTTTTGTTGGTCCCACCAAATACTCATCTTTATCCATGTATTTTTGATCTATGATCAATTTTTCGGTAGAAATAACTGTTTCAGATAAATCAGTGGTAATATAGAAACCCATGGCATTCCATGTTTTTTCACCAACAATACCATCTGCAACTAATTTATTTGCACTTTGGAATTTTTTTACGGCCTCTTCCGTTTTTGGGCCGAAATCACCGTCTACTTTGATTTTTAGGTATTTTTGAAGATCCTCTACTTCTTTTCCTTTAGAACCTAATTTGAGTACTTTCATATCTATCGTTTAATAATAAATATGCGTCAATTAATAAAATTGGTTTTACTTTTGATCATACCATTTCCAACCAAGAAATAATTTTGTAAAATATCTGTGAATTACATTTGGCTTAACTTCAAAGAAAACATGGAAACTTTTACCAATTTTATAATAACCAACTTGTTTTGATAACCCTTTAATATTTGGTACCTCTTCAGATCTCATAACAAACTCTTCATTCAAATCAAACCTTTCTTCTTTTTTCTTTCGAGGTTTGTATGTTCTTTTTTTATCAGAACTTGATTTGTTATTTCTATACGTCTCTTTAATAATTACTTTTTCCATATTATAATAATACTATTTTAACTTTCATTGTAAATGTTCCAACTGATCTTCGTTAAAGATGTGAAGAAGTCCGTACTCATCCATTTCGCCAACCACTCGAACATTTCCTTCTACGGTTTTAAATACCGATACAATAGTACAAGGAAACTTATACCCTTTTAATTTTACTGCTTTATCGCCTACTTGGAATTTTGTTTTGTTTACTTGGGGGAAATCTCCATCTGATAATTGTGGGTCATTCCAATCATTTTTTATTTCCATAATTTTATTTATTCTGAAACAGCCCTACCTATTTGTTTTGTCCAATCCAAATCTGTTCTGACTTCTTTATTTTTTTTTATTGTTGCTTTCAACATGATTGCGTTTACTCCTAAATTTTCCGCCAAGAAACTTAATGCCTCAATATCTTTTGGAAAACAGTGTCCTCCAAAACCAAAATCACCGTCAGGTCCTGGAACAGACCAATGACTATAACCTAATCTTTCGTCTTGTTTTGCATATTCTATCACTTTATCATAGTCAATATCAAGTTGTTGACATATTTGGAACATCTCATTAGCAAAAGAAACTTTTGTTGCTAAAAAGGTGTTAGTTAAATACTTGATCATCTCGGCAATGGTGGAGCTTGTTTTTATAATGGGGACTTTGGGAAATGGTTTGTGAAACAGTTGAGTAACTTTTGAAGAATAAGGTCTTTCTGCTCCTATAATTATTCTTTTTTGATTTTTATAATCATCAACCGCATTTGCTTCAGTGAGAAATTCAGGATTGAAAGCAATAAAAATATTATTAAAATTTTTATTCAATCTATCTGTTGTTCCAGGTGGAATGGTGGATTTAAGAATGACAATGAAATCTTTTTTATTGTGTATTTCTACACTTTTAGAAATTTCTTTCAAACAATTTTCGACAATGGACAAATCACACTCCCCATTTTTTTTCATTGGTGTTGGTAAACACAAAAATGTTTCGTTAACTTTTTCAATTAAACTTTCGAGGGTTTCTTCAGTGCAATTTTTATTTATGTCGAAAGTTTTAACATCAAAATAATTTTTCATAACCTCAAAAACCGCATTTCCAACAAAACCTTGTCCTATTATACCTAAAGTTTTTTTCATAATTTTAATTTATTCTTTTTAATATATCACTTAATCTCGAAAACATTTCAACGGCCACAGGAACTGATAACAATGAAATCATAAAATTGTTAACGTAGGAGTAAACCGTGACAACACTTCCTATAGTTATGTTTTTTGTTGTTGTAACAAGAAGGATTATACTTAAAAATAAAAATAAATTTTTAATTGATCCAATCAAAAACCAATTTTTCCCTTGAAGTGTTGATTCAAAAATCTCTAATTTCCTTCTTCTGTTAAAAAAAGATATTGACTCTACATAACCTTTTTCCAATGCGTCTCCTTTTTTTTCGTATTGATTATTTCGAACTTTTATTGCTTGTTTGATTTTTTTGTAATAAACTAAAACCGCAAGAAGTATCAAAATAAATCCCAAGGTCACAAGTAGTCCAACTCTCCAGTTTTCAGAATAAATAAATCCTATTGATCCTAAAATTGTAACAATTGTTGCAATATAATAATGGACATATCCTTCTAAAACACCAACTATCTGATGAGCCATGTCAGTTCTTGCCATTTTTGTGGACACATCAACATTATTTTTTTTCAAAAATCTAAAAACAATACTGTTGTAAATTTTTGTATAAACTTTGGTGTCATATACCATTCTTTTGTAATTAAAAAAGTTTGACACAAAATAAGATAGTCCAAGAAATATTAACCAGTACCAAGTTCCATTTATCAATCCATCAATACTTTTTCCAAGTAAAAAAGGAGTTGCTAAAATTGACAATTCTGTTATCAACATGAAAAAATAAATCCACATCAATTCAGTTTTGAACTGTTTAAAAATTTCTAAAATTTTATTCATTTTCTAATTAGAAAGTGGTGCTTTAATTGATTCGTGTGATTGATAATCTTTAAGTGTAAAATCACTGACGACATAACATTCAATCCCCGGTTTAGTTCCTTGATAAATTGGAAAAGAATTCAACGTTGGTAATGCAAATGGTTCTCTTGTGATCTGTTCTTTTGCTTGTTCAATATGATTAAGATAAAGGTGGGTATCACCTAAATTACCAATCAGTTGGTCGGGAACCATGTTAACTTCTTTCGCTAAGATTGTAAGTAAAAGTCCGTAAGATGCGATATTGAATGGTAAACCTAAAAATGTATCTACCGACCTTTGGTTCCACATTAAAGATATTGCTCTACGAGGTATTTTTGCTTCATCGCACTGTTTATGTACAACCTCATCTAAATCAATACTAACGTTTTCATTATTTTTTATAAAATCATAAAGTTCGTGTGAATCAAATAGTTCGGTTTTTTTAAAATTTTTATATGTAATTCTTTCACTAGCACTCAACTCTCTTGTATAAACTTGAAATCCATAATGACAAGGTGGAAGAACCATTTGGTCTAATTCACCTACATTCCAAGCATTAACCATTAATCGTCTTGAGTCTGGATTTGTTTTAAGGTCGTT
>Ga0222713_10006350_pt1 | contig 11264 bp, 17 predicted proteins | sample C33_649DmetaG_FD_165061 | JGI IMG/M metagenome (GOLD analysis project Ga0222713, IMG submission 165061) | Estuarine water microbial communities from San Francisco Bay, California, United States - C33_649D | ecosystem: Environmental > Aquatic > Marine > Unclassified | place: USA: California... | reverse complement strand
ATAAAACTTATATTTTATGTAATCATAGTCATGCTAAAGATCATAATCCTTCGATTGCTATTTGTAAAAAGTGTGGTGATACTGAAGAATTAAAATCAGATTTGTTTTCTTCTATTTTAAAAAAATACCCAATCAAAAAATATGATTTTTCTAATTTTGAATTAGAAGTATCCACTCTTTGTAAAAGCTGCTCATAACTTATGGAACATTTGATTGGAGAAATAGTTTGGCTACAAGACAAAGGTTGGCTACGTGGCTTTATTTTTGGTTTTGTTCATACTATCATACCTTTAATTGGTTTTTATACTGGGTGGAGTATTAACCGATTATTGAAAGTTGCATCTAATGGTTACGTTGCAGGAATTTTGGGAGTGGTTGTCGCTCATGTGATAGCAGATTTTATAGCAGCAACCTTAGACCCTAATTTACAATCTGCAGCAGTAGGTATAGTGCTCGGAGGCCTTGCACCATTGATTGCAATTCCTTTGTTAGAAAAATATGTCACTAAAAGCAAGCACCACATTATTGTGGGAGACCACGAAGATATTAAAAAAGATTTAAAAGATCACCACTGCTAATTAAATAGGATCAATGTGAGTCATCACATTTAGAACTGGCATCTGTTCCATCACCGCACGTCTTGCAGCAACCGCAATGTCATGTCCTTCTTTAACGCTCATATTGGAATCTACTTCAATATGCACATCGACTAAAATCATATCGCCCATTTTTCTAGTCTTTAAATCATGACAACCTTTCACTCCAGGAGTTGCTAAAATAATATTTGTAATTTTTTTATCTTCTTCTCCAGATACCGAACGATCCATAAGATCATGGAGCGCATCCCAAGAAAAATTCCAACCCATTTTAATAATCATGAAACCAACAATTAATGCAGCAATAGAATCAAAAATAATATAGCCATACAAAGCTCCGATAATACCAATCGATACCACCAGTGAAGAGGCAGCATCTGAACGTGCATGCCAAGAATTGGCTATAAGCATGGAAGAACGTACCTTTTTGGCCACATAAATCATGTATTGAAATAATAATTCTTTAACAACTAATCCTCCTAATGCGATCCATAGTGCGATTAATTTGATCTCTCTGGTTACATCTGGTTCCATGATTTTAACCGCCACATTCCAAATCATACCGGCACCAACCACCACTAAAGAAATTCCTATAAATAAGGAAGCTGCCGTTTCATAACGATAGTGACCATAATGATGATCTTCATCTGCATCTTTGCTGCTATGTTTGTTGGCAAACAATACCACAAAGTCTGACACCATATCGGATAAGGAGTGAATTCCGTCAGCGATTAAACCTTGTGAGCCTGAAAAAAAACCTGCAATAATTTGAAATGTTCCTAGGCATACATTTACTAGGACACTTACTAAAGTACTTCTTCTAGCTGCAGCTTTTTTCTCCATCATAAACGAACCTTGCTAACTAATGAATCTTAATTGCGTTTCTAGTTAACTGATGCAATTTTTGTCCTGCTTTACATGTTTTTACAATTTGAGAAACGGTCATAATATTTTGCTTCTTTGCTTCTCCTAATAAAAATAAAAATAATCTAGCAGTCACAATACAGTCCCCTATGGCTGAATGTCTAATTTGGTCGTTAGTTCTAATATTAAATTTGTTACATAAAAAACTTAATTCATAAGTTTCTAAATCAGGAAACAGTCCTGCTGATAACAAGATGGTATCGATCGTAGTAATATTTTTTACTAGTGTTCCAAGATTAGATTGCGGAAGATTAGATCTAATAAAATTGACATCAAAATCTACATTATGCCCTACTAAAATACATTCTTGTAAATAATTTGAAACTTTAGTTTCTAATTGAGTAAAGGTTTGCTTATTTTTTACATGTTCATCAGTAATGTGATGAATTTTTACAGACTCCCAAGGAATATCTCGTTCTGGATTAACTAGTTCATCCAACACATCTTTATCCTGAAGGGCAAGATCTGAAATTTTAACAGCTGCAATAGATACAATTTTATCTTTAGTAAAATCTAAGCCAGTGGTTTCGGTATCTAGCACGGCAAAGGTGGCATCAGATACATTCACATTTGCAAACGATACTCTATTTTTAAGATAAAGTTTTAAACGACTAAAAATATTCTTCACCAAAATCTCCTCTTACCTGTTCTTTTAAACCTTTAATTTTTTTAAGATAAATCTTTAAAAGTTGCTTATCCAAATCCAACAATTTTTTAGGATCTATAAAATTTTTAATAGCTTTGCCTTCTTTGGCTCTTACTACCTGATTTTTCAGCAAGATATCTGATAAAAACTTAAATGCACTTCTAAAAAACTCATACTGATCGTCCGTAAAAACCTTTAATTTGTTCAATTCTTGAAGTCTTCCTAGCGTGGAAAGCTTTTTAATACCGTGTTTAATCGAATAAAGACGAATGGACTCAACTAATGGCAACGTTCCTGTATGTTTTAAATTAAGCAAACCTAAATTTTCTTCATCTTCTTTTTCTAAAACAAAGCCACCAAAAAAGTTAATACCTGAATCTGACATCTCTTCACTTTTATATAAGAATTTTAAAACATGATTTCCTTGTAAGCGTTCAATCACATGATTTCTTAATTCATCTGCAAGCGCATCGGTTCCATACACGGACCTAAAATCATAAAGCATATCAATATATCTAGCGTTTTGCTCGGTCATGTCGGAGGTCCACTCATCAATTTGTTTTTTCCAACCAGAAATACTTTTTCTCCACAAAATATTACTAGCCATTAAATTTCCCTTGCAATAAGGAATGTCGCATTCATCTAACGTCTTGGTAAATTCTTTAGCTAGTTCTAAAAAATATAAATCAACTTGTTCAGGATCTTGATTGTGATCTTCATAAATAATTCCGTTATCTTGATCGGGATGTAAAAAACTTTCCATCCTTCCACCTGATCCCATAGTAATCACACTGTAATTAGGAATGTTGGTTAATATATGTTTTGCTTCTATTTTTTTTTCAGCATTTTTAATTGCTCTTCGGTAAATCACATTATTCAGAAAACTTAAAATATAACTAATATCTCCTGGACTAGCATTTTGATGGATGAGTGTTTCCGTTAATGAAATTTGTTGCTTTTTCATTTTGATTAAACCTTCGGTATTATCATCATCATAAGTCAGCTGATCAATTTCATGAATCAATACTCCTAATTCTGCTGCTAAGGCTGATTGTAAATCAATCATTCCTACTGGATAGAAATCTTTGTTCACCACAGGAATATGTCTAAATTTATTTTTACGCATTTTGCCCACTGCATAAAATAATAAATCATCTTCCAGAACAGAAACTACGGGATGAACCATGACGCTCGATACTAAATTGTTTTTATTTTCCTTAAATGTTATTTTTCTAACAATATCTTGTTCCGTTATAATCCCTGAAAGAACATTATCTTGAAGAACTAAGACGCTTGATTTTTTTTCAGTTTGAAGTTTAGTAATAACATCAGACAAAGTTTCATTGTGATGAACAATGATAAAATCATTATTCATGTGTTGTTTAATCTGGATAGTAAATAAATCGACTGTGTTATTTGATTCTGTGTGCATGAAACATACCTACAGAAAAAATAGGTCAAAAAAAAGGGAGAGTTGGACGCCTCTCCCTTTTTAAGAAATTTTTTGTGGATTATTGAAATCTATTTGGTGCTAGATGCGCTTTCGCTTTTCCTTTTCCAGAACCATTTTTGATTACATAACCTGTTGTGCCGTTTGCATAAGTATCAACTGCTTTTACATTTTTTGATAAAGCATTGTTGACTTTTTCAACAGTTTTTTGCTTTTTAGCTTTGATCAACAGATCATTTATTCTATGTAACATTTAAGTGTACCTCTTGTTAAAAGTTTACCTACTTTTAACTCATGTAGATGAGTCACTTTTAATCCATGTGAATGGCGCATACTACCTATGTGGTAAATGCATATCTAAATTAGCAAAAAGCCTTAATTAGTCAACAGAAATCAATTTACTTATTTGATTAAATTGTAGGCTCTAATCAACGAAAATCCAGCTAGCATCGACAAGATAAAAGTGAAACTAGGCTGGCTTAATAGTGAAATAGATGCAATTGCAGGACCAGGACATAAACCAATTAAACCCCATCCTATTCCAAACATCAAAGATCCAAGTATCAGTTTAGAATCTATTTCTTTTAATGTGGGCCAAGAAAATGTTTCGGCAAATAAAGGTTTGTTTTTATTTTTTGCTAAATAAAAAAAAGGTGCGCTAATTAGTATGGCACCAATCATCACAAAAGCAAGAGAAGGATCCCAAGCTCTAAATATATTTAAAAAATTAATTACTTTTTCAGGATTAGTCATTCCTGAAAGAGTTAATCCTAATCCAAATACTAAACCTGAAACAAGAGAACAAAAACGATTCATTATATCATTCCTTTGAATAGAACAGTTAAGATTGCAGCTCCCATAAATAGTAGAGTTGCAACAAGCGAACGAGAAGAAAATCTACTAATTCCACAAACACCATGTCCGCTTGTGCATCCTCCCCCGATAGCAGTACCTACTCCAACTAATAAACCTGCACTCACTAACATGACTAATGATGTTTCAATTACAAAAGGAATAGGTGTACCAGTAAAAAATTGAATTAGGATAGGTCCTAAAATAATTCCTAAGATAAATAATAAATTATCTAATCTGTTAGTTTTTGAAAATAAAAGATTATTAGTAATTCCGCTAATGCCTGCAATTCTACCATTGCCTAGAAAAAAAATAACCACCGCAAGACCAATTAATAATCCTCCCAGAAAAGAACTGATCGGTGTGAAGTTAATAATAGTCATTTATTTAGTCCAAGCCATTCTCTTTAATGTTTCATCTCTTCTAATATAATGATGATACAACGCTGCCAGTACATGTAGCACAAATAAGATTAGTAATACAGTCCCTAATAATTCATGAGTTTCTTTAGCAAATCCTTTCCATGCTTCATTGGAAGAAAATAATGCTGGTATTTCATAACCAAAATAAACTGGATTTCGTCCACGTAAATTCATTAACACATAACCAGATATAGGAATGATAAACATTAAAGAATAAAAAAGAGTAAAAACCATATTAGAAATTTTTCGTAAGAATTTATTTGGTGAAAGATACTCTGGTTTAGGATTGAGCCATCTCCAGATTAATCTTAATCCCACCATTAAAAATATAGTAATTCCTAAGGTATAGTGAGTTACAATGAATATTTTTTTAAGCGGACCAACCTCATCATTAAATGTTCCTAACAACCAAATTACAATTAACATGGCTGCCATGATCCAATGAAAGAATTTAGATACTAATCCGTAAGACTCTTTAGTGTTAAAAATGCTCATTTTTTAAAGCTTTTTTCATTATTACAATTTCTGCATTTCGTTATGATTATATGATGAAAAATCAAAAAAGTGTTTATGGTAAAAAAATTTGAGATTGCAATGTAATAGTCGCTTCATGAGTGGGTCTCAAATAAATACCAAGATCTACATGACCATAGGTTTGTTGTAATAGTTGAGGAACATTACAATCTGCTTCTTGAGAACCGTAGGGATAATGTGTAGCTTTACATCTGGGAATAGTAGCAAATACATCAAATAATTTTCCATCAATGGATATTTGTTTTCCCTCCCACTCCTGTTCTTGGAAAGGATCTACACCATCTATATAAATATTTGCTCTAAACCTTTCTAAATCTATGGTTAAAGAATTTCTTGCATTAAAATCTTTAAGGCTATTTAGATTGATCAAAGAAATAGTATTATGTTGTACCGTATCGAAAAAAGGAATTTCTTTATTATACACTAAAAATATTTTTTGATCTTGTATTTGTTCTTCTTGTTGAAAAGCTTGTGCAATAATCTGCAAAGAAGCAAAATCTTTATGAATAGTGGATACTATTTTTTTATTTTTTTTATAAAGGGTAATTATTTTTTCCTCTATACGAAAAGAATACCTATTTAATACGGGAGTTGATTTTAACGAAAAATAATTAATAATATTTCTTGCTTCTCTTTTATTTTGAAATGCAATTGCAGCATCTTCATTTAACATTCGTACTAATGCAAAATTACGATCTCCTACTATACCAATTCCTTGTTGAACAACTAATTGCTCTGTGTTCATCATCGCGCATGATTTAAAAGGAGAATAAAAAAGCTTCTTTATTTTCATTTAGATAGCACCTAAGTACCGCAAAAAGTTTTATAGGGAACGCTAGATATGGGTGAAGGCTTTTGATAATCAGTACATGTAGGATTATTCTCATAAGGTTTTTCTAAAACTTGTAATAATTGATACAAAGGATCTAAATTATTATGGTGAGCAGCCTCCAATGCTTCTTCCACTTTATAATTTCTAGGGATCACAACAGGATTATTCCGTTTCATTATCTCTCTGTTTGGATTTTTATTTTTTAACTTTTGATACCAACTCTTAAATTCTTCATTATGATAGATACTGTCGTTAAAATCCTCATTCATAATCGCTAAAAATGTGTTGGTATAATCAGCCTTATGAACATTCATCCAGTGTAACAAATCATTAATAACAGAACGGTCCTCTTCTATTTCTCCCTTAATTCCTAGCTTTCCGCGCATCATCTCTAAACTTTTATTGTCATATATTTTGCTAAATTCATCTATTTCCTGTTCCAGTATTTCAATAGCTTTATTCATATCAACATCCACCAATGGAATGAGCGTTTCAGCAAAACGAGCCATATTCCACTGAGCGATATTCGCTTGATTACCATAAGCATAGCGCCCTTGATGATCAATAGAACTAAATTTAGTTTTAGGGTCATAAGAATCCATAAAAGCGCAAGGTCCATAATCAATCGACTCACCTGAAATCGCCACATTATCTGTATTGAGAACACCGTGAATAAAACCAATCCTCATATAATTGACAATTAAATCAGCGTGCCGGTTCATGACAGCACGAAATAACTGCAAAGCAGGAATTTTTTCTCCTTTCAGTTCAGGATAGTGTCTGTCAATGCAATACATGATCAACTCTTGTAATGCTCCTACCTCTTTTTGCGCTGCTACAAACTCAAAGGTTCCTACTCTGATGTGACTTGCGGCTACTCGGGTAAGAATAGCTCCAGGTAAAATAGTTTCTCTCATTACATCTTGTCCTGTAGCAACTACAGCTAAGCTTCTCGTGGTGGGAATATGTAAATGATGAATAGCTTCACTAATAATATATTCTCTAATCATCGGACCTAATGCTGCTCTGCCATCTCCCCCTCTGGAATAAGGAGTTTTTCCTGATCCCTTTAACTGAATATCAAATCTTTTGTTACTAGGGGTAACATGTTCCCCTAAGACAATTGCCCTACCATCTCCTAACATTACAAAATGCCCAAATTGATGCCCAGCATAAGCCTCGGCCCATGGAACCGTTCCTTCGGGAAGAACATTTCCTGAAAAAATCAGAGCTTGCTGTTCTTTGGTCAATGAAGAAAAATTTAAACCTAGTTCTTTTGCTAATGCTTGATTATATAAAATAAGTTTTGGCTCTTTGACAGGAACTGGCGACAGCTTAGATGCCATCATTTCTGATAAATTTAAATAGCTATTATCAAAATTCCAGCCAATATTTTGTTGCATCCTTATTATCCTAACAGCTCTATCGCTTGGCTAAGAAGTTTTTGACATTCTTCCTGATTACCTTCCTTGAAGGCTTCTTCTCCTTGTGCACGCAAAGCTTTAATTTCTTTCACTTGTTCAGAACTCAATTGCTTGGTTTCTGCAAGCATTTGATCAATTTGCTTCATCATGGCAGGACAAGTTTCGGCCAATGCTCCTGTTGCTAGTAGAAAGCTAATTAAAACGGATGCTATTATTTGTTTCATAATATTTTCCATATCAAAATAAGATTATGACAAATATCAGGCTATTCAAATACCTGAATTTGTTTTCATTGCATTGCTCAAAACATAAGTAATTTCGGTACTTTTTATTAAAAAAGATAGTACGCCCACCAAATCAAAAGTCCTACCAATATAATCCACATTGATGCCTCTTTAATGGATTCAATTTTTTTTTCAGAAAAAATTTTAAGTAAATAACTACGTATCTATATTATGAGTAAAAATATACATCACTGTATTACTTTTAGAAATAGTAACACTGTGAAGATTTTTATTTTTAAGCATCTCTATCAGCTTAATGGAAATAAATTTTTTTGCTTGGTCCTCCGCAATATCTTGGCTACGAGAATTCTTTTCAGTTTCTACAGTAATAGAAAGCATTCATTACTCACGTTTCTTCTTCGGGCTTTCGAACCAAATGATACAAGCTATGCATACGATTGTTGCAGGCAATCCTAAACACAGTAGCCATATCCCTGTTTGCAGTTCCACGTCTAATCCTTTGGTTTAATCTAAGTAGGAAAATTTAAGCTTTGTTTAGAAACTCTAATTCTTCATCGTTGTATGGTATCATATTTACATTCTAATCATACATAATCGCATGATTAGGTATGCCTATACTCTTATTTGCTTAGTTTAATACTTTAATTTTCTAATAATCTTACTAATTATATTCCAGTTTGAGTAACCACATATAGAATCATCGGCAAACATAAAAAGCTTGTGACAACTGCAATGGTAGCTAAACCAGACATAACATTTAACAAAATGTTATTTAGTTTTTTTACGTTAAAACTAGGTACTATTGTTTGTGTTGTAGTGACTGTATTCATGTACCGCATGTAAGAGTAGTTTGTGTTCAAATTGTGATAGAAATCGTTTTATTTTTTGAATGCACAAGTGTCACAGTGATTCATGCTAATAAAAAATTAATAGCACAACTATTGCAAAAAATTAAAAAAGTACTACATAGCTGGCTTCGCTCTATTTAATTTTTTCATTTAACTTCCCCCAAGCAGTTAAGTATCTTTACTTAGAGCGAGCTATGTCTGCTGTACACAGCTGTGCTGCAATTACAATTCTTGTTTCTCTAAGTTTAACGATTACAAATAAGTTATTATTTTTGTTTTACCAGCTTTGCCCTTCTTTTCTCCCCCTGAAAAAAAATAGCGTCTGGTAAAATAAAATTAATGAAGGCTCAACTAGCCTCAAAATAATTCTAAAATAATCTAATGTTAAATGACTATACGGAGCAAGTCATATCCTGACCGCAACACATAGGAGATTTAATTTTTCCTTGGCATTTTGGGCATTTGGATATTTGAACTTTTTTTCCATTTACATCTAAGGTGTCATTAATAAGCGGCTCATTATTACAATTGGCGCACGTCGCATTAACAGCCATATTGCATTTTGGGCATTTATAAGTTGCTTTCATACAATCTCCTTTGATTAAGATGTAATCTAACATTTCTTAATGAAGAGAGCAAAATTTCATTGGTTAAAAATTTAAAACAGTTTAAAGTCTTTTGATATGAAGAAAAATGAAGCAAAAAAACAACAGGTTTGTCCTTGGAGTAGCAACACTCCTCAGATTTGTAAATGTATCGGATATTTTTTAAAATCTTATGCAGGAGTAGGAATTGCAATCGCTTTATTTATGATGCTAGGTTTACAAATTGAAAAACAATATCGGTCACAACGATACATGTCTAACTGCATAGAGCACTTAAGTAACCCAGAAGTGAAATTATCAGAGGCTGAAAGAAATTTTGCTTGTGCTAATATTTATAGAGAAAGTTCTAGTTTGTTTGAATATTACCGAGGCAATGTTTTAAAATTCATGCCGCAAGGTTCTTTTAAATAATTAATTTTTATTAAATCTAAAGCTTTTTTTAACAAACCCACCATCGGTGGTAGGGACAGAAATAGTATAGTTTTTATCAAAACGCATATCAACATTTTCTACCTTGATACCACCTGCTAAATGCATGATGCCTATTTCATGATGAGGCGTAAAACCTTCCACAAATTTATTTTTGGAAACATCAAATTTAGTATTATTAGATCCTGGATAAGGAATCCAATTACAATAAAAGGGTAAAACATCAGCTGGTATATGATCTGCATACACAGACACATTCATGGCTACTTGTTCAGAGCCAAAAATATTTCCTTTGGATAGGGCTTGCTCTAGGTTCTTTTGCCAAACTTTCCAAGCAGGCGAGCTGCCTTCTAAAGAAAATACTCCTATATTCAAATGAGGTTGTAAGGCAATATGTCTTGAAATACTCTCAGAAAAACCTGAAGACTTTGCGTGCTTATAATTTTGAGATTTAACAAAACCTAAATTTTTAAAAAACCAGTTAATCTTAGCTACTCTTCCGTTGTGTCGGTCAGACATACTAACAATACCCAGTCTGCCGTGATCACAAGCTCTTTTTAAAAGATCTATAGCAAACCAAGATTGCACCCAAGCATCACAATCAATCCAAATATATTTTTCAAATGAAGGGAAATACTTTGGTAAAAAAGCTCTCGACACTTGGCTCTTTAACCACTCCTTTCCTTTCACTTTGAGAGAAGAAACAGGAATATCCCATTCTGCTTTTTTAACTGAATAAACTTTATTTTTTATTTTTTCTAATTGATCTTGGCTCATACCAGCATCCAAGACGCAAATATTTACACTGCTGCTTTCCTCAAAAGAATGAATAGATTCGATAAGCTCTTCTAATAAATGAAAATATCCAGAGTCTGAAAGTGTTACTATAGCTGTCTTCATTTTGTATAATATTTGCTTAATGAATTTTGAATGAATATTACTATAATGCAAGTTTATATAAAAATATGATTTTTTTTCTTAAAGTTCTATTGGCTGCTTCTGTTATTGCGTTTGCTAGTTGGTTATCAGGAAAAAAACCTGAATTATCTGGTTTTATTATAGCGCTTCCCCTAGCTAGTTTAATTGCATTAGTATTTTCTTATCTTGAGCATAAAAATCCAGAAACATCTGTAACTTTTGCCAAAAGTATTTTAGTAGGAGTTCCGGTCTCCTATTTATTTTTTCTTCCATTCTTTTTTGCTAAAAGTTTAGGCATGAACTTTTGGCTAATCTACTCGTTAGGAGTTGTTTTGCTTATTTTAGGTTTTTTTGTACACAAGTACTTGGTGTCTTTGTTTTAGACATTAGTTTAAAGTTTTGATAATTTAAGAGAAATGAGAGGAACTAGTGTTTAAATTTATATCCAAAATCTTTCAATCGAAGAACAAGCAAATTGAAGAAAAGGCTTTCAAGCACCTTAGAGAAGTGAGCGCTATTTCAAAACAAATTGCTGGCGA
>Ga0222713_10006349_pt1 | contig 11268 bp, 16 predicted proteins | sample C33_649DmetaG_FD_165061 | JGI IMG/M metagenome (GOLD analysis project Ga0222713, IMG submission 165061) | Estuarine water microbial communities from San Francisco Bay, California, United States - C33_649D | ecosystem: Environmental > Aquatic > Marine > Unclassified | place: USA: California... | reverse complement strand
CGCCTTGATGAGAGCACTTCTGAGGTGACTGTTTTCTCTTTGGTCTTTGTGCCTTGCTTTGGTCTTGCGAGGCTTAGACTGAAGAAAAGCAGCGTCTTCAGCAGCAGGCGTCGTGACGTCAGCATTGGATACGTTAGCCTCGTACGCTCTGGCCGCCTTGTTCAATATGCGCGCAAGCTTCTCAATCTTTTCTATTTTCTTGTAATAGTTTTCGTCTTCCAGCATGTGGTCCTTGGCGACTTCCTTGGCTATGGCTGGACTCTTTGTGTGTTCCATCTCATGCTTTTGAGCGTGCCTCAGCTTATTCTTGTCGAATTTGCTGTCAGGCATTTTGTCTGCCTGACCACCTGGCAAGAGGTCCTTGGAGGCCTTTTTTAGCAAATCTATTATGTTCATGATTTACCTAGTATTGGAGTTGTGTTTGAGCCGAGAGGAGTGTCAGCCTCTGTGGTTATATTTGGATCAGAGTCTTGTATTGAACCTGGAGTTTTTTCTGGTTTGTCTGGTCCTGGTTCATTCTGAATCTTGACCATGGCGTTCATGAGCTCATGCTTTTTCCAGGCCTTGTCCATGTAAGGCGTGGACAGGTTGTCGTAACCTTTGCTGTCCATCGTCTTTTTGGAATAAACTGGTTCTAAACCTTTGAGCTGTCTGCTTGCCAACAGGGGTACTTCACCTACAAGCTTATCGCCTTCGTTCTTTAGCCTGTATCTGTCAGCAAGCCACTGTTTTCTGTAATCGTCTGTTTCGGCTTGTAGCTTGGTAAACCCTTGTCTCTTTGTAAACCTGTCTATCAACTTCTTGTCCATCACCATCTTCACAAGCCTGTCTTTTACTTTGGCTTTGTCTATCTGGTAATTTCCGTTGCCAGCTTTGCTCGTATCCAGTAATTTTTTTAGCCGGTTTATTACGTCTTCAGCCTTGTCGTCAGGTATGGGTAGGTTTACTTCCACAGAATGGTTGTATGGGTTGTTGACGCCTAAACCTGGCAAGTTTTCGTCGTTAAGGAGTTTATGTAGTTTTTCCCTAAACCCAACACCTTGAACGTTGCCAGTTGCTATATAAGAAGCAGCTTGTTTGTTTATCTTGTTGTTTCCAAGCACACCAATTTTTCTTAACGCTACGACAATATGGAACCCATGTGTACCAGGGCTGGCGTCAAATCCGTAAGACTTTCTCAGCTCTGCCAGTTCTGGGCTTACAACACTCAAGTACCACAACTTGTTGTGGTGCATGGAGTTAGTCATTGAAGCTTCGTACAGAGGACCAAGATTGTAATGAAAGTGATGGCCTCTTTCAGATACCTTCTTGGACCCTCCAATCTTCCTAAGCTCTTCTTGAGTGAATACGACTATGTGAGCGTTGAACTTATTGTTCTTTCCAGGTAGGTTCAAACCGTTTTCGTCTATGGCGTCAAAAGCACCGCGTACCAAAGAGTTAGGTACGCTCAGGGCTATCGTTCCGTCTGTGGAAGCATACAACTCGCCACACAAGGCGTTGGTCTTTATGCCTGCTGTTTTCAACATTGCCGTAGCGTAGCCAAGATCATACGAAAGCTTGTCATAAGCTTTGTTGATCTCGGCATTCTTGGCAAAACTAAACAGTGGGTTCATTAGCTTTTACCGTTATTGGGATTACTTCCAAGTTTGTAATCCATGGCTGCCACAGTCAGGCTGACAAGACGACAACTGTCGTAACAGACGTTTGCTATCTTTTCGTCAGAGTTTCTCCATTTCCTAACCAAGTCCAGTAGCATGGCCTTTAGTTTGTTTCGCTGCTTCAACAACAAACTATTCTCGGCTTTTAGCCTTTTTACTTCTTTCTTCGTTTCGTCAATCTTTGACTTCTTATTGGTCTTGTTCGGCTTCATAAAGCTCTTCCGTCTCTTTTATGACAAACTTCAATACGTTCATCGCTCTCTTGTAATCTCTTAAAGCCCTGGCATTGCTAGACTTAGGCCTTATCAGATACGTCATTGCCGTCCTTATCAGCGTATCCATCGTGTAGTTGTAACGAATTACACTCAGGTCCTCAAACATGTTGTTAACTGTTATTTCGTCTAGCTCTTCGCCTTCGTTCAGTTTTTCGCCTATGTCACTAATATCGTCGCTTGTGATTCCCCCGTCTACAATTTTATCCATGAGTTGGCGAATGTTCATGCTCATAGCGGACTCCGTTTGAGTGGTGTCTGTTCTGAACTACCCCTTCAGATCCCCTTATTCTGAAGACCAATGTCGCGCATTTCGCGCAAAGTGACAGGTACAGGTGCTCCGTGTCACTCCACCGTTGGCTGTCGGAAAAACCCAAACAGCACTCCAAAGTGGGTCCTCAATTAATCGTGGTCCCACTCTCTAACCGATCGGCACCCTCGACCAAGTAGAACGAACAGACACCACCGTTTGGACGTCGCTTACGCGACGAGTTGTATTATTGAGGTTCTTCCTCTTTGCTCTTCCTCCCTTCCTCCCTAAGTATCCTTCTGAATTTTTCGTTCAATTCTTCTTTTTGCTTGGACAGGGTTTGGATTATCTCGTCGCCTGTCCTTGTTCTTGATGCGCCGAACAACTTGTTCAGTAAACCTGGTTCTTGTGAGGTGCTTACGTATCGTTGAACCAGGACGTCTTTCAGGTCTTCAGGTAAACCTTCATGTGAATCAAATCTTAAACCTCTACCTTTAGCCTGGCTAGTCCTAGCTTCGTTCCAGTGAGGTCCAAGTATCTGTATTAGATTTGTTCCTTTTGTGCTGATGCCCTCAGCACCAGCAGGCCCGATAAGCAAGGCTCTAAGTCTGCCAGCGTTATACTCATCAAGGGCTTTTTTCCTTTCATTTTCGCTTATGCCGCCGTGAAACACACCGTGAGGTATATTTTCTTTTGCCAAGGCTGCAGCGTACGGGTCTAAACCTGCTTGGATAAAGTTTGAGTAGATTATTGCTTTCTTTCTTGGATCAGCTGTCACCATTTCTTTAAGTTTGTTCAAAGCAGTTTTCAACTTTTCTGACTGCTCAAAAGCTTTCAGTGGGCTCTTGTCCGCTCTGAATGTCTGCGTAGAGACAGCCACTTGTCTTAGACCATTGAGGAAAGCGTTAAGCTTCTTAACCTCTTCCTTGGTCATGGGAAATTCGCTATCTATTTTCCACAAGTACTTGAGTGGTATTTGTTTACGTATGGCGTTCTGTATTCTTTCCTGTTCCCTGCTAAGGGGAACTTCAACTATTTCTTCGTTTACATTCACGCCTTCAGGTGACTTACCTGGCTGGTAGTCTACTCTGCCTTTAAGAAGAGACCTCAATTCTTTTTCGTTTTTTACGTATTCTTCTTCACCAGGAGCTACGCCTCTAAGCCTGGCGAACAAACCTGGATAAACCTTTCTTTTACCAACGTACTTCTTCTCAAACTCTTCTGGAGTTATTTTCTGCCCAGTAAGCATACTTATTGGCGAAGCCAAGTCTGAAGGCGCGTTTACTATCGGAGAGCCTGTCAAAAGAAGTAACCGTCTGGCTTTGGCTGCTGCATCGGCTATAGCTTTTGAAGACTGAGCTTGAGGGTTTCTTAGCCTGTGAGCTTCGTCAACTATGAGTGTGTTTGGTTGCTGTTTGAACGTTTTGCCTAAACCCATGCCAGTGTGAGACAGAACTTCTGGTTTGCTGTCTAAAGTAAACTTCTCTATTTCTTTGTTGAAGTTTTGACGCAGGCTGGCTGGCGTTACAACGCCGTATTCGTCGCCGTGTTCTTCTTTGGCTTTTTCTGCCGCCAGTATGGAAGCCAGCGACTTTCCTGTACCAAGACCGTGATAAACCAAAAGTCTTGGGTCTTCTGATATTAGTCTTTCTGCCACTCTTGACTGATGTTCTTGAGGGATCACCTCTGGACTTATCAGCGCTACTTTTTCCAAAGCTGCAAACAAGTCTGAAACAGCTTCGCTCTTCTTGAACAAAGGCGGCTGAGTGGCTGTGCTAAGTTGTTGAACAGTCGATGTTATCAGAGGACTAGCGCCTATCATCTTGGTGCCGGCGCTTTGCAAACCAGACGACACGCTTTTTAGACCGCTGGCTATTCCTGAAAAAGGAGCAGCGGCCATATTCTGCACAGACTTATTTAACTGAGAATTTCTTTTGGCAAAGCTGCCTAGCATAGCCTCAGGCATACTTTTAACAGCATTAACTGTTCCGCGCAGGCCGACTCCTGTTTGATTTGTTCTTACTTGTTCTCTGTCTGGCCTGAAGTCTAAAGCAAGTTGCATGTCTGACTTAGGTGGCTCGTATTGTTTTACTGGCTCTGGTGGTCTAGGCGTTAAAGACGTGGCTCCCGACATTACCCTGCCGCCACCAACACCAAGCATCTGAGGTTTTATGTCAGTATTAGTTTTACCGACCACCAAATCAGTAGACCCCCTGGACCCTATGTTTTGGGTAGGGGGATTCTGAGATTTTGGCGGCATCCCTATGTCAGGGTCTATGCCTGGATCAGCTACTTGATCTACAGGCATTAGTTATTTTCCTTTTTTCTTTTTTTCCTTTTTGCTGTCGCTGGAGCCTACGGGTCTGCAAGAGCCAGGAGTCATGGCCTTGGTGCCTGGAACTCTTTCATAGCCTTTCCAGCATTTGGCTTGTTTGAGCAGGCTAGCTAATTTTTCCGTGGCGCTTCCGCACTTCCACTTTCTAAGAGATTTGTTTATACGGCTATCTGGATCGTTAGCCGTTTCTTCTGAAGTTAGTTTGGCTTTCATACCTTTCATGCGAGCGCAAAAGCTGTCTTTACGAGGACCGCCTTCTGGCTGAGGCCTCTTAATATCGTGGCCTTGGGCCTTTAGGCTGGCTCTGCCTTTTTCGTTCAAACCGCCTTCAGGATTCTTACCTTCCGATCTTTGCCAAGCCGGTGTTGCCGCTTTCTCCATTTTCTTGCAAGAACCGCCTGGTTGTTTACAAGCGCAAGCTGGTTTGCAAGAGCACTCCGACATGCCTCCTTTGCATTGGCAATGACTAGCGCTAGCTATCTTTGTAATTATTTCAATTAGTTTTTTAGAAGCAGCCATGTTCACCTCCAGGTGTAAGCCTGCTTAATTGTATTTGTTTTTTACATCTACAGCAATAGATTAGTCTGTGTTTGCGTTTCCGCCGTAAGGGTCTTCCAAAGAATAACCTTTATAGTTTATTTCCCAGCGTTTAGTGACTCTTTTACCGTTTTTGTATAGAACGGGGATAGGCTTACCCACCCCTGGATTATCTACCCACCTTAAAACGTAACGACTATCCAAGCAGTCTATTTGACCGTCTATTAATAATTCAATTTCCATGCACCCTTCATACGGCATCAGACATCGCCTTAGCTAACTGATACAGGTGGGACCAGCAGCTAGGATTAGCTTCTTCAAACTTTTTTAAAGTGCCATACGAATAAGACTTTATGAACTGTTCTACAAATTCTTTTCTCTTTAAATCACTTACCGGTAATTTTGTGAGTTTTTGCTTTTTAGTGCCTATTATGGCTGGACCGCCTCCGTAAATTCTACTGAGGGCGTATCCAGCCAATACCCAACTAGCGTGTACAGCGTCTTTTTTCTCTATGTCTTCGTTTTTAGAAACGAAGTCCAATAAGATTTTTACTGCCGCGCTTGGATATTCTCTAGGGTATGGGTACATCACACAAACCAGTCGATGATGTTACGGGGAACAAATCCTTTCATACCTGCGTAGGCAAACGAGTCTTTTTGGCTAAGCATTCCGGCAACAACGTTTTCTGCCGCGTAGAACCCTTCAGGACCAGGGCTTCCTGGACCCGTTGGACCTGTGTGAGTGTTGGCACCCCAGCTGTTGTCGATCCTAAAGTAAGTTTTTCCGTCAATCTCTGTGTAGCCACAAATGCACATTTGATGTGCCCAAGACCCTCTCGGTGAACATACACCGTTGCTGTTTCTTGTGTAGCTAAACCCTTGGTCGCTAGCCACAGAAATACCGTATCCAGCCGCTAAAGCTTTCTTGGCTTCAGTGGGTGTAGTTACCAAAGTGATTGTGGTAATAGGGTATTTTTTAACCTCTGGCTCCAAGTCGTCAGGAACTCCAGACTTACCCCAAGCTCGGCAGCGATCTTCACTGTACTTAGTCAGATCGTATTTGCCGTAGACAGCCCTATCTATAGAACCCCAGCGCTTTACAAATTCAGCGCTCCAAGCTCCTATGGAGCCGTCTCCTCTACCTAACCTACCTTTACCCACCTCGACTCTGCCACCCGCGTAGTTTACTTCGGTGCATAAGTCTCTGAATTCTTCAGATTCGCCAGCAGCTATTTCTGACAACATCGTGTATTCAACTGCTCGGCAGCAGCCAAAGGCCACGCAGCTACCAACTTCACCTTGGCTTCTTGGAGGCAACAACTTACCAAGAACTTTTTTAGCTGCGTCCCACAGGTAAACACTTTTGGGCAAGTCGCTGGCTACCATGAACTGGCCAGCTTCCGTGTCCGAAAAAGTCTTGAAAGGCTGTTGAGCGACAATAGCTTCAACTTCTGGAGGGTCGTTGACCCAGCCCTGTGCAAACTCTGGAGCGTCTGTGTCAGCCATTGTCTTTAATCCTCTTTATAGATAGACCTGTAAACCTGGCGTCACCTTCACCTATTTCTTCAATTATCTGCATGACTTTCATGTAAGCCTGCATCATGCCAAACTGAATTTCAGTCAGAGGAGGAGGCCCGTTTGAAGTGTCAGCGTCTTCAGCTGGCTCCATGTCCTTTTCGGAAACTTCGTTGATCTTCTTGGCTAGGTTTATAAGAGTGTCCCTGCAGCAGTCGTTCATTTGAGTCTCTCCAGTATGCCTGCTATTCTGTTGAACTGATCAGCAAGAGTTTTACGCACATTGGCGTCTAGAGCTACAGTAGCGTTTTTTGGCAAAACGATGTTCAGCTCGGTTCTGATCCTGTCACGTATGTCGTAGATATCGCTGTTGTTAAATGAGCCGCTGCCCAAGGTGTTCAGCTTTATGTAAACATCTCCAACTGTGCTGTAGTAGGGCCTTCCTGTATTTGGATTTGTGTCTGTGTTTAAGGCAGCTCTGGCCCCTTCTCTGTATATAGCGGCTAGATTGGCTATTTTTTCAGCCGCATTTTTTTCTTGATCTTTCAAACCACCATATATGTTTTTTAAAGACAATTCCAAAGCATCTTCTGGAATAACTGGGTCTGGAGGCTTTGGCCCAGGAGGCATGGGTGGTTCTGGAGGCTTTGGGCCTGGAGGTATGGGCTCTGGGTTGAACGGACCAAACGGAGCGCTGTCTGGAACGTTGCCAACATTGATGACTACGATCACAGGCTCGGAAGGAACATCACCAAGGGCTGTGTAGGCTAGCAGCCTGTACTTTCCCTTGGGAGCCGTAACAACAGTAGCGATGGGGTTGGCTAGCAGCGCTGAAGGGAATACATTTAAACCCTTGTCCAGATATGCATACTTTACAGTCTTGCCGTTGGTTGTCGGAAGAACCGTGATGAAGTTATTGGGCTCGCCAGCTATTACTGGTGGCAGTTCAACCTTGGGCGCTTGGCTGATTACGAGAGCCAAGATAACTGAAAGCATAACTCTACTCCGTTGCGTTAGATTGTGAAGTCACAAAAAATAATAGTAGACATGATGTTATTACGCAAGGTGTAAACCACCTAACTACTTCAATAATATCGGTGTAATGCAAAGCCAAAAAGTTTAAACTTTTTACTAATAAACAACTGTTTTGAACATTTAAATTATTAATAGCAATTGTTATCAAAGTCTCTACAGTGTCCATTTTAAACCTCCAATTAAAAAACCAGGCGAGGAAGTTCCTCGCCTGGCCATAGTAGTTTATCCCGCCAAGGTAAACTACTGTGGTTTAGACTTCTTCAGGAGCGCCAGCGTCGATGCCAAGGTTAACGGCCTTGCCAGCCTTAACTTCAATATCAACTGCACCGATAATTTCTTCAACGCCTTCGCCCATATCGGCGTCGGCCTTTACATTGACTTGGCATGTGCCAAGCTTGCCTAGGGAGCTGACAACAGCGGTTAGGCCGTCCTCAGACACCTCTAGCTTTAGGTGATCTTCACAACCCAGGCTCCACACGGGCTTGCCGTCGATGGGAGCAGGGTTACCAGCCTTGGTCACAGGCTTGATGGACAGGGTGACCTTCTGACTGTCGGTGAGAATCAACATGGGGTTTTCCTCCTCTACTGTTCTATTAACATCAGCAACAGGACCGTAAGCAAACTTCAGCTTACCAGGTTTGTAACGGATTTCTGCTCCGTATCGGCATATCCACCACCAAGGGCCGTGGAAGAGCGCCAGTATTTCGATGTTGCGCAGAGAACCCAGTTTCAGCTTTAGAGCCCTTTCTGTGCAACACCACACCTGAAAACTTTTCATGTGTTGTGTGCTCCGTGGGTTCAAATATAACTATATCTTTATTTAACTACTGCGTCAACAAAACAGGACCCACAGGGCAGAATACTGCTTTCTTTGTTTCTTCGTGTATTATTTTCGCTTGTTTGGGTCTGCTTTCAATAAACAAGTCGCAGTCAGAAATTAGCTTGTAGACCCTTGCCTTGAACTTACCTATCTCTTCGTGTGTGCTTGATCCTGTCAATTCAAAGTCACGCATTATCATTTGGTTGAAAGTTATCTTGTTATTCTTCAACCACTTCTCAGTAACGTCCCTGTAACGCATGTGCCTGCCAGTAACTATCAGAGGCACGTGTCCTTTGTCTGGGTAGTAAAGAGGATTGGCTACGCACAAAAACTGGTAGTAAAGATCGTCGTTGCCTTTGTACTCGTTAGGGCATTCTTCGCAGAATATTCCATCGAAGTCATAAGCGCAGTAAAGGTCTTCGGCTACTTTCAGCCTGTAATAGAAAGTAGAGACTTCTTCATTCTTTACCACTTCCACCAGAGTCTTTTCCTGAGTTAGCATTAGTTCCCTCGATCGGAAAGAAAAGATGACCTACTACAACGCCAGCCAGGAAGGGAATGATAGGGTAAGACTTGGCCATCGTAAAGACCACAAGACTTATTGTTCCCTCGTAGCCAAACCTGTACACGGCAAACAAGTCATAAACCAACAAACAAACCAGAGTCATGGTCAAAACCATTCTGGTTACCGTTGGGCCGTGAACGTTAGGCATTTGATTTTCTCCTGAGTATCAGCAAGCCGTTGTTGTTTTCAAACTTTTTATCTACTTCCCATTCCCTGCTATTGTCAGAGAGAAATTCTTCTATCGCTGGGCTTATGCCTTTCTTTGAGTCGTCTAGTTCACTGTAGTAGTTCTGAAGATGCTCAGGCCAGCCTCCAGTGTCGTAGACATCAGCTTCGTCCATAAACCCGAACGATACTATGTCGTGAAACACCAAGTATTTTTTCACCTTGTGCGCGTGAAGGTAAAGTTCCATCTTCAGCTGCTTGTAGCTGTGTAATGTGTCTATGAACAGCATGTCTGTCTCAACAAGCTTGTCTGTTTTCAAGACATCGTCTTGCCAAAACTTGAAATCAACTCCAGCTTCCGTGGCTGCCTCGTTTAGTATCTTTTCGTCAACACCCCAAGTCTTGTAGTGGTTTATGTCGAAGCTTTCCAAAATCTTCGGACTGCCTGCAATGAGAGCCCAGGTGCTTATCACCCATCGGACGCCAAACTCAGTAACATGGTCGCACTTTGACGCGTATTCCTTTAGCGTTGGAAGGTGCTCCCTTATGTCTATGCTTCCTGGGTTCAAAGTCACTTGTTCGAGTACACTATCTACCAGTCTGCTCATTGCGTTGCCTTTCTTATTTCTTCCACATAGTCATATGACCATTTTGGATTGAGTTTTATTTCTCCCTTGGGCACCCTGCCCATGGAAGCCTCCCTTTCAACAACTTCCTCGACAGCCTTGCTTAAATTATCCACTCCTGGCCCCCATCCAGAGCCGTGGTAAGACCTTACAGTTGCCCACCTGTATATGTAGTGTCTTTCGTTAACAGGTGTTGATTGAGAGTATGGCTTGCCAAGAGCCCTGCTAAACCTTTCCATTATTTCTATGTCTATGCTGCATTGGTCTTTTGTGGGGTAACCGTTTACCCTGTCAAACAATTCTTTAGTAAAGGCGTGAGTGGCGTGAAAGACGTTGCTGGTTGGGTTTATGTTCTTTTTAGCATGTTCAAAAAAAGCGTCTCCTGTGTGGTATATGCCTTCGGGCATACGTTCAAGCGTGTAGGATATTCTGTGGGGAAGATAAATGTCGTCGTCTTCCCAGCACATCAGAACGTCACCTGAGCACAAAGCCACAGTGGCGTTGAACTTAGCGCCCAAAGGCTCAATCCTGTAAGGAACATTGATTACTTTGACTTCTGGATGATCAAACGAGATGGTTTGATGCTCGTAGTCATTCAGTATCACAAGCTCTTTAGGGCCTTTGTAGTCCTGGCGTAGGAAACACTCTACGGATTCCTCTAGGCAGTGTACTCTGCCGTATGTGGGACAGTAGCAACTGACTAGGTTGGGCGTCATCGGCTTACCATTAATTTTGCGCCGTAGTAATGTAATTCTGCAGCTTTACGCGCTTCGTATGCTTCTTCTACTGTGTCAAAACAGCCTAAGTATTTTTCTTTATAGTTTACCCATATTCGTGCTACAAACTTATTCATGCCTTTATTAAAATGAACACCTTTGTATCCTGTTGTATTGTTTTTATTAAGCAGTCGTTTTTTACCGTTTTCTCCGTGCGTTAGTTCTTGTAAATTTTCTATCCTGTTGTCCCTAGGTATGTTATTTTTGTGGTCTATCTCCATGCCTGGGGTTACTGGACCGTGGTGCATTTCCCAGATAACTTTGTGTACATCGTAAATTTTACCTTTAAATTTAAAGTGTAAATAACCATTACTGTTGCGACAACCAACAGACTTATCCATTTTTCTACGGCCACCAACGCCTGTTGTCTGTTCTTTGTACCACAGCTTACCGTCTGGCTCGTAACGGAATATCTCATGCCAATTCGGTCTGTCACTCATAGCACGTCTCCAACACTTTCAAGAGATTGAGTCATAGTCTTGAATTTGACGTTAACATTACCCTGCGCGGCTAAAACCGTTCTAGCGTTTTCGTTTTCAATTAACAGCTTACAACAATAAGCCAGATTGTCGTACTCAGTTATTTGAATACCAAAAGGCGGTCCAAGGTACAAATAGTCATTATCATCTATAGACTTTTCAGAAACAACCGGCACCCTGGAAGCCAATAAAGGAATAACTCGTACAGCTTCAAACACTGACGAATCGTAATAGT
>Ga0222713_10006347_pt1 | contig 11269 bp, 8 predicted proteins | sample C33_649DmetaG_FD_165061 | JGI IMG/M metagenome (GOLD analysis project Ga0222713, IMG submission 165061) | Estuarine water microbial communities from San Francisco Bay, California, United States - C33_649D | ecosystem: Environmental > Aquatic > Marine > Unclassified | place: USA: California... | reverse complement strand
ATTCATTGACTCTATATCTCCAGCTAAAATAGCAGCAGCTTCATCAACTATAATCTCACAAATATCATCTTTTAACTCACATTCTACATTAGTTGTATATGTTTGTCCAGTTGATATGTTACTACAACCTAAGATTTGAATATCTTTTGGCTTTCTGTAATATACTAATTTAGAATCATGTACAGTAAATAAGCCATTTGTATAGATTCTTATTTTATCTCCAAGTATAGTACAGAATGTTTCTGCCCATTCAAAAGATGGTTGTTTAAAGTTATCTCCTAATAAGATGTCTACGTTTGCCTCTTCGGCCTGATAGATACTTACAAAAGATCTTGCTGGACAACAATCTGTTTTAGCTTTGGCACTAATTCTTACAAAATGTAAGTAATTAGCTGGAATAACATCAGTTTCAAAATACTTTGGTTTCTCTACACCTTTTAATTCTAATTCACTTAGTAATATTTGTAGATCATCCACTACTGTTACACTTTGTTCTGAAGATTCTTTCATAGCATTTAAACCATGAAGACGTCTACGTACCCATTCAAGCTGAGCTTTATTAAAAGCCTCTTGGATCATCCAACACTCAATGTTGTCATAATCAAAAGAAGCTAGCTTATTAAGCCTTTGCTTTATTTTTATCTGTAACAGGTTGTTGTTCATATTTTATAAAGACCTGGGTGCTGTTCTCACGGGAAGCAACCCAGGTATGTTTTTTACTGATTCCAATACTTCTCAACCTTCTTAGTTAAATCTACCAAGATCTCCTCATTTAAAGGATTCTTTAAGTACTCTACACAATCAGAAGGAGTACGTCCTAACATTGTTGTAGTTTCCATATGATAGATAAATCCGTCAGCCTTAGTTGCAATAAACTTGTAATATGAACAATCTTTTACAATAGCTCTAATCTTTAATGTTTCCATGTCTAGAGTAGCAGCATCTAAGAACCTTTGAGCAGTTTTACGCTTATCTTTTTCAACAAGATCACCGTTAATATACTTATCCATGTTATCATAGATAATATCATTAGGTGTAGACTTCTTATACTGAGCACTGTTAGCATCTAACACTTTTGCTACATATAGAAGTTTATTCTGATTCTTGTCAAATAACTTTTGAAGTTCTGCAAGAGCTTTATTACGAAGCTTCTTAACTTCTGTTTGTACAGATGCAGTTTCTTCTAACTTATCTAAGTAAAACTTAGGAGGAACTGGCATTCTGCGTGCTTCTTCTAAGCTTTTAGCAACGATTGAGAAACCACCTGCTTCAATTGCATACAATCTAATTAGATCATATGGGTCTTTATCAGGCTCTAAATAACTTGGTTCGTTACCACATCTAATTTTGATCTTGTCCCAAAACTCTGAATTATCAGGTTTCATCAACTTAATCTTATTCCAGAACTGATCATCTGTAGGTTCTACTACGTTTGATGCTAATTCTTTTTCTAACTGAGCTACAACTACACGAATTTGTTTGATCTTAGCTTCTTGCTCTTCAGCTGGTAAGCTTTTAACATCTGGTGAAAACTCGTTTAAGCCAGTAAGGTATCTCTTAATACCATTAATCTCTAGACAAGCTAATTGTTCCTCGTGGAACGCTCCGTCAAAAAGACTTAATCCGTACTTCTGTAGTCCCATATTATCTACATTAGCATCAAAGAAAGGTCTAATGGCAATAGTGGACTTTTTGTTTTGTGGATACTTCTCCACGATTGTTACTCCGCTCATGTTTGGTTTGTTTGGTTTTTATTATAACTGGTTACACTATGTAACCTTTTATAGAACCTATTAGGAGTTGCGAGCTCCCCATGTGATCACCATGGTACGCATACAATAGGTGGGGCCCAAGGATACTATCCAAAGGGTGGTAAAATGACTCAGACTAGTGAGGGTGTTTGCCGGCAAGCCGGTGGCCGCTATCCTTTCTGAGTACTGTTACTTTTATATCTTTTGGCAGGGGATTTTAACCCCCTGCCTCAGATACTATTTTTAGAATGATCCGCCAGTAACTGGGTTTCTCATAACGATCTTCAACACCTTAGTTGGGTCTTTAACCCAGATAGCAGGCATTGTTTGAGTCATGAACACACGGTAACCGTTGAACTGTCCAGAAGACTGGAAGCCTTGAGTACGTCCCATGTAATCCATTGTACCGTTCTGATAGAACCATTTCAATTGATTATCCCAAGATAACTTCAACAAGTAGATGTTGTCGTTAGTATTCTCAGTGATATCAAAGATAATGAAATTGTAAGAACTTAATGGGAAACCATCAATGATTGGGTTCTCAATATCATTAGTGTGGATGTTATCAAACGCTGGGTTCAATACAAACTTAACGTTAGCCAAGAACGGAATAACGTATTGAGTGTATGCAAAACCAAAGTTTAAGTCCATACCTTTACCAGTGATAGCTCCTACTTCTGATGCATTAATTACTAAGCCAGAGTTGATAGCTTCACGCTTAATAGCTTCGTTAACAAGCTTCATACCACCAAGGCCAGTTTGTACAACTAATTGACGCTTAGGATCTGGACCTTGGAATTCAACCTTACCATTAAAGAAGTTGAAGATCTCAGATTTAAACAAGTCTAAGTTGAATGAACCTTTGTTGTAAATACGCTTATAAGAGTTATCAAGCTGCTTCCAAAGACCTACAGAAAGACGGATATCATCTGGACCATCTTGCTTAACCTTACCACCTTGACCCCACATTAAGTAAGTTTCAATGTCGTTAGCAATCTTAGTCAAATGAGCTGCTTCCATAGAAGTTAAGAATGTACGAGTTAACTGACCAGATTGGTAAGCTTTCTTTACATAATCTTTACCCATTTTAGAAGCCATGTCTTCTAAATTAGAAATAGAAGGATCAACACTCTTGTCAAAGTTTCTCCACAATTCTACTACTGGTACAGTACCATCAGCTTTCATTCCACCTTTCATCATTAAGTCAGCACGAGAGCTAACAGAATAGTGAACGTGAGCTTCAGCACCACCTACATAATTGTAGAATTCACGGAAACCTGCGTTGATGTTACCGATATCAGAGAAACGCTCACCGTATTCACCACGAGCAGAACCTTTACGGAACACCTTAGTACCAACTTTAAGATATTTGTTATCCAAATACTTAGCGTTGTCGTTGTTTACCAACTGTACAGTGTAGATGAAACCGTCACCAGCTGGGATAATATCGTCAGCAGTGATGTACATTTCAACACCATTGTACTTGTCATAAGTGATGATATCACCATGACCAAAAGAACGCTTATTCAATTTAATCTTGAAGGACTGACCATCAATACCTTTAGTGGCATTAGCTGATTCAATATCTTCTGTAATGTATGGAAGATCCTGCGTTACTGGAATCTGCCATTTGTACTCACCACGTGCGTTATCTACAGAGATAACGTTCTTACCGCCAAAGCTAGACATCTGGTACAAAGGCATTTCTACCTTTTGAGCCATAGCCCACAAATCTACTGGACCAAGGTCTGTAGGTTCTGCTGACTTCAGCAAGTTTGAAAGGTGGTAGCTGTCTACGTGCGAGCTAGTCTGATAGCTGGTATCTCGTAGAAATATACCATTGTTCAAAACTGGAGTTGCCATGAGGCTTTTAAATTTAAGGGTTAATAAATAATTTAAGTAAATTAGCGTTTAAATATGTTTGTAGGTCTAGCAATCTTTCTAGTCCTATTTTCATCATCCTCCTGATAAGTAGAAACGTTCTTACGACTTTGTTCAGTCTTTAACTGTCTCACTGTTTGTTCTACCGCTTGGTTCTTTCCTTGTTTTACCAAGTTCTGACGGTATTCTTCAGGGTTTGATAGTAACCATAAAGCTTCAGCAATCAATGGATAATTTGGTTCTACAAACTGATACTTCTCTAAAAGATGACCTAACTGGTTAGTTGGTCGTCCACTAATAGAAGGATAGTTTGGTTGAACTAATCCACTATATAACTGAGCCTGAGTCTTTTTATCCAACTTAAGTCCGTTGATTTCAGCCGGTCTAAGAGCTTCAAATACATTTTTCATGTACGCATCAGCTGCTTGTTCTTGCTGGATCTTTCTGTTTTCTTGTTCTGCAATCTGAGATTGTACAAACTCTTCTTGCATCTGATCCAACTTAGGCTTAAACTGCTTGGCTTTTTTCTCTAGTACACCTAGATCTTTCCAAGTAGTAAGTTCTTCTTCAATCTCCTCTTCTGTACCAAAACCAGTGGCTTGTAAGTAAGACTTAACAATACCTTCTTGGTCACTTTCATTAGTAGGATCAAGCTGACGAACTTGCTCAACTTGAGCTAGAGCTTGGAAAAGACCTTTTAAATCTTGTCCTCCATCTGCTACATACTTAGCTGCATATTGCAACTCTTCTGGTAGTGACTCAAAAAACTCTTGAGGAGTTTTAGCAGCAACCTCTTGTTTTAAGTTATCAATGTTGGCTTGCCATAGCTCCTCAACATCTTTCTCTCCAAGACCACCTAAGTAATCTTCAAGACTCTGCTTACTCTCATCATAATCATCAAAGGCAAACATTTCCTTTGACTCTATACGTTTTTTAAGAAACTCTACTAAGCCAGACTTTTCTGTCTTAGGTCTTCCGCCCTTTCCTTTAGATGCAGACTCATCAGAGTCATCATCATCTAAATTATCTAAAAGAGCATCAGTATCTTCTTTACTTACAGGTTTTGTTCCACGTGGAACACCGCCTTCAGTATCATCTGATCCTTTAGAATCATCATCCTCATCATCTTCAGTATCATCTAAGAAACCGAAGTCTTGAGTTTTTTGACTAAAGATGTTTGGTTTAGGTTCTTCTTTTTTCCCATCAGTTGGAGTAACAATACTGTCAGCTCCTGGGGCTCCTAACCAACTGTCAATGTCAAGGTCTACTTGTTGTACAGAAGTCTGTACATTGGTTTGATTATCAGTCATGTTTTGTTTGGTTTTATGTGTATCTCTACATAATCAATATACAATTTAAATCTTAAAAATTTACTTTTCTAGCAAATTTTTTATCTAACGTACGGATAATAGAGCTATAATTATTTTGGCTTCTTGGTAGAAGATTTACCTACATCATACTTATTCTTATTTTCTCTAGCAATCTGTAGCTGTTTTTCAGCTACTTCTCTCTGAGTCTGGGTTTTCTCACGTTCAATATTCAACTTTTGAGTACCTAGTTCTTTCTTAGTTAATTCAGACTCACGCTTAAGGTTCATCTGATCTTGGTAACGTTGTTCATTACGTATGCCTTCTAAAGCATCTTGGTAGTCAGACTGCTGATTTTGATTAATATCTACACCAGCACCGTATCCAGCAGCTCTAATCTCAGCCACTGTAAGCTGTGTTTGTCTATCAAGATTAGCTTGTTCAGCTCTAAATTCAAGATCCATTTGCTTTTGACGCTCCTGAGACTCAATCATCTGCTGCTGTAATTCTTGTTGTTGCTGCATTTCTGACTGCTTAGATTCCTGAGTTTTTTGCTCAGCATCTTTAAGAACACCAGTAAGTTCAGCAATTGACTCAGATTTAATCACATTACCAAGGTCATAAATAGATGCACCAGTAGTATTGTTGTTAAGAGCTAGTTGTTTAAGCTGCTCCATAACTGAACGAGAGTTAGTCTTAGTTGTACAGAAAATGTTTAAATCTCTCATTAACAACTCAGTACCGTTCATTTCAAAGTTAACTTTCTCATCTTTACCAGTAATATATTGAAGACGTACGCTAGGCTTTTTAGAATGATAGTATTGAGCCAAGTCTGTACGCATTTGATGTACACGTGGCATTAAGTTGTCAGAGTGTTGAATAAAATACTGTTCTGTCTGTGCATAAGAAGCATTAACTGCTTGCTCAATACCAGTGGCTGTTTGTTGTTGAGCAATCTGTTGACCCATACGCTGAGGGTTTAGACCGATCACTTCAAAAGCTTGGTTCTTGAAATAGCTAGCTAAGTTAATACGAGAAAGCAAACGGTTAGTTTGTTCTAGGTTTAACACTTGATAGTGTTGGAAGTTAAGAGCATTCTCAGTGTTAGTGATAGACGTATCTAATGGTAACATCTGGAAGTTCTTCATAGCCACATAGGCTTTGGCCAGATTATTTTTACCCCAGTCTTCTCCCATAGAGTGACGTGGTAAAGAGTTCTGGTCCAGCATGATAACCGTGCCTAGCTCATCAACAAGAATGTCAGCTATCTGGTTATTCACAATATTGTAACCTATCTGGTATGGCTTCATTAGATCTACTAATGAAATACTGCGGGTGTTTCTATCACCAAATACAGAACCTTCCACTGGTAGTTTGCAACCATATAATGTAGCATCACCTTTAAACTGGAATGGAACACGTCCTGGTTTACCACCATTAAGTCCTAAATAAATAGGATTGATGCCTCCTGGGTTATTCATACCCCAAAATGCAGGTCTATTAGGACCAATCTTAATACCACCCCAAGTTTCGTTAATCCAAATCCAGTCAATATGTTCACCAAAGATTAAGTTATCCTTGGACTTTTGTTTGTATATAGAAGTGTTATACAAAGGCTTATCACTCACCTTGTAGTTTTCACCAATAATATCTTGAATAATCTCTCCTTCTTCTGTAATCTTAGTCAAGTGACCAATCTTACGTTGAGACTTCCAATAAATTGTAGATACACGTAATAAATGTGACTTACCAAAATCCACTGTATCTTCTGAGTCTGCCAAGATCCATTCTACAATATCTCCTGTACCAAACTTAGTGTCATACAAAGAAGCATACTGTCTATAACCCAATGATGGCATTTCAGTATTCCAGTCATGAGATTTAGTAGGATCGTAATATGTACCGTCATTTTGATATCCTTGTACAGCATAACCTGCTGAACGTACCGGATAAATGGCTTCTAAGGACTCTAATTGGTCTTGAGTCATCATCCATCCAAACTTGTCAATAACGTCTGATACAGACATCATATCCATCTTTCCTACCCAGTTTCCTTGAGAGATGTAACGTACATCTGGAGACTTGTGATAGAATGTAAGCAATGGGTTCCAAAGCTCTACATCATAGTCGTCCTCATTCATCTTAAAATGCCAGAACTCTCTATCTGTAATAAGCATATCTCTAAATGCACGCTCTTCAAGCTCTTGCATTTTAAAACGCTCTTCATCTACTGACATCTGGTGGGTAGCCCACTCTTCAATCATAGATCTATAGTCTTTACGAAAAAATCCTTCAATTTCTGGAAGCTTTTGTAGACTTTCTGGAGCTAAAGCTTTTTGCATCTCTTCAGATTCAAGCTCTACACCCATATTCATCATCTCAATCATCATCTTCCTTTCAGCATCCTCTAGTAGCACTTTCTCTACCATAGCACGCTTCTCTTCCATCATCTCATTGTATGAAATGTCATCTACAGCTTTAAACATGATACGTGAGCTTCTTTTAGAAAACTCATTACATAACACGTTAATTACGTTGGGAATGATAGGATAGAACTTAAGCTCTAATGCAGATTCATCTTCTTTGGTAAGTGTATCAATCAAATCAGCCATCTCATTGTCTTCTTCTACAATGTAGTCAGCCTTATCAATAATACCCTTAGCAAGCTTGTAGTTCTTCATCAGTCTACGAGCATTGCGTCTAAGCTGCTTCATGCCTTGGAATTCTAGCCAATCTAGATTCCAGGCTCTCCACTCCTCATCTTTTTCCTTTTCAGGTATAAACTGGATAGGCTGGGTAAGTGTACCCATTTTGTTATAATCCGCCTTTTTTCCAGATTTAAGATCTAGAGCATTGTATATCTGCATGATATTTAATTATTTAGGTCTGCTGATTCATCAGCTGTATTAATAATTGTGCTAGCTGAAGTAGAAATAAAAGCTGGTGGTACAACGTATGTAGTACTAGTACTTGTGCCAGTACTCCAAGTTCCAAGTGGAGGATAACTTCCAATATTTACGGTACCATATCCATTAGTTCCAATAGATACAGGCTGTTCTTCTTTCTCTTCTTCCTTTAAAAGAAGCAAAGCTTCCTCTAGAGTTAAAGCATTATCCTTTACTAATCTAGATAAGATCTTTACTTTTTCTGTGTGGAGCTCTGTGTTTTCCATATTATTTCATATTTTTAAAGGGATTACGAGGGGCTCTTGACATACCTCCACTACCTTTAGAACCACCAATATGTCTAAAGGGGCTCCAATTTAATTTACTAAATTTCTGGGAGTTATCCAAGTTTTCTTTTGTAACTTCTACACGTTTAGATAGTCCTCTGTTACTCTGTTGTACCTTTGCAAAGGCTATAAGAGCACAAAATGCTACTAATCGGTCAACGTTTAGACCATCTCTGTAGGCTTGCATCTCTTTTAATAACATAATGTCCGGTATACGTTCTACACCATAAACAGTTTTAACAATATCACCGTTCTCTTTTGTCTCATGATCTAGTTCTTCTTTTAAGAATTCTATACCATAAGATAGTACGTTTCCTTTAAAGAGTGTACCAACGTTTTTCCATCCATACTCTTGGAATACATTACGATTGGCTCCAATATCTTTTAAGAATAAGATCATATCTTTTGGTACAAGATAACGTTGTTTTCTTTTAGATATCATGTATTGAATAAATAAAGCTACGTTATTTTCTACAATCGTCCAAGCGTTATACCATTCTATAAGAAGTTCTAGTCTCTCATGAGTTTTATTAAGATCATCAAAACGTCCGCACCATGAAGCTACAATCATGTCACGTTCTATCTCGTTCTTTACTCTCCCGTTACCGTCATCCTTAATAACCTCCACTGGATTCTTATATACGTATATAGAACACAATGATTCAGATGTTGTTGTCTTACCTTCACCAACAGGGTCCACAGAAGCATAATACATCCCAAAAGGAGGATCTTTATGTGGTCTTTCGTAAATACAGATGACTCCTTCTTTATCTTCAGTCTTTTTTGATATAGGAAACTCCATGATAGGAATCTTTCTAGAAGGCTTATCTACAATTTTACCTTCAGCGTTTCTAGAAAGTTCTAAATATTCCACAGGGTATTCTTTATCTTGAATACGTTGCATCTGTTTAGCTACCAAGTGTGGAGGAAACACACTCACTTTACGGGTAGCAAAAGCTTCTTCAATACAACGTGGTTGCTGTGAGACTGTTAACTGATAAGCTGCCGGATCTAAATCCTTCTTCATCTTATCAAATTCTTTCTCTAGAGCCTCTAAAGCTTCTTGCACCTTAGAGTTACCATACTGGTCAATATACGGAGGCATAGACCACTGTTCTGGGATAAATAGACCAGTGATTCCTATTGTCCCGTCTTTGTCTACAAGATTAGATTCTACACCATAAAATCCATTTTCTTCTGGATGCATGATGTATTCTTTCATAGGCTCACATTGATCTAAGTCACCGACAGATCCTGCTGCAATAAATTGACCAGTAATCATATGACCAGACTTTAATGCTGGCTTCATAAAACCATATGTATCATCCATCTTAGGAGCAATACCAGCCTCCTCATGAAAGAAGTATGTCACGGGTCCACCGACACCATGTGTAGGGTCTTTTTCAAAGGAGTATAGGTTGATCGTGGATTTCAAACCTTTATACGTATCACGACCACCTATCCTCACTTTAATCTGTTGCTGCCATGCCCCAACTTTGTCAGGTTCAGCTGGACGATACCAGGCTGTATGTTCATTCAAGAAGTTCTTATATTCATTAAGAAACTTCCATGAGCCTTTCTCGTTTATATAATCCTTTAAAGAAGCACCAATCTTTAACACAGCTCCTTCTTCAAACCAATACTGGTTGATTAGTTTAGCCATATGAAAATAAGAAGATGCTATCTGACGCTTCTTTAGAATGATGGCATGCTTCCAATGCAGTTCTGCAAGATGTTCATATAGAGCCATGTGATATTGTGCATCTCTCACCTTAGCAAAGTCAAACCTCTTTTCTTCTTTGTCATAAATAGGTAAGAAGTTTAACCACATATAGTAGTCTCGACTAACATACCATGCATTACCGTTATTCTTAACTATAATACCTGATCTACACTTCATTTTCTGATCATCCCAGTATGCAATAAAGTCTTTGGTCTTTATTGGAGCAGCACAATAGTATCCTTGTTTCTGAAATCTACGTCCTTCTTCATTAAAGATTTTACTAGTTTCATCAAAGTTATATTCACCAGGTTCTTTAAAAATAGATAATAGAAAGTCTTTAAACTCTTCTCTTGTATAGAAGGTAGTTACATCCCATACTCCATTTTCATATGTAGGTATTTCTTTAAACATTAGTCTTATTAACCTCAGTGTCAGTTAACTTATGTACAGCATTAATATCACCTTTTCCTCTATGCAATAAGTATAAAAGAGTATTGATATCTTTACTACGTAATATACCTTTTATATCATAGTTACTCCAATAAGCATTGTATAAACTTCTTGGAATAGCATTCCATAATCCCGTATAAGGATTAAAATGAAATGTCCAATCATGCATGAATTCATCTTTTACATCTGATACAGCTGCAAATTCTTTGATGTTTTCATAGTCTGTGTAAACTTCCTGTTTCATAATTTTAATATTTAATATTTTAGGAAAGCAGAAGATGGGTGCGTGGACATCTGCTTTTACAACTGGCATTTCTAACCGATCACGTACACCTTTTACGGCTTTCTAGGTACGCCATTCCAGTTAACCTAATATTTTAATGATTGAATATTCTTTCTAAAAGACCTCTAGATTTTAAATACTCTATTTCTTCTTCTGCTTCAGATAAAGAACAAGATAGTGACATCATTTCTACTCTTAGCATACGAACTGCTTCTTGCAATTCATCTATAGCTTTTGAAGATTTCATACCTTCAAAATTTATATGAAATAACTCTGAATAATCTCTCTTTCTAGCATATGCATATCCATATACAGAGTTTTTGCTCTTCATCTCTCTAAGTTTTTTTAACTCATCTTGTAACTGATGATACTCATCATAAGATACAGTTACTGTTGGTCTGTGTGTCATATCTTCTGTTTGTTGGTTTGTTTTATTTACTACATAGTCACTATAACTAGATGACATATGATTAAATAATAAAGGAAATAACATTGGTCCCATTTTTATAAAGTTAGCTGTAGAGGGTGGACTCGAACCACCAAGGTGAGATTCAATTGATAACACAACGCTTGCAAGCTGGTGGTCTACCCCATATTATCAATCTATTTCTATATCACCGCCCACGAGACAGGTGGGTACGT
>Ga0222713_10006346_pt1 | contig 11272 bp, 10 predicted proteins | sample C33_649DmetaG_FD_165061 | JGI IMG/M metagenome (GOLD analysis project Ga0222713, IMG submission 165061) | Estuarine water microbial communities from San Francisco Bay, California, United States - C33_649D | ecosystem: Environmental > Aquatic > Marine > Unclassified | place: USA: California... | reverse complement strand
AGGTAGACGCTGGCGGAATTTCCGTTGGTAATCCAGTTCTTGGTTCCGTTCAAAAGGTAGTGGTCGCCCATGTCGATGGCCGTCGTCTTCTGAGACGTCGCGTCAGAACCTGCTTCTGGCTCGCTCAAGCAAAATGCGCCGATGATCTCACCCGTAGCCAAGCGCTTGAGGTACTTCTCTTTCTGCTCGGGTGTACCAAACTTCTCGATGCCCCAGCACACGAGCGAGTTGTTCACGCTCATTGCCACCGAGGCTGACGCGTCAATCTTCGAAATCTCCTCCATGGCCAGTACGTACGAGATCGTGTCCATTCCGCTGCCATTGAACTCGGGCGAAACCATCATTCCCATCAGACCGAGCTCGCCCATCTTGCGAATGCCCTCGGCCGGAAACTTTTGGTGGTCGTCGCGCTCAATTACGCCTGGGAGCAGTTCGGTCTGCGCGAAGTCGCGCGCCGCCTGCTGGATCATGAGGTGTTCCTCGGTAAGCTGAAAATGCATGATGTCAAAGGTTGATTGCGCAAAAATAACACCTACGAGCCCCACCTTTGTTCGGTGCATCAAGCTATTTGGACGCAAAACGGACCCTTTCGCCTCATCGGCGCCATGTCAGGCACGTCACTGGACGGTCTTGACTTGTGTGCCGCGGAATTCGAACGCGCCGGCGGACGTTGGACCTACCGAATTCACGCGTTTGAAACGATTGCGTACCGCGGAACCCTTTGGCCCGAACGCCTCACCGCGTCCTACACCGACCGCGGAGCCCTGCGCGACCAAGTGAGCCGCGAATTCGCCGCATGGTGCCAAGACCAATGGCTGGCCTTTAATGCCCGCCACCACTTCGCCGCCCACGCCGTCGCCCACCACGGCCACACCGTCGAGCACGACCCTTCGCGCGGAATCACCGTGCAAATCGGCCACGAGGCCTCGGTGTTCGCCACAAGTCCAATTCCCGTGGTTGGAGACTTTCGCAGCGGCAGCGTCGCCCGCGGCGGCCAAGGCGCGCCGCTCGTCCCCCTCGCCGACCAAGACCTATTCGCCGACTTCGCCGTCTGCGTCAACCTCGGAGGCTTCTCAAACGCCTCGTGGACCGACGCCGGCGGGCTTCGCCGCGCCGGCGACCTCGGCCCCTGCAACGGACTCCTCAACCCCCTCGCGGGTGAACTGGGGATGGACTACGACCCCGAGGGGCAGCACGCGTCGTACGGATCAGCCCATCCCCTTCCAGCCCTTGAACATCTAGGATATTACGCGACGCCCTTCCCCAAAAGCCTCGGCCGCGAATGGATGGAACGCGAATTTTGGCCCCTCTTCAATTCCGCCCGCCCCGCGCGCGCTGAAGACGCCTTGGCGACCGCCTCGGCGCACATTGCATGGTCCATTGTCCACGGGCTCAGAACGGCCAACGCTCCTCACGGCAAGGCCTTACTCAGCGGCGGCGGAGCGCGCAACGCTCACCTCGTGAGCCAACTGCGCCAAATTGCCCCCGAATGGGACTGGATCGTGGCCGCAGACGACATCCTTGAATCCAAAGAGGCCCTCGCCTTTGCCTACTTGGGGCTGCTGCGTCTGCGCAACGAACCAAATGTTCTGGCGAGCTATGCCGGAGGTCAAAATGACGGCTGCGACGGCACGGTGTTTGGAAAATGTGACCAAACCTAACCTAAGTCACTTAAATACTTAACCATTCGCGCCTAAATTGGCCGCCGAATAAACTTCCTCCCCATGTACACCCTGATGATTGCCCTCTTTGTGCTTGGCTACGCCGCCATTGCCTTTGAGCACACGATTAAAATCGACAAAGCAGCCTCTGCACTCATCACCGGGGTCGTCTTGTGGGCGGTATATGTCTTTAGCGGAGCCGACATTCACGACACCGAGCACCACCTCCTCGAACATTTGAGTGAAATCGCGTCCATCCTCTTCTTCTTACTCGGAGCAATGACTATCGTCGAAGTCGTCGACGCCCACGAGGGCTTCTCAGTAATTACCGACCGCATACGCACGAGCAAGCCAGTCGTGCTGCTGTGGATTCTTGCGTGGCTAACCTTTTTCATGTCTGCCATTCTCGACAACTTGACGACCTCAATTGTCATGGTTTCGCTCATTCGCAAACTCATCAAGGACCAGCACATGCGCTGGCTTTTTGGCGGTGTGATCGTCATTGCGGCCAACTCGGGCGGAGCCTGGTCTCCCATCGGTGACGTCACCACCACCATGCTTTGGATTGGCGGCTACGTTTCGACCGGAAACATTATCTCCTACATCTTCTTACCCTCGGTAGCTGTGCTCCTCGCGCCTCTGCTCTACCTCACGTTCACGCTCAAGGGCACCATCAACCGCCCTGACGAGGTCGCCTCTACCTCAAGCCACAACTCGATTTCGCAACGCGAAAAAACCACGGCGCTCCTTGTTGGGGTGGGCGGACTCCTTTTTGTTCCGGTATTTAAAACGGTTACCCACCTACCTCCATTTATGGGTATGATGCTCAGCCTCGGAATCATGTGGGTCGTAACCGACCTCTTGCACCGTCGCAAAAACGCTGAAACTCGCCATGAATTCGGTGTACTCGGGGTGATTCGCCGCATTGACACCCCATCAGTCCTCTTCTTTCTCGGAATCCTTTTGGCCGTGGCTAGCTTACAGACTGCCGGCCAGCTCCGCGACCTAGCCGGAATCCTCGACACCTCGATCGGAACCTCAACCGAGTCCGGCATCTACCTCGTGGGCGGCATTATCGGCCTCCTGAGCGCCATTGTCGACAACGTACCCCTCGTAGCAGCCGCCATGGGCATGTACGACATGATTCCCGGAACCTTCTTTGCCCACGACGACTTCTTTTGGAAGTACCTCGCGTTCACCGCCGGTACCGGCGGTTCGGTTCTGATTATCGGTTCTGCTGCGGGCGTTGCCGTAATGGGACTCGAACGCATCCCGTTTGGGTGGTACCTCAAGCGCATCTCGTTTTTAGCCCTTTTGGGCTACTTCGCGGGGATTGCAGTGTACGCCATCCAGCGCTGGATTATCTTCGGTTGATAACTCGCAGACTTCGGCACTGAATTTGTTTCGAAGTCTTCGGAATTTAGTGCCATGAACATGCCTTTTCTTCAAATTGAACTTCCGGCCGAGTCGGCCCCTGTCGCAGCGGCCCCTGAGGTCACTACCAAAACCTTGAGTATTCTCGACCTGATGCTTTCAGGCGGAATCGGCGGGCAGCTCATTATGGGCACCATGCTTGTGCTGTCCGTACTCGCGGTCTACCTGTTTGTGAACCGCCTCTCTGCGATCCGCCGTGCCGACAAGCTCGACGCTCAGTTCATGCGCGACATCAAGGACTACATCGCGAGCGGCAACATGCAGTCGGCCCTCAACACTTGCGAGCGCAGCGATACCCCGGTCGCCCGAATGATCCTCAAGGGCATCAAGCGCATCGGCAAGCCCCTATCCGACATCTCTGCTTCGGTTGAAAACCAAGGCAAGCTCGAAATCCAACTCCTCGAGCGCAACATGCCCTACCTCGCGACGATTGCGGGTGGTGCTCCGATGATCGGGTTCCTCGGAACCGTAATCGGCATGGTCCTCTCGTTCGGCGAAATGGCCAACGCCGGTGCTGGAGTACAAATCGACATGCTCGCTGAAGGTATTTATGTCGCGATGACCACGACGGTAGCGGGCCTCATCGTCGGCATCGCCGCCTACTTTGGCTACAACTACCTCGTGATGCGCGTGGACGCAGTGATTTACAAAATGGAGGTGAGCGCTACCGAGTTCCTCGACCTGCTTCACGAACCGATCTAAGCCATGAACCTCAAAAGCCGAAGCAAAGTATCCGCTGAGTTCAGCATGTCGTCCATGACGGACCTCGTGTTTCTCTTGCTGATCTTTTTCATGCTTACCTCGACGCTCGTAACCAGCAGCGCCCTTGACGTGATCTTGCCCAAGAGCAAAGCTCAGAGTGTCAATAAGGCCCAAATCACTGTAACTATCACGCCCGAACTCGAAGTGAGCGTCAACGAAGACGTACTTCCCGTCGATCAAGTCGAGGCGCGCATCCTAGCACTCGCCAACGGAGATCCCGAATCGGTAATCATTTTGCGTGCGGACGAATCGGTTCCGACCGGCGAAACCGTGCGAATCATGGATATGGCCTACCGCAACCGCCTCAAAATGGTGCTCGCCACCGACCCACGCTAGGGACCCCATGGCTCACGCACCCCAGCACGACAAAAAAGACCAGCGCCGAGGCGTCATTACGACGTTTTCGGTGCATGCGCTCTTGCTGCTGCTGTTCGCGTTTTTCGGCATCTCGTACCAAGACCCCCCGCCCGAGTACGGAATCCCCGTAAACTTTGGCAACTCGCTCGACGGATCCGGTGACGATGCCGCCGCACCCGAGGGAGCGGAGCAGCCGCAGGCTCCGACCGAAGCCGTGACGGCAGAATCCGAGGCCACCACGCAGGACGTCATCGATGCCCCTTCGGTTTCGAGCGAAAAGCCCAAAAAGCCGGTCGAAAAACCCGTGGAGAAGCCGGCCGAAAAGCCCGTTGAGAAGCCCAAGCCTTCCAACGAACTGTCGAACCGCCTGAGCAACTTTGGTAAGGCGGGCGGCAGTCCCACCGGAACCGGAAGCGGCCAAGGCAGTACCACCGGCGGAGGCGACCAAGGAGCCGCCAACGGCTCCGGCGACGGCAACGGGACGGGCGGAACAGGAAACCGCGGCGACTATCAGCTGGGCAACCGTTCGGCACTCGAGCGCCCCAAGCCCCGCTACGACTGCGAGGGTGACGGTGTCGTGGTCGTAAAAGTCTACGTGGACCGCAGCGGTGTGGTACGCCGCGTCGAAGGTGGCCAAAAAGGTTCAACTACGGCGGACGCATGCCTCATTAAGCGCGCAGAAGAGGCGGCCCTTAAGACCCGCTGGCAGGGCGACGCCTCAGCCCTCGAGCTTCAGGTCGGGACCATTCGCTACAACTTCCAGCGGACGTAACCAATGAACCGTTTTGACGAAGCCTGCGACTGGCTCGTCCAGCGGTTGCCCATGTTTCAGCGGCAGGGTGGCACTCCGGCCACCTACCGCATGGACCTCAGCAAAACAGAGGCTTGGCTTGAGCGGCTCGGCAACCCCCAGCTCGCCTACCCGTGCATCCACGTGGCCGGAACCAACGGAAAAGGCTCAACCTGCCACATGCTGGCGAGTATTTTTCATGAAACGGGCAAGGTCGTTGGACTGCACACCTCGCCCCACATGCTCGACCTCCGCGAGCGCTTTCGGGTGGGAGGACGCCTCGTTCCCGAGCGCTGGGTAGCGGATTTTGTCGATGCCCACCGCGCCGACATCATTGAGCTTGAACTGAGTTTTTTTGAGGCAACCGTCGGAATGGCCTTTGCCGCCTTTCGCGACGCCAAAGTCGACATAGCCATCATCGAGGTGGGCATGGGCGGACGCCTCGACTCTACCAACGTCATCACCCCACTCGTATCGGTGGTGACCAGCGTAGGTCTTGACCACATGGCCTTTTTGGGACCAGACCGCGCCAGTATCGCGCGCGAAAAGGCCGGAATTTTCAAGCCCAAAGTGATGGCGATCGTGGGCGAGTCCGATCCCGAGATTTTGCCCGTTTTTGAAGAAGTGGCAGCCTCGCTTGACCGGTGCTATGTGTACCCGATTGGTCCGTACGACGAAGTTTTTCCCACGGATCTTCAGGGCGACTACCAAGTGAGCAACGCGCGTACTGCGATTATGGCTGCCCGAGTTGCCAAGCCCAGTATTCACGACCACCAGATTCGGCGCGGACTCCTTCGGGTGGTTGCCAATACGGGGCTTCGCGGCCGCTGGGACGTCCTCGAAGAGGGGAATCCGCTCGTCGTCGCTGATTCCGCGCACAATGCGCACGGATGGGTTCCGGTGATGAAGCAGTGGAACAGGGTGCGCGCTGGGTTGCGTTCCGCGATGGTGCTCGGAGTCGTCAGCGACAAAGACACCGACGAAATGCTAGCGAATGTGCCGCAAGCCTGTACGGTGTATGCCTGCGCGCCGGCGATTCCGAGGGCATTGCCCGTCGCAGAATGGGCCACACGGCTGCGCGACGCGGGACGAAAGGTCGTGGAATGCGACTCGGTCGCCGACGCCATTAACCGCGCCAAAGCGGACGGTTTTCAAGCGATTTACGTGGGGGGATCCAGTTTTGTCGTCGCCGACGCCTTGGCGGCCTACAGGGACGGACTGGTCAGCAGACGTCGCTCAGCCTCAAGGGACTGAAGCTTGGCCGAAGTGAGCGTTCGTTTTTGAACGGCCTCGAGGTACTTCGTTTCGCGGCTTGCCAAAATGAACATGGTGCTCTCTCCGAGAGCAAAACGACGGCGTTCCTGCTGAAGCAGCGCGTAGGACGCTGTTTCAGAGGCCGTAAGAGCCTTGAGTTCGAAATCCAGTGCCTGCACCTGCTGGGCAAGTTGGACCCGTACAATGTCAAACTGGTTCTGGGTGGCCGTCGCATTGGCCTGGGCGGCACGAAGGCGCGCTTGCGCACCAGCCAGCTCGGCACGGGCCTTTTGGTTGAACAGCGGCACGGTCAGGCCGACCTTCCACTGCACGGATTCGGGGTTCCAGGCGCTTCCGCCCCACTGCAGCATGCGGTAGTCTACGTACGGAGCCGGCAGCCACTGCGCCCACGCGGTGGTCGTGGCCAGGCGTTCGCGGCGCAGGGCGGAATTCACCATCGCCAATTCAGGGATGCTACTTGCCTCGAGCCGTGAAGTTCCAAGCACGACGGGGAGCGACTGTGGCCTCATTCCCGTGAGGTCGACACCTGTGGTGTCTGCACCGCGGAGCAGTTGTTCGACATCAGCGATGGCGCCCGCAGTGAAGTTGGCCTGCTTGGCAGCGTCTGCCCTGCGGTCCACCCACGACAGGTAGGCCTCGAGCGTATCCATTTCGCTGCGCTCACCTAGGCGAAAGGCTTCGCGAACCAACCGTAGCCGCTCCGCTGCCACCGCAAGGGCCTCGTCGACAGCTCCCTGAACTTCTGATTGAGCCTGCCAAAAGGTGTAGACCTTTACAGCGTTTAGAATAGCCTTACGCTCGGTACGGTCGAGTTTCGCCTCGGCGATTTCGAGGTTTCGCGTACTTGCACCCCACTCATACTGGCGGTCGCTAAAAATGATTGCACCGCCCAAGGGAGCCGAGATACCTAGATTGACCAGACCCTCAATGGGGGTTTTGCGCTCGGGGTTAATGAAGGCGCCCGTGCCCTGGGCGGCTCCGCCCACAAGGTCGATTCCGCCGGGAAGCCCCACGCGCGCCTCAGCGCGATCGAGACGGTACTGCAAGTCGTTGCCGTAGTCTTTGCCTTCGCTTGAAAGGTTGACCCTGGGCTCAAAAGCAGCAAACGCAGACATTCGCTTGGCTCGCGCCTCATCGACCTTGGCTTCAGCGACGCGTACATCTTGAGCGCGTTCGACCGCCGTGGCGACAAACTCACTCCAGGCCATGGTTTGCGCCATCGCCGGAACCGCCACCAGCCAAAGCAACAGCGCCCGCATTACTTCGAAGCCGTGTTTTTATCGGACTTCTCTCCCGGGCCATTGGCCGGGAATCCGTTAAACTGACGCCACAGCTCGTACCACAAGGGGACGTCGTTGAGCAGCAGCGTGGCGTGCACAGTTGTACCCGGCCGCGCATTTGTAGGCCAGTCCTCGGTCGGTTCCAGCACCACGGCAAACAACCCATCGGCATCAGCCTGAGAGGCGATGTAGCGGATTTTGGCGGCAAACAATCCGACGCTTGAACGCGGCCAGCCGGGAATTTGCAAAATGGGCCATCCGTCGAGGGCACAGAGCGCGGAATCTCCGATGCTCAGCAACGGAATGTCAAACGGATGCACCTTCGTCATCACCACCACCGGAGCACCCTCAGGCGCCAAAAAGAGCAGCGGCTGGTCCTTTTTGACCGAAGCGCCCGGGGCTACGTAGCTCAGCTGCACGACAAAACCGTCGCGCGGAGCAACCAGGGCCCGGTTGGATTGGCGACGTTGGATTCCGCCCACTTTAATGTCGGCATCTGCGAGACCCTCTTGGGCAGAGGCAAGGTCGGCAGCGGCCGTAGCTCGATCGCTCTGAAGCTTGGCGACTCTCTCCTTCCACTCGGCCACCTTGCTGCGCGCATTGAGGCGAGACGATTGCCAGTCCTGCATGGTGAATTCCGCCTTTGACGTGGCCTCCTGGGCCTTGGTCTGGCGCTGCTCCCACTCGAGGCGAGAAAGGGCTCCCCACTGAAATAGGCTATCTGCACGCTGCGCTTGAAGCTTGGTAAACTTGGCCTCGAGCTTGGCAGCTTGATACTTGGCGCTGTCTGCGCTCACCTTTCGCCATGCCGCCGCAATTTGAAGCGGCATCGCCCGCTGCGCCTGCAGAATTTGCTCGTCGAGGGCCAAAATCTTGGATCGGTAGCCTACTACCGCATCAGACTTTGCGTCGCGACCTAATTCGGTATTGCTAAGCACATTGGGATCCATGTACTCGGTCTTGGTCTCTTCGAGTAGTGCGAGCGTATCGCCCTTGCGCACTTGATCTCCTTCGCGCACCTGCCACGATGCGAGTCGCCCATCCTCGGCCATTGCGAGGGGCATCATGCGGTCCATTGGGTCATCAAATACGAGGTTTCCCTCGGTGGCCACCGTCTGGGTCCAGGGCAAGAAAAATGCGAGCACGATAAACACTGAAACCGCAATGATCCAACGACGGGGCTTGACCCACTGGTCCGTAGCGCGGGTCTGCAGGTAGAGTTCACGCAACTCATTCGGCACCTCCGAATTCTCAATATCAAAGTCACTGAAGGTGCTTTGCTTGGACCATTCCGTCCAAAACGCCTTGTCCAACTTGGTGATGGAGGTCAGCATGTCAAAAAGTGCCTCCGCGCTCGCGACAATTTTCTCGAGGCTGGTGAGGATGGTCAAAAAGATAATTTCAACCGCTACGAACTGGCCAATTGATACGCTTCGGTCGACCACGAGCCATCCGCCCGCAATCAGAAGAAGGGCCGTGAGCGCGAGTCGCAGTCCGACCATAATACCGTTCATGCGGTACAGGACTCTAAAGTGGTCGCGGCGATTTTTCAGGTACTCCGTCAGTTGGTAGGTCACCTGACGGTAGGGCGGTTCCGCATAGGCGCCCTCTTTGGCTCGCCGCTGGGCAAATTCCTCGAGTTCGCGCACCACGTGGTACTTCTCGGAACTTTCGTCAATGCTGTATCCGAGTCCGCGCGAGAATCCAACACGGAGCATTACCGCAGCAACTGCCAGAATCATAAATGATACGGCCACAAAAGAAAAGTCATAGAGGAGTAAGAGCAAGAAGCCAAAAACGAGCTGCAGCAGCGCCGCAGAAGAGGTTACCAGAATCTTGGGCAGCTCCTTTTGAATCGTGATCGTATCAAAAAATCGGTGGACGCGCTCGTACCAGTACCGACGTTCTCCCTCGGCCACTTCTTTGGGCATCGATGCCAAGAAGTAGGATGCACTGCGCACAAAAAGTCGCTGCTGAACCCATTCCGAAAGGCGCATCTGGAAGAGCCCAAAAATCCCCATCAAGAAGCTGGAGACCACAACCAAGAAGGTTAGAATTAACCATGTGGAAGAGAGGCGTCCACCCATGAGTTGACCAATGAGCGCTTGAACCCCTAGGGGCAGCATCAAGCTGAATGCTCCGCTCAGTACGGCAAACGACAAGATGCGAAAGATGTCCTTCTGATCCCACTTCAGGAGTGAGAACAGCCTCTTAAATGCTTCGTTTGCTTTTGTATGTGCCATGGCGCCGTGTTTACCAAACAATGTGCCGTGTCAGTTAGAACTTCCAACTCAGGCCCGTTGTACTGTACAACGTGAATTGGGGTACGTCGGTTCCCGCCGGATAGGCATCATAGTTCAATTGGCCGATAACCACGAGGCTTAAGTCGGGTCTAAGGGGTGCCGAAAGCCGAGTGTTGGCCATTGCACGAAGGTCCTCGAAGCGACCAAATCGGGGCTGGTAGTAGGCCACAGTGGTCCAACGCCATTGTTCCCACTGGCGGTCGAGGGACAGATAGGTATTCAGACGAAGACTGTTCTCTGTTTTGCCGTTAAAGGATTCGACGTCGTATTCGTACATCAGCAATGGGTTGATAAATAGCTTTATCCCCGGACCCGAAATCGCCGTGTAGCGAGGACCACCCCCCATGTTGAAGCGGCGCGCGATGCGCATGGGCAGATTGCTCTGCCATTCTACAAAGTATTCAGCCGTCAACTTGTCGCTGTAGATGCGGTTGTAGCGCACGTGCATCATCCCGTTGCGCTCAAAGTCAAATTGGTTGTCACCCAATCGGGTGGCCCAGTTGGCGCTGGCTATGCCATACCACACGTGGTCCCCAGTGCGGCGGCTCATGTTGACCGACCCGTTGAGTTTCAACAGCAGGGCTTGGGTTCCTCCGAGGTAGAACCCGCCGTCAACACGACCGTGAACGTCTTGCGTAGTGTCGGATTCTGCAGCCCCACGCATCGCCTCGACATTAACGATTTGGGCGAACGCCGACGTGGTCAATAAGGAGGCGAGGGCAAATACAACGTGCTTCACGGGTTCAAAAGTACCGAAATCATGCCGCGCGTATGTTTGCAGTATGCTACGCACCCTATTTTTTATTCTCGCCACACTCGCTACTACGGGCATTTGTGCCCAATCTGATGACCTACAGCAGCGGATTCAAGGATTTCAAAACGACCTAAAAGAAGGCTACGTGGTGAAGACCCTCAACCTCAAGGGTGAGAATTTGGGAGCGCTCGAAGCCGAAGAAACCGCGACGCACACCCACTTTAAAATGGAGGCACGCCAAAAGAGCGAAGACAACCTTGGCCGGTCCGTAAAGCGCAGCGTTCACGTACAAATATTCTCCTTTGAATCGCTAGACGACCTCAACTGGGCAATGAAGCGCTGGCTCCCGGACTTTATTGACCATAGCGCGGTGCGGCCAGGGCGCGACGTCAAGAATGTTCCGAATGTAGACCCTTCTGTGGTCATCATCGAAGGAACCAGCATTGCCGTCCTCACCCTCAGCTGCAGCCAGTTTGACCTCGAGTCGTTTCGGGACTGGCGGCAGCGCATGCTTACGTACTTTGGCAGTGCGTCCGCCGTAGTGGTCGAAGTCCAGGGCTGCGAGGGCCCACTCATGTGGACAAAGAACGCTCCGGACCCGAAGGACCGATCCTGGAAGTAGGTCGCAGCCGCATCGGGATCAGCGACACCGCCAC
>Ga0222713_10006343_pt1 | contig 11275 bp, 19 predicted proteins | sample C33_649DmetaG_FD_165061 | JGI IMG/M metagenome (GOLD analysis project Ga0222713, IMG submission 165061) | Estuarine water microbial communities from San Francisco Bay, California, United States - C33_649D | ecosystem: Environmental > Aquatic > Marine > Unclassified | place: USA: California... | reverse complement strand
TTGGTTGTCTCTATTCTGACCAACTTTTCCGATTGCTTTCATTCCGAAAGCAGCGTCTTGGTTTGCCATATATTTACTCCTATAAAGTTTAAATTAATTCGTTGGTAAGAATTCCTAAAAAATTAGTTCTTCTTGGAACCACCGAAAGTTACACGAGTCTGCCTATCAATATCGATCGGCATACTTGGATGCTGTTCCTTCAGTAGATCGTTGTCCATTGCTTCTACAGCTTCATTAGCTTGACGTGTATAAAACGCCTGCCTTTGCTGTGCAATCTCTTCCGGTACCCTAGCCAGCACTAGGCCGCCTACTCCGATCACTCCCTTGTATTTACCGTCTTCGACAACTGGATAATCTGAATCTGGGTATTCATCAGCACGAACTAATTCGTATCCTGATCGTAATCTTCCAGCGACATTTTTAGTGTCTTGGAAACCCATAGATTCTGCTCTTAGCCATCTATGTCTAAAACCTGCCGGTGCAGGGGGTGCATCTAAAGATGACGGTGGAGTCCAAACTTTTTTCCTTGCGGTTTTTTCTCTAGTTTGGCTCGCACGAGAAGTTGTTTTATCGTTTTTATTTTCCATATGCATTTACTCCTTCGTGATGTTTAATTGTTTCGCATATTCTTCAAGTGGCACACCTAATTTTTTAGCAATTGCTACTTGTGATGATGTGAGTCTCACAGTTTTGCGACCTGGTCTACTTGAGCGATTAGCCGAAGCTACTACTTGAGTAGGTTTATTGGTCGATTGTGTCTCTACCTTAGCAAATTTATGCGGAAATTCAAGTCTTATTCTTTTATTAATTTCCTCATAATATTCATCAGATTGAGGGTCATAACCCTCTTCATCTGTGAGTTTTTTATGCAAGCTAATGGCCGTATAGGTCATAGCATCATCTTTTCCAAACCATTCATTACTTTCGGCCCAATTTTGAGCTTTAGGATCTGGAGAGATAGGTTGTTGTTCTTGTTGAACGCGTGGTTGTGTTAAAGTAGGTTTTTCCTCTTTAACTTCTTGACGTATTTTCAAATCAGCTAATCTTGCTTCTTCATAGCCTAATTTAGAAATTTCCGTTTGTGCAGCTACTTCTGCTTTAATATCTCCTTCTTCTCTAGCACGAGATAACTTAGCAACTGCTGCTTCCATGGAAGATTTAATTCTGTTTTCCATTTCAGATACATAACCAGTATCTAATTTAGACAAACGAGCTTTTAACGCTTCATGTTCTTGTTGTACTCTTTTTGCGTATTCAATAGCGGCTTCTTCCCTACGCTCATGCTCTCGCATTTTTTTCGTAAGTTTGCCTATTCTTCTTTTTACGCCTTCTGAATAATCGTCTAATTCTTGTTTCTTTTCTTCTTCTTTTTTTTCTGTTTCTTGGTCCTTGATGTTTGGTTCGCTAGTTTGAACAGTAGACTGCTCACTAGGTTTCTCAGGTGAGTCTTTAGACTCAGCACTGGTTTCAACAATGTCATGATCTTTCTCCTGGTTAGGTGTTTCTAATTCTATTTCTGCACCTGGACCAGAGGTATCTATATCGACTGTTTTATTTTCGTCTGGCATAGTGTTCTCCTATGTGGTTAAAATTGATGAAAGATATCTTCGGGGTCTTTCACAGTGGCTAATACTTCGTCATCATTGAGAAGTCTAACCTCCCCGCCATCAATAAGAATTCGGCTTCCTGCATATCGTGCAAAGATAACCCAATCCCCAACCTTGCACCAAGGACCTTCAGGAAATTTTTCCTTATCATAACAATGTGGGCCCATGGCAAGTACTAAACCACAAGTTGATGCTACTTGTGATCGTTCGATAGATTCGTCTGCTAAATAAATTCCGCCTTTAGTTTTTGGCTTTGCTTTAAATGGTAATATTAACATTCTCCAACCAGTTGGTTGTGGAAGTTTAGTAGATTCTTTTTCTTTAATAGAATTATGTTTATCTACAGCTTTCTCTTCTTCTTCTCGGTACTTATCTAATAGTGCCGATTTAATTTTTGGTGTCGATTCTGACTCCGCCAAGATTGACGATGTTTCCTTCTGCATTTTTTTGCTCCTTTTTATTTAGCAGGTTAGAGATTTCCTGAATAATATATTGATAGGCATGTGCCTGACCTAATAAGTACTTGTATTTATCCATATTGTCAACACCTCCGGATATCATAGTGTCTCCAATATTTTGATAAGATTCTCGTATTAATTTCTGTATTTTTTGTATGACGATAATATCGTCTGGTTGTTGAGCCATTAACAGTTCCACTTTCTTAGAGACTTATTAATTCTGCTATTTGGGTCTCTTGCCGTTTTAGCAGAGGTTAATCTTTTTTTCATACCACTCATTCTAGCACAAAAAGATTTTCTTCTATTTGCGGCCTTAGAGCCTTTTTTAAGTTTAGAAGGTTTAGTAGTAACCGCCATAGATAATTTAGAACCAGGATTAGCTGCTCTATAAGATGCAATACCTTTTCTATTTAATCCACCGGACTGAGATTTACCTTCTTTTCTTTGCCACGCTGGAGTTGCTTTTCCACCTTTAGCTAATTTTTGAGGAACTTCTTGTCCTTTAGGAAAGGGAACTTTCATTTCTAACTGATCAAATATTTTTGATGTTCCACGTTGTAGAAAAGCTCTACCATATCCTTTTTTAGCTATCATTTTTTCTTTTTAGGAAAACCTTTCTTCATGTTAGCATAGGCTTTTGCGGAAATAGTAGATTTAGATTTAGGTCTTGAGATACCTAATTTTTTTCTTTTATTAATATTAGCCCAAAGTCCTGGTTTGCTTTTACTTGCCATGTTTTGCACCTTTCATCATTTTACCATTTGGCATTTTATGGTAGCCTTTTTTAACTTTGCCACCTTTTTTGTAGCCCATTTTTGCAGCTACTTCTGGTGCTGTTTTTTTTAAGGCAGCAATGCCTTTTCCTTTTTTACCTGCTGGTATTGGTTTTTTCATTTGTTGTTCTCCTTTTTACATCCACATTCATGCTTACATAAACATGGGGTTATTTTTAATACTTTACAAATTACATAACATAATTTTGTGTATAGTTTTTTTAACATATTATTTCCATCCTTTTTTTGCGATTCTAGGGTGACCGGTTTTAACTAGCCCACCTTTTCTTTTTTTATCTCTATCTATCATTTTTGGTTCAATAAGTAAACCTTCACCAGAAATAGGATCCCCTTGAATATCTTGCTCTGGTTCTCCTGTTCCTTTAATTACCTTACTACCTGCTCCTTTAGTCAATCCATAAAGTCTTTTAAACACATTAGTTTTTTCTTTTCCAGATAACTTCATCTGAGATGCTTTTTTAAAAGCTTCTGTAGTTTTGTTTTTATCTTGTTTAGGAGCTGGCTCTGTTTTATCTGTCATCCCTAATTCATTAGCAAGTTTAACAAAGTCTCTTCTATTTCCACCTTCTTTTGCTAACTCAATAAATTTTTGTCTTTTAGATTCTCCCATACTATTTTCCTTTTTTAGTGTTAATAATATCTGTTGCTTTAATGCCATACACAGCAGCAACTACTGAAATCCAAAGACCAACCACCCACCATGGCATAGACTCTAATTTATCAAAATAAATATCTAGTTTTTTAGAAATTTTTTCATCTTCTGCAAATACAGAATACGCCAACAAAAAAAGCGGCGACGAGAGCACGATAAGTATGAACTCGTCCTTCCAGTCTCCTTTTTGACTAGATATGATTTGTCCAGAATACTCAATTTCACCGCGTTTCATTTTTTCAGCGGTTAATAACCGAGCCTCTGACATAGCAATCTCTGTTTTCTTTTTATTAGAATAGATTTCTACTGCGGCCTTGATTCCAGAGCCTAATAAACTCCATGGAAACATAACTTAGTACCAAGTAGCCGTTTGTTTTTTCATTGTCTTAGTTCCTTTGACGGTAACTGTTTCTTTAGAGTCACCTTTGATCACAGGAATAGTTTTTCCACCTTCTGGTGTTCCTACTTCTGTAGAACTTTTAGACATTTTTTTATTTTTTGCCATTTTTTTTCCTCATTTTAGATTTTCCAGCTTCAGAAAGTGCAATTGCAATCGCTTGTTTAGGATTTTTTACAATTTTTCCTGACTTACCGCTGTGAAGAGAACCTTTTTTAAATTCTCCCATTACTTTTTTAACCTTTTTTTGGCTTTTTGTCATTGTTTTCATATTATATTAGCTCCTTTTTTGATCGGTTTGACAATTCTTGTTTGGTTATAGATGTTGCAGCTCTTAATTCAGCCAAATCTTCATTCTGATCTAGCTTTTCTTGCTGATACATCTGGTTCATCATGGCTTTCATCTTATCCAAATTGATTCTTTCGGAGTCCGCTTGCTTCTTACGAGCATTTTCTTGTGCTTGTAAATCTAATTCTCTTGCTCTTAGTTTAGCAATTGGATCATTTCCAAAATCACCCATGATTTTTTTCTCTTCCTTCATATAGTCTTCCATCATATCTGCAATCAATTCTGCTTTTCTAGATTCTACTTTAGAAGTAAGCGCTTGCATTTGCATTTGCGTAGCAGGATTCATCATTGCTTGTGGATTTTGAGACATCTGTTGCATCATTTGTAATTCTCTCATGAACTCTATCTCCACTTGTTCTAAAGCCATCAAGGAAATGTGTTCAAATATATTTTTACTTAATGCTCCTGTAATCATAGGATTATTTTGAGCCAAGTTGGTACCCATAAAATTTAAGTGAGCAGTGATGTGAGCTCTATGATCCTGACCTTTGAATGCTTGGAACGGTGCTGCAGCTAAAGCTTGAATATGCTCTACTGCTGGATCCATTGGCATTGGTTTTGGTTCTGGTTTCAAAATAGAATCCACATCTCTCACTCCTAATGCTTCATACATATTTCTATATGCTTTATACACATTATGAATTTGAGGATTGCTTTGCGCTAATTGTAATTCAGTTTGAGCCAAACTAATTCTTTGTGTTTGAGAAAAGATATTAGGGTCTGCAACAGGAATGATATCTACTTTATCATCAAAATCTTGTTGCTTAATCATTCGTTGTCCACCTACTACATCATAAGGATATTCATTTGGTAGATATAATTTAAATACTCTTGCTAATAATTTAAATTCGCTTTTCAAAGACGAATACAATCGTTTATGAATTGCACTCATGGTCCTTGATCCACGTTCCAACAAAGCTACGGTCGTACCCACTGCCGCTTGTTGATTCCCATCCCCTATGTTTAGATCAGCAATGGAAGCAAAGCGCTGACCTGCTTGTACTACGACCCCCATAAGTTGTAAGAGAGTTTGACTTGGCTCTTTAAAAGGCAAAGGCATAAACGCATCTCGTAAATTTCCTCCCGGAGCATCTACATCTCTGAACTCTCCAGGTTGAATAGACTGAGCGTCATCTCTAATTCTTATTCCTCTCATTTTAAATCCAGCAGGTAAATTAGAAAGTGTTCCTGCATCTAAAAGAGAACGAAGTGCAGCAGTTGCCGTACGAGACAAACCACCGATCATGTGAATTAAACCAAAGCCATAGAAGCCTAGACCAGGCAAAAATTTAAAGTGAACAAAATATTGAATTTTGCTTTTCTTCTCATCCGCGATTTCGTAGTTTCTACGAATCGATAAAACTTCGCGAGAGCTTTCTTCAATCGTTACAATATAAGGAAGTTTAATTCCAGTGATGTCCCCGTTGGGCCCTCGATCTTCAAAACCCTCAAGGTCTAGATTGACATGACATTCAATTAAAGTAAAGACATCTTCTTCTCTACCTGTATTGGAAATTCCTTCTAGTTCTAATTCTTTTCTTGCTAACTCAGTTAGATTGTCATAACCAGGGGTTAATTCAATATCTCTATAAAATCCTGCGACTTGTTGTTTGCGTAAATCATTTGCAGATATTTTTAATACATGCATGACTGCATCGGCGTCTTCTAACGAAGTTGCTGAATAAGGAACAATTAAATCGTCCGCTGGAATAAATTTAGAAACTGCTCTTCCTAATAAAGAATCATAATACACTTTTTTAAATGCAGATCCTGATAGTGGTAAATAAAATAACATTTGATCAAATTCAGATTCATATTCTTTCATCTGATCCATCAATTGATAATTCATAAATTCTTTAACTCGTTCTGCTTGTTGTTCTCTTTCCGGTGTGACTGCTCCTATGATTTGAGTTCTCACAGGTCCTTGAGCCGGGAGCAATTCTTTATAAGCCAACGCTTGGAATTGAGTGATTGATTCTGCTAGAACAGGATGAGTTGCACCACTTGCACCTTGAAATGGTTCTGTCTTTTGTTCGTATTTAAATCCCAATAAATCTAATCCTTGAATATAGGCCTTCTCCCAATCTTTTCTGGAAGATCTATAGTCCTGATAGTTTTGATATAACTCTGATCCAAGAGGCATTAGTATTTCCTCTGGTAGTAATTCAGCCAAGTTATCAAAATGATTTTGGCTTTGTGCCTGGCTAAAGGCTCCTGGGTCAAAGTTAATTTCTACTCCACCATCTTCTAGTGGTGTGATTTCTGTGTCCTCTGGATTAGGAAGTTCTTCTTGTACTTGTTGTACTTGTTCTGTTAATTGTTCTGGTGATTCTAATTCAATTGTTTTTCTGACTTCATTAGGAAGTGCCTTTTCAATTTCCGCCATGTGTTATCTCCAACCTTTTTTTGCTAATCTAGGTTTACCTGATCTAACTAATCCGCCTTTTGCAAATGAACCTTCTGTTTCAGAAATATCTTTATCATAATGACCTTCACTAAGTTTTTTTATTTCCTTTGCTACTCCAGATGCTCCTATTGCAGCCATGGTTCTTTTAGGTTTACTCATCAATGCTTTACTAAATTTTGATTCTGCGCCTACCGTTTTGTATATTTTTTCACCTACTTTTTTTGTTCCTTTTTTAACAGCTTGAGCACCTTTTTTAATAGCTTCTTTAACTGCCATAACTGGTCTACCCATACGAGCTAAAGCTATACCAGCTGGACTCGTTTCCTCTAAATCATCCTGCATAGGATTGATGGATATAATGTTTTTATTTTTCTTTGATTTTTTTGCCATATTTTTTTCCTGAATTTATTAGTTTAACTTGTTTTAATGGAACATTCAAGCCTTGTGGATTAGGTCCTCTAAGAGGAGGTATGGTGGTTGTTAATTTTTTCATTACCAATAATAACTCTTTTTTCTATTGTATAAAGGCTCATCTATATAGTCTTCTGGGTGAGTTATCAATCCACCTTGTCTAAATCTCATTAAAGCTTGTGTAGTAGAGTCCACTAAATCGTCATGATCTCCAAAGGGAAAAGCAGCACATTCTTCAATAACTTCTTGTGCAAACTGTTTATCTTTGGGAGCCCATACCATTCCAGACTCAAACAAAGGGGCAACCGCATTGACACGAGTGTGTTTATCGTTGCCTTTGGAAGGGGAAAAATTGACAACAGGTATGCCCATTTGTCTGAGTTCATAGGTAAGAGGAAGTCCAGATGCTTTGGACTCAATTAATACGGTTTCAGGTTTCCAATAATTATATTGTTCTAATGCTATTCTTCTAAGATCTGGAAACTCCAATCGTTCTTTAAGACAATCTAATAAAATAATATTAGCTGCCGAATCTTGATTGGGATAAAATATTCCCCAAGTCGTAATAGCAGAATAGTCTGCAGATTCTTTTTTCATAAATGCAGTGTCATAACTTTGAATGACATGCTGCAAAGGTGGTATGTAATCGTGTTCCCAATTCTTCCACCATTCTCGTTTTAATAAGGATCCTTCTTCTGCAGTAGGATCTTGCATATACTGAGCATTCCATTTGGAAATACCAGCAGATGCTTTCACAGCTAGTAAATCTTCTACACTCCAATATTCTGGCCATACAGGATTACCACTTGGCATAATGGCAGGAAATTCTATTACCTCCCATTTATCCGCTTTCTCCTCTTTAGCCGAAGCGTTCACTAATTGTGCTGTTAAGTCTTTGGTTGACCACCTGGTCATAACTAATACAATTCGACCACCTGGTTGTAAACGCTGACGTGGGCCTGATGTATACCATTCATAGGCTTTATCAAAAGCATTAGGTGAATTAACATCTTGTTCGGAATGTGGATCGTCAATGATGAGTAGATCAGCACCTCGCCCGGTCACCGCACCTTGGACACCGACTGCAAAGTATTCACCTCCCTGATCTGTTTCCCAACGACCGGCTGCTTTAGAATCTTCTTTCAATCTTGTTTTAAATAAATCTTGATACTCTTCAGAATCAATTAATGTTTTTGCTTTTCTACCAAATCTGACCGCAAGTTCAGCGGTGTGGGTTGCTTGAATAATTTTTAATTTTGGATTGTTTCCAATCATCCATGCAGGTAAGAAATAGGACGCAAATTCAGATTTAGTATGCCTAGGTGGCATATTGATAATGAGCCTCTTTAATTCTCCAGTTTGTAATTTATTAAATGCATCAGATATCTTTTTGTGATGGTACCCTTCAATAAAATCTGGCCAAATGTATTTAACGAAACTCAAAAAATCAGATCGTAATAGAGACTCCTTTTTTCTTTTTACAGAATTTAAAATATCTAATTTTAATTGTCTTCGTACTTTCGGATCTGTTATTTGATTAATATTTTTAATTTTTTCTATATCAAGCATAATGTTTAATTATGGTACCTAAAAAGTATTTACCGTCATTGTCTGTATAAATCAAGGAATAAAGGGTAAATCTTAGGATCCCTTTTTTATATTTAGGGGTCTTCTTTTCTAGAACATTCAAATTTGGAAATCGGTCTGGTACCTCTATGGGGTGGGATCCCGCCCACATGCACTCCCAGTTGGCGTGTGTCTTTTATGCAACAGATGTTGCCACAGTGCAACAGTGCGCAAATCAGCGCACTGTGCATTATTATCTTGACAGTATTAGAACCTGCTTTCTAAATGCATTAGACATCCAGCTGGTACATCATGCTCAACTGTTTTAATCCATCGTCTAATGAATTTATATCGTGGTTGCTTAGATATATTACATTTATAGCCAATATAAGATTTTAATTGATTATAGAATGATAAGTTATCAATTGATTTTCTAAAGATATTATATCCAATCTTTTGAAGAAAATTAAATCTAAACCAAACTTCTTCCATGTTATCTTTAGTTATCTCATCCATATCAATAGACATCATCGGAAAACAAAATTTGTCCAGAGTGTCTACCTGTTCTTCTGTCCAACCCTTTGTATCTATTTTTGTATAGTCTGATAGTAGTGCCATGTCTTTCTCCTTGTTAAGTTATAAATCCATTATGCATTTATTAATCTAAATTGAAATGGTCAAAAGTGTCGCATGTGCCCTGGCTCTTGAACCATGAACCAGGGCTCACACTATAACTTAACTGCCTACACAATCAACGCAATATTCTCTATTTCTTTGTGAGATTTCGTCATACTTCATATAAGACTCACAACTTTTACATTGTGGGTAATACATGACTACTTTGCTTGTTTGTTTCTTAGGCATATTTAAACTTCGGTCTATTGTTTCCATTACACCAAAGTCAAATTCTAATTGTATTGCTTCCATGATCTTTTGAAAATCTAATGGTTTTGTTTTCATGTTAGTTCCTTTCGTTAATCATTATGTCAACAAATGATACAGCAGTCATAAAGAAAAAACCTACTGCCATAATTATTCCAAGTTCTTGAGGAAAATAATTATAGCTAGTCAATATAACTGACGCTATCAACATCCACATAAAAAACAATGTTCTGATTAAGTACCACATATTTATTCCTTTCATTAAGTTATAAAACCAATTTAATTTTAAATATTAAAAAAGTAAATGGTCAACATTGTCGCACCTTTTATTTTTTTATTATTTTTTTTGGGTGGGTTCCCGCCCACATGCACTCCCATGGTGCGACAGATTGTCGCACCATGAAGAATTAACTTGACTAAGCACTCAACTGTTTAATGTCGGTTGCTGGAATACTGCAAGGGATTTGAGCAGATTTACATATTCCTTGAATAGCTTGTAGCCATTCAGTAGAAATCATATCGCTATGTAAAATATCCATAGCGCGCTCTTTATCGTTAGCAAGTTTTTTAAGTTCCTCACCTGCCTCGGATTCAATGTATTGTTTTTTAGTTTCCCAATAACATACTTCCTTGACCGCCTTGTCAAACTTCTCAACTACATCGTATAGTTCCTTGTCGTCCCTATCAATATTGTTTGAGTTTGGTAGTCTCGTATTCCAGTGGCGTTTCACTGCCCAATTATCTAAGTGCTGTGAATAATCGTCAATGGCTTTTTCAAAAGCCATAAGCAACTTTCGTTCAGTGTCTTTTTGACTTTTTATAAAAGACTGATAAGCCACTTGCGACTTCTCTAACGCTTTTCTAAATGGTTCCAACTTTAAAGACTTTTTAAAAGCTGGTAGGTTTTTATCAGATAGCTTATTGATCTGATTAGTATGTAAAGTCTCAAGGTCAGATTTTCTGCTTGAGAATTTATCTACAAGTTTTTGCTTCCAATATTCTCTCACATCTTTTGAGACTGCTTTGTTTGTACTCATGTATTTACTCCTTGTTAAGTTTAATTGAGATCATCTATACGCTAGCGCATAGATTAATTACATTAGACAGATTGTCGCATTTTTATTTTTTTTATTTGGGTGGGCCCCGCCCACATGCTCTTCTCTTGGGTGCGACAGTTTGCGCGTTGATTCAATAATTGATTATGGTAATTTGTTTTTATTATTTCTTTTTTAGAAAATAATAAAAGTTAAATGGTGGGTCGCTAGGGGATCCGAGGTCGCGATAAGATGTACGGCGCAGTTCCCACCATTTAACACTTGGATGCAGTGGTTATCTTGATTTGACATAAAACGCCGGGAGGCAGTCCGAGATAACCGCTGGATCCAAACACTTGGATGCAGTGGTCTAGTGGTGGGAGCATACTAATGGTCGACCCCCGAACTTCTAGACCTCTGGATCCAATGAGATTGTCTTAAAATAAAATCTCAGTTGCGAGGTTGCTTGCCATTGCAATGGTCAAGTAGGTTGCTTATTGGGTTCGCCCTCGTTCTGGTATGGCTTCATGGGGCTAATTCTGAAGATACCAAAAATCCCCTGGCGGTAGGATGTCAACTTCCTGGCCAGGGTTATTTTTTTTTAGGGTGGGATCCCGCCCACATGCTCTCTCTCGGGTGCGACAGTTTGTTCGTTGATATCAATTTGATTTATGTTAAGGTGGTTTCATGGTCAGCAACGAGCGCTGTCTAGGCTATC
>Ga0222713_10006340_pt1 | contig 11282 bp, 7 predicted proteins | sample C33_649DmetaG_FD_165061 | JGI IMG/M metagenome (GOLD analysis project Ga0222713, IMG submission 165061) | Estuarine water microbial communities from San Francisco Bay, California, United States - C33_649D | ecosystem: Environmental > Aquatic > Marine > Unclassified | place: USA: California... | reverse complement strand
CGCGATGAGACATTCACGATGCGCCCGCCGCCATGATCACGCATGTGATGAGCCAGGCAGTAGCAAAGATTGGCCGGACCCAGCAGGTTGATGGCCAACGTTTGCTGCCAGCGCGCTTGCCACTGCTCGTAGTCGACCTCAAGCGGCGGGTGGTCTTCGAAGACGCCGGCGTTATTCACCAGCACGTGAATGCGACCCATCCCTTCAATGGCTTGCTCGACCATGGCCTTGAGTGCTGCAGGGTCTCGCAAGTCGGCCTGGAGAAGATGATGGGGGCCAGGCCTGAGTGAAGCCAGGGTCTCCTCGGCGGCCAGCCGGTCACTGCCGTAATGGACAATGACGCCTGCGCCATGCTCGGCAAACATCCCGGCGATGGCACGACCAATTCCGCGTGAGGCACCGGTCACCAGGACATTCTGGCCGCTGAAGTTCAGGGAATTCGGACTCATGTGACGCTTGCGCGGCCGGAGAATGCCTTCCGACAATGCTGATAGAACGCCTCGGTCAGCGGCGTGCTTGGCACCTCTGCAGAAGTCATGAATACATACTCCTGCCGAATCCGGGGACGAAACAACCGACACTCGATGCCATAGCGGCGGTAGTTGGTCGCAAGTAATTCATTGACGATGGCGATACCCAGTCCCTGCCCGGCAAACGCGCAAGCCGCGCCCACATGGTGAGTCTCCAGGCGTACCTGTGGACGCACCCCTGCGGCACGAAATGCCTCCTCGATGCGCAACCGGGTCTCACCCCCCTGGCCGATCAAGATCAACGGCTGATCCTGCAGATCCCGCGGGCCTATGACCTTTCGAGCCAGCAACGGATGGCCTTTCTTGATCGCGCACATGGTCTCGGTCGCCACCAGGGGTCGGCAACGGATGCGCGGATTCTCGATCGGCAACTTGCCAAATCCACAGTCAGCCGTGCGCGTCGCGATCAGGTTCATGGTCGTAGGGCGAGAACGCGAATCGATCGAAAACTTGATGTCGGGCCGCCCGGCCACAAATTGCATGATGGGCACCACCAAGGGGCCTTCGGCGAAGCTGGGCGGCGCCACCACCCTGAGCCTACCGACCTCAAGATTGTTGATGTCGTCGACCAGCGCGTTGACGCGCTCCAGGCCCTTGAAAGCAAGGTCTACTTCTTCAAACAGCAGCAAAGCCTGGGGAGTAGCGACGAGGCGACCCTTCTGTCGATGAAAAACGGGAAAGCCCAGCTCGCGTTCCAGCTGTCCGAGCAGCCTGCTCACCGCCGGCTGGCTGAGTCCGACCGCGCGCCCGGCAGCCGTGGCAGATCCGAGCCGCATGATCTCGCGAAAACTCTCCAGGCTTTTCAGCTTGAATTTCAACGACATACCCCGCGGCTGAACCATCCAGACCGTCCTGCTACGGTAGCCGAGTGGAGGGTGAGGACGCAATCCAGCATCCCACCCCTGCCCTAATCAGGCTGACTCGGCGCAATGGGCAAGATCAGGTGGGAGGGCCGGATGGCGTCGCAATAAACGGTATTTCTTGCAACGCGCGTCGATCGCCACCGACCCTCCGGTTCGCCCGTGTTGGAATTGAGATCAAAGTGAGGATAGTTACTGCTGGAAATGTCGACGCGGATGCGGTGGCCACGGACGAACAGATTGGCAGTGGGGAAGGGCTCGATTTCAATTTCGTATTCTTTTCCAGGCTCCATCATTTCTGCGTGACTCCAGGAATTGCGGTAGCGCATTCGCAGGATCCCGTCCGTGAGGTTCATGGCAAATCCGCGGGGATACTCCTCACTGGGCGAGTACCAGTCGATCAACTTGACCGTAAAATCGGTATCGGGGCAATCAGAGGCGACCCATAGGCGCACACGAATCGGTCCGACCACCTCAAGGTCGTGCTGTAGCGGCACAGTAGAGAACGAAAGCACATCGGGGCGCTCGCACAGGTCGCGTCCTGACCCGTCAGAGCCAAAGAAACGCGCCGCCTCGCATTGATCGAAGGCCCCAGCCTCCATGACCGGCTTACCCGAAGCGATAGCACCCCCTACGGTCGGGACCGGATTGAGCGGATCATAGTCAAAGCTTCGCGATGCCGTGTGGACCTCAGGCGGCTCAAAATCCAACCTCCCGCTTTCATGCAAGTATAGGGGTCGATAGCTGGTACCCGGCAGCGGCCAGTCGTCTGCCCAGCGCCAGTGCCCCCCATGCTGCAGCCGACCGCAGGCATCGCGATGTCCGCTACCGCCTCCCATGATGAAGATGGCCACCCGTCCACGACTAAGGGGATTGTCGCTACCCCCCTTCAGGGTGTAATCGAACCAGCGCCGACGAAGTTCGTAATAAGACTCCGCGAGCTGGCCATCAAGCGTTGCCTCTGTCCCGAAATCAACCTCACCGGCATGGGTCTCGGAGCGTCGGCCATGAGTCCATGGCCCCATGATGAGGTGAACTGGAGAACGCTTACGTCGGCTCAAGCCTATGAAGTTGTCGGTAGCCGTACGCACGTAAGGGTCATACCAACTCGACATATGGACCATCGGCACATCGGCGTAGGTCTCGTAGTGTCCCTGGGCGAAATAGGCCAACTGGCGCCAATAGTCGCTGAACTCGCCACGCTCCCATTGCTCGAAGAGATAATCCTCATACTCCGGGGCCGCGCTTACGGGCGAATGGCCACGTTGCCAAGGCATCTGCCTGAACCAGGCGCAAATGTCCTGGGCCTCGAGGGCGGTACGCCGCGCCGGATTACGGCGCGTTTCCGGACTCAACATGGCATGCTTGAATGCCCAAGTCGCCTGCTTGAGCTCAAAGGCTCCGCCCTGTCGGATGCCACCGTGATAGGCGCTGGAAAAGCCGCCGGAGTCCAGGAACTGGCTGGCCAAGGCCGAGGGCGCAAGGCACGCAAGAGAGCTCTGGGTGTGGGCACAGTAGGACAGGCCCATCGTCGCCACCCTGCCGTCACACCACGATTGCTGCGCCAGCCACTCGACCGTGTCGAAACCGTCTTCAGCCTCGTGGACGTACTTGCGGAAGCTGCCTTCCGACTTGTAGCGGCCCCGGCAGTCCTGCATCACCACGACGTAGCCGTGGCTGGCGAAATAATGGGCAATCTCCGGCTTCGACAATGGCACGCGATCCTGTAGCGTGATGTCCGACAACGCAGTGCCTGCCTTGTCGTAGGGTGTGCGCTCCAAAATTACGGGAAGCGGCTCATTGACCGCCCGGTCGTCCTCCGCAGGGCGGTAAATATCGGCTGCCAGTCCGACACCATCGCGCATCGGGATCATCACGTCCCGATCAACCACCACCCCGCACGACCCTTCCGGGAGCCTCACGGATCCCATCCCTGCGGAGCCTGCGGCGGCCGCACATCCTTCTGCAGCCACTAGCCGATTGTCCAGGCGTGGTGGAGCACTGTTACGTCGGCCGCCGCAATGTCACTGCAGCATGCATAACAAAGTAAAAACGGCGGCACATGCCTCATCCGTGCTCCTGGATCTCCCTGGCCGCACCGGTTTGGGCACCCTGGCATACCAGGCAGCCGTGCGACGCTATTACCTATACCTGTAGGCATCTTGAAAGGTACCCGCTGAGCCCTGCGGTGGGCGTCCGCACCGCAGGGCTGTTGAAGCTGCACCTCCCGCACCGTGCAGTCTGGCGGCGAACAGGAACAAAGCCTCAGAACTTGGTCTTGATTCTCAGATACCCGAAGGCGCCTCGCGGGTTATAGGTGTTGATGTCAAAGTTGATGTTGGTGTTGACGATCGAAACCGGCGGCAACTCGTCAAACAGATTCTCAATGCCCAGCGTGACCGTGGTCTTCCAGGCTTCCATCTCATAGGCGGCCCAGACATCGTGATACAAGCGAGAGGGGATATCGCCCTTGGTGGCCGGCTCCGGTCCTTCGTTTGTCGTACCCTGATATCGCATAGTCCAGTTAGCCGTCCACTGGTTACGTGCCCAGTTCACGCTGGCATTGCCGCGCACGCGGGGGTACGCCTCCCGGAACAGTGACTTTCCGGTGCGATCATCTACCCGAATGGAGCCGTCTTCATTGGTGAAAAAGTACACCAGACTGTCCAGATAGCTCACGTCCAGCATCAGTCGGAACCTTCCCGCCGATTTGGCCTGGAAGTCATAGCGCACAACCGTATCCAGGCCGGAAGTCTTGATTCGATCAAGATTGATAGGCCCGTCTATCAGGCGGACAATCTCGCCTTGCGTTCCACGGGTGACGAACTCGCAGCGCTGGCCCGTGTTGGCACAGAGATTAAGCAGCCTCTGCGAGCCGAAACTCGAGATCGCATCGTTGATCTCAACGTCATACCAATCCATCGAGATTGAAAATCCGTCGAGCGCTGCAGGCGTAAACACGAAGCCATAGCTCAGGTTATCCGAGGTCTCGGGCTGAAGGTCGGGGTTACCCCCCACCAGCGAGCGCACAGTGGTGCCCCCGTAGTCTGCCTGGTCATAGGTTGATGGCACACCTGCACAGCCCGGCAGGCCCGCCCCGCCCCCGCTGCATGGGTCCACGGCCGGGAGATTGGTCTCCCGCAATCCCGAATAAAGCTCGTTGATGGAGGGCGCGCGAAACCCCTCTGCAATCGTGCCCCGAACCAGCAGGTCCTGGACGGGTCGCCATGCCAGCCCGAACTTGGCGTTGGTCGTATCACCAAACGTGCTGTAGTCGGAATAGCGCACAGCGGCATCCAGTTCCAGGCTTTGGAACATCGGCCTGTCGGCAATCACTGGCACACTGAGTTCCAGGTACGCCTCCCACAGGTCGTAGTCCGCGTCGGTCGGGTTGCGCGGCGCTGAGGTGGTGCGACGGTTGTTCTGGTAAACCGGGGTTGAGTTGATGATGGAGTCAGGTCGATCATAGCCTTCTTCCTTGCGATACTCGACCCCGGACGCAAAGGCCAGCGATCCCGCCGGCAACTCCAACAGGTCGCCCGTCAAGTTAGCGACAAAGTCGCTCTGCCGGGTGCCGTTTTCGTCGCGCCCGGTAAAGTTGATGTAGTCAATCATCTCCTCGGTAATCGTTCCGAAGATGTTGATCGGCGTGCAGTTGTTGGCTGCACACCGGTCGTTGGGTCCAAGCCCAAGCGCCAGCGCGTCACGGTCAATCTGGTTGCGGGACAGCCAAACGGCATCATTTTTTGCAAAGGAATAAAAGGCATCCCAAGCCCATCCATTGGCAAGCGTGCCCTCGAGCCCGGCAGCGACCCGCATGGTGTCAACGTCCTGCTCGTTATAGCGGAAGTCGTTCTCGACCAATACGCGATTGATGTCGAGCGAGCTGCCGCTGAACTGTACCCCGAAGGGATTGTATGGATGATCAGCCGGTATCACGAAGCCTTCCGAGCCGCGGATCGTTGGTACCACTGGCGCAAAGCGCTGATCTGACTTGCGATTATTGAAAAGGCCCTCAAGCACCAGTTCGGTATCGCCTGCCAGGCGTACGCGCGCCTGCCCAAACAGGCCAGCCAATTCCAGCGGGCCGGTCAAGTACTGCCCGGTTTGGCCGTTGTAACGATCATCTGGATCGACAAATGGCCGGAAGTCCTCGAGCGAATTGCCGCTGGCCCCATCGACACGCGTAAAGCGCGCGCCACCAAACTGACCACCGCCACGGAAGCGGCCACGCTCGGTGCTTGTTGAAAGGCCGTTGAGCGGCACTCGCGAGAAGGCTCGATCCTCAACATAAATCGGATCAGCTTTGGAGTAGTTGCCCGAGAGCATCACCGATCCCCAATCGCCAGACTTGCCCCAAAGCACATCGGCATTGACGGTCTCTCCGTCGTTACGCGACGACGAACCCATGTAGGCGCGCGCTTCAAGGCCGTCGAAACGCTTGAAAGTGATGATATTCATCACGCCGGCGATAGCGTCAGACCCGTAAACCGCGGTCGCGCCGTCTTTCAACACCTCCACCCGTTCCGCAGCCACCATTGGGATCGTATTCATGTCAACGAAATCCCGGAAGCCTCGGGTACCGGCACCGTTGACCCAGCGCCGACCGTTGACAAGAATCAGGTTTCGGTTGGCACCCAGGTTGCGAAGGTTGAGGCTCGAGGTTCCGTGACTGACGCCGGCAGTTCCATTCGAGTTGAGGCTGGAACCCACTGAGGGCAATTCCTGCAACAGCGCTCCCATGGACACAATGCCACTTGACTGTATGTCGCCGAGATCCATGGTGAAAATCGGGCTCATCGACGTCTCGTCCTTGCGACGAATGCGACTGCCCGTGACCACCACCTCATCGATTTCTGCGCCGGAGGTGCTGGCCTGCTGGGCTCCCGCAGTGACCGGAACGGTTGCGCCGCCCAGGGCGAGCAGCACTGCCGCGGCGACACCGCTACCAGTGACGACAGATCGAAATCCTGGATTGCTCATAAAACCTCCCCATAAAAGTCTTCCGCTGGCCGCTGTGGCGCACTCGGCACCAACACGGTTTATTTTGTATGTCACGGAGAGTAGGTAGCGGACTATAGATCCGCAATCTTATGAGGTGCTTACATGACCTCATGCACTGGCAGCATGGCCAGCGCACCGTGACCCAGACCCCTGCACCTCTGCTATTGCCGGGTGGCGATGCGGCGTGTCAGAGTGAGCGGGGCGCGCCGCTGCGGCTCTCTCCATAGACACGATTCAGGACTTCCTGGGGAATCGATGCAGATGACTACGCGGATCGCATTCATGTCGACCACGCTGCTGATCTTATTGATGACCGGCGCGGCGATTGAGGCTCAAGAGGCGGATATTCGGCAAGACGATCGGGGCAGCCGCATCCAGGTCAAGCTCGTCGGGCAAGCACTGATCAAGCGGGACCTTAGGCCGATTGCTCCAGGGTCGGTCACACAGGCCCGCGAATATCTGGCCGGTGCGGACATCGTCTTTACCAACCTGGAAGGCACGGTGGCGCCGGCCGACGCGGCCGACACCCCTCGCTCACCCACTGCAGCCTACGGCCCACCTGCCCTGCTCGATTGCCTGAAAGACATGGGCTTTAACATGTTGTCACTGGCAAACAACCATGCGTGGGATCTGCAGGAAGCCGGCATCGCAACTACCCGGCAGGCCGTGGCCGAGGGGGGCTTCACCCATGCTGGCACCGGTCGCAACGCCGCCGAGGCCTTGGCGCCAGGCTATCGGGAGACTCCAGCAGGAAGCGTAGCCCTGATCGCCATGGCCTCCGGTGCCGTACAGCTCACACCAGACACATGGGCCGGCCCCGACAAGCCCGGGGTCAATTTCCTGGCGCTGGGACCCGACGGAGAGTTGGATGCCAGGCAACGGCTCGAGATCCTGAACGCAGTTCGCGAGGCTGCAGCGCGCGCAGATTTGGTCGTGGTCTACCATCACAATCATTACTGGGGCGAGAACCGAGGGGTCGATGGTCCGCCCGGCCGGGAACTGCGGATCGATCGCTTCGAAACCCCGGCATGGATGGAGCGATGGGCTCGTGAATTGGTGGACGTGGGTGCGGACCTTTATGTTGTGCATGGCAATCCAGCCTTGCACGGGGTCGAGATTTACAAGGAACGACTGATTCTCTATGGCCTGGGCAACTACATCTTTCACACCCGAGGGGGACTTGATCGCTACGGGCCCTTGGCCTGGTACAGCGTGGTGGCCGATGCGCAGTTTGAAGATGGTCGATTGACTGCGTTGGGCTTCCGGCCACTGGTGCTGGCCATGGATGGCGATGCGCGAGGCGCGCCTTACCTGGCCCAGGGAGGTGAAGCAAGCGCAATCCTGGGACGGCTGGAAGACCTTTCAAGCCGTTACGGCACAAGAATGCGCATCGACGGCGAATCAGCCGAGGTGTTGTTCAATGAACCTTAATAGCCGATCAAGACCGCAATACTGAGCAGGGCGATCGCTACCGCAATAAAGGCGACCCAAAGCCAGAACACCGCCCGTGCCCAATCGATCCACGAAACCTGTGCCGTGGCCAGATAAGCCAACAAGGTGCCGGAAGTCGGTGTCAGCAGGTTAGTGATGCCGTTGCCAAACAGGAAGGCCAGGACTGTTGTCTGCGGCCCGACTCCGGAAAGCTGCCCCAGTGGACCCATGATCGGCATGCTCACCGCCGCTTGACCAGACGTCGACGGAATCAGGAAGTCGAGGAAAAGCTGGGCACCAAACATGCCGATGGCAGCAGGCCACGGGCCATTCTCGCCAATCAGCTGGGTTAATGTATGAACAATTGAATCTAGCACCTGACCTTGCTCCAGCACGACAGCGACCGCAGAGGCAACACCGATCAGCATGCTGGCCATCAACACCTTTTTCATCCCGCTTACGAAGGCATCGGCCGCCTCGCTGGCACCAAGCCCGCCACTAATGGCAATGACGATACTCATGGCGACGTAATAGGCCGACAAATCGTGATGTGTCCAGTGCCAGCGATTAGAGCCATAGACCAATAAGGCGATGCCGACGGCGACCACCCAAAGGACCAGCAAATGTCGAGGCGATAATCGTCGAGCATCGAACTCGCGGTCCAATGCAGAATCGTGGCCCTCCCGCCGGATCATCAGCAGCACGAAAACAATGCCAACCACCAGAAACACCAAGTAGCTCAAGAACCTGAACCCGGCGCCGCTGAAAATCTGCAGCCCAACGAGCGGCTGCGCAATGGACAGGGGAATAGGGTTACTTACTGAAGACAGGTAACCCACTTTTACTGCGACGGTCACGATGGCGAGGCCAACCAGGTTGGAGAGGCCCAGCCGATGGGCCATGGCGACCATTAACGGAATGATAAGCAGGTATTCGGACGCGAGGCCGAGGAAGGTGCTGCCGGCAGAATAGACGATCATCAGGGCCGGAACCAAGATGTAGACATTCCCACGCATGCCGGACAGCAACCGCTCAAGGCCGGCGTCGATGGCACCGGTATGGGTCATCACGCCGAACATCCCGCCGATGATCAACACCATGAAAATCAGGTCAGCCATCCTCTTGAGGCCCTGCGGAATGGCTAATAGCGTGTCAACCAATCCGACAGGCTGCGCGCCACCGGCCTCTGCGTCCTGGCCAACATCCAGAAGCTGCAGGGGTGACCTACTCTTCTCCAGCGTTTGGTAGGTGCCCGGAACGACCAACTTGCCATCGCGCTGGTAACTCCCCGACTCAACGAGGTAAGTAAGCGCGGTGGCCAATAACAGGATACCGAGCAGCACGATAATCGGGCTGACACCCTTGCCGGTGGTCTTCTTGGCGATGGTTGTCACTGAGATACCAGTCAGGGCTGACTGCGGGTCAGCGCCGCTGGAAGGATATTAGGCGGGCCGCTGCTCGGCGCGCAATCCGATGCAAGCAGGCCATTGGTTAATCACGATTAGATATGGCCCTGCCCCCAATGCCGTCTCTTCCTGAGTATTCGATGCCCCCGTATTTGAAGTTCGGAGATACACCCGTGATGGCAATCCGGGGAGATTGCCGTTTCGATTCTTAATGAGTTCTGGCGATGAGGAAGGTCAAAAAATAAGGCGTACTTTTTATTAATTCCAGTCCGCGCAGACAAGGGCAGGCGTGACCTGCCCTTAGGCCAAGCGACGACACATTTCGATCACCTTTTTTGAGGACGATCGACTGGCCCAACTCAATTCGACGCGGACTCCACCTGTACGTCGACCGGGCCTTCGAAGGCGATGAACAACACGCAGGGCTCCATGCTGAGGCATTCTCCCGTGTGGGGCGCCCCGGCGGGTCCGTAGGCATAGGTGCCAACCTCCAGCACGGCTGGTTCCTGTCCCTCGTAGGTCACGCGTAACTGGCCAGAAACCAGCGTCATGCGCTCTGCAGAGGTATGCCAGTGATGGGGAATCGAATACCCCGCAGCGACTTTGAAGAAGATGTCTGCGTTCGGCTGGCCAGGATGACCGTGCAGCACGGCAATCTCGCAGCCCTCAGGAAAGACCGACGGGCATGGGCCCCATTCGAGACCGGGGTCTTGTGCGGTTCGGGTGAGTGCTGCTTCCTGGGCAGCGGCAATGTGCGAGGGCAGTACGGCTAAGGGAAGCGCCAAGAACGAAATTGCGAGAGCGAATCTGGCTGACATGTATCCCCCGATGTATGTGTTGTCTTGGAAGTACGAAACGCGTAACCGTTGCGCAGTCTAGGCTTCTTGCGCTGGTCCCTTTCTTCTATATTCTGCATAGCCGACGGCATCACCCCGGAGCCAGGCCATGCAAAGCGCCAATCCTTTTCGTCTGGCTTGCTTCAGGGCCGTCATCATGCTGCTTCTTGCGGGGCCGACGATGGGCATGGCCCCCTCCAACAGTGACCCGTATCTGGTCGTACTGGGCATCGCCCAGGACGGCGGCTTTCCACAACTCGGTACGCCACCGGGCGACGCATGGAAGGGCGAGGCCCGCCGGTTGGTAAGCTGCCTTGGCCTGGTCGATCCGGCCAGTGGCGAGCGGTGGCTGTTCGATGCCACGCCGGACATTGCCGAGCAGGTGCAGCGGCTGGATCTGCTGGCGCCGCGCGCTCCAGGCGCACCGGTGGTCAACGGTATCCTGCTTACCCACGCCCACATCGGCCACTACACCGGGCTGATGGCGCTTGGCCGTGAGGCCCTCGGGGCCCGGGATATCCCGGTCCATGTCATGCCCAGAATGCAGGCTTTCCTCGCCGGAAACGGCCCCTGGTCACAGCTCGTCGAGCTGAACAACATCCGCCTGCTGCCGCTTGAGGCCAATACGCCGGTACAGCTCAATCCACGCTTATCGGTCATACCGCTACAGGTGCCACACCGCGACGAATACTCGGAGACTATCGGTTTCCTGATCGCAGGCCCCGGCGCGCGGGCACTCTACCTGCCGGACATCGACAAGTGGGAGCGCTGGGACGAGGCTGGCACCCGCCTGGAAGAAGTTCTTGCCGGTGTCGACATGGCCTGGATCGACGGTACCTTCATGGAGGACGGCGAGATTCCAGGACGAGCCATGGCGGAGATTCCCCACCCTTTCATGGTGGAAACCATGGCACGCATCGAGGCGCGCGCGCCGAACTTGCGAGAACGCATTCAATTCATCCACCTCAACCGCACCAATCCCGCACTGCTGCGAGACGCGCTTGGATCCGGCAATGCCAGCCCGGACGAACTGGAGCGCCGCGGCTTCAAGGTGGCGCGGGAGGGGGATATCTGGTCGCTTGGCAAGCGCTGATTCTGGGCGTGCCCGACACCTGAGCCATCTCGCAAGTCGTTGTAATTTTTCGGTAAAAATGGTGGCCAGGGGCAGAATCGAACTGCCGACACGCGGATTTTCAGTCCGCTGCTCTACCAACT
>Ga0222713_10006335_pt1 | contig 11289 bp, 6 predicted proteins | sample C33_649DmetaG_FD_165061 | JGI IMG/M metagenome (GOLD analysis project Ga0222713, IMG submission 165061) | Estuarine water microbial communities from San Francisco Bay, California, United States - C33_649D | ecosystem: Environmental > Aquatic > Marine > Unclassified | place: USA: California... | reverse complement strand
TCGCGCGAGCGATCGATATCGACGAAATAGTGAATTTGAATTTCATTCATGCTGAATGATTGCGCCCATGGAACACCGCGACGACGCCAATCGATGACACGTACTCAACGCATCGCGAGTTCACGACGCGATGGGACGTCACTCATGTCTCCCATCGCTCATCGCTCACGTTCGCGCTCCATGCGGTCGCTCGTGCGTTCGATCGTCGCGCGCGCGCGCGGCCGCCTCCGCGTCGGACCGCGAGCGCGTCGACGCCGCGTTGTTCGCCCTGGGCGCTCCCGCCCTGGCGTCGGTGTTGCTCGACCCGTTCATGGGCGCGATCGACACCGCGTACGTCGGTCGTTTGCCGAGCGACGACGCCTTGAGTGCGCTCGCGGTGAGCGCGACGTGCTTTAGTTTTTGCTTCAAGATGTTTAATTTCTTCGCCGTCGTCGTCGGCGCGGCGACGGCGCGCGCGAATGGAAACGCGAGCGCGAATGAGGACGGCGAGTGGAGAGACGATGATTTCAGGGCGAAGGCGCGCGAGATCGTCAGCGCGAGCGTCGTCGTGGCGTTCGCGTTAGGGTGCGCGACGTGCATTGGGTTGGAATGGTTTAGCGACGAAGCGCTGTACGCGTGCGGGGCGACGCGAGGCGTCGGCGTCGAAGCGTTTCAAGGAGTGGAAAATGCGGGCGCGACGACTATGAATTCGGTTTTATGGGACGACGCCGAGAAGTATTTGAGGATTCGCGCGCTGGCGTTACCCGCGGCGACGGTGAGTTTAGTGGGCGTCGGCGCGTTTCGCGGGTTGCTGGATGCGAAAACGCCGCTCGTCGTCGCGTGCGTCGTCGAGGCGGTGCATTTCGCCCTGGATCCGATTTTGATCTTTGGTTTCGGCCCGATCGTTGGGATGGATGTCGCCGGGGCGGCGATCGCGACGACGACCGCGGAGTGGATCGGCGCGGCGCTGTTCGTCAAGTACATGATGGATGAGCGAATTCTCGACGCTCGAGCGATGTTCACGGCGCCGAAAGAGTTGGACGAACTCGCGGCGCTCGCTCGCGGGTCCTCGGCGCAGCTCACGCGCACGGTGTTCTTACAAGTCGTGCTCGTGAGCGCGACGGCGACGGCGTCGACGCTCGGCGTCGCGGGCGCGCATCAATTGTGTCTCCAACTGTGGTGGGTCACGCTGTTCGGATTGGACTCCATCGCCGTGAGCGCTCAGGCGCTCGTCGCGGCGAGCTTGGGGAAGAACGACGTCGTCGGCGCTCGCAACGCCGCCGACCGCGCGTTGCAATGGGGCGTCAGCGCGGGCGTCATCGTCGGCGCCGTCGTCTTCGCGCTCGCTCCGTCGATTCCGTACTTGTTCACGAACGACGCCTCCATCGCCGCCGAAGCGGTGACGCCTATTCGAATCATCGCGCTGTTGCAGCCCCTCAACAGCGCCGTTTTCGTCGGCGATGGCGTGCTGCAAGGCGCGTCTGATTTTGACTATCTCGCCAAAGCCATGGCTTTCGCCGCGGGCGTCGGCGCGCTCGGCATCGCCGTCTACAGTTCCGCGGATGACGCATCGCTCGCGAGCGTCTGGGCGGGCGTCGCCGCGCTCATGACCGCGCGAGCGGCGACGTTGGGATGGCGGTACTACCGCGACGACGCCTCACCTCTGCGCATCGAGCGCGCGCTCGAAGCAGTCGCGTATTCCATAGATGACGTCGACGAAAGATAGAACATTCGCCCGCCCGACTTTGTCCTTTAGTTTATTGCTTTAGTAGTAGGATTAGTCCCTCGTGACGCCCGTCATCGCGTCATCACGCGCGTGTTGTTGTACACTACATCACATTCAACTCGTACTAGTCGTTCTTTCTCGCCCACTCTCGCCCTCGGTGGTCGATGGCGTTCGACATCCGACGCCGTCGAGCTCGCGCTCGACGGCGCGGGATTCATTTCATGAGCTTTTTGTGTGTCCTCGACAACGTCAGACGCACGCGATCGATCGACACTCCGACAAAAGACGACGAAAAACTTAACGACGATGGAGTCACGCGTATTGCCGTCGAGCGCGCGCGTGAGCGTTCGAGCGCTGGATGGGCCCGAGGCGCGCGCGCGCGCGCGAACGCGAAGCTCGCGCGTCTCTCGAAACGTCGCGCGCGCGGGCGAGAGTTTGGATTGGCAAAACGACGACTTCGTCCCCGCGGGGAAGGCGAAGAAGAATAAGAAAGTGCCCAAGGTGACGACGCAACGAGGGCCTTCGAGTGGAAGTCCAGGGGTCGATCGCGTGAACGACGCGAACGCGAGCGCGATGGAACGCGCGGAGGAACGCGCGGGAGAACGCGCGAAATCCCAGGAAGTGGATTTTCCCAAAAGCACAGCGACTGTGATGTCGTCCGGGAATTCCTCGGCGAACGTCGAGACCGGGGCGAAGGCGAAGGCGAAGGCGGTGAAAGCGTCGAGCGAGGACGAGGCGAGCGCCGAGGGTTGGGCGAACGCTTCGAGCGCCGAGCGCGAGGCCTTGGATTGGCAAAACGACGAGTTCGCCAAGCCGGTGAAGAGTAAGAAGAAAGCAAAGAAACCGCCGTTCGTGCCGCCGAGTGCGAAAGCGGCGGACGAGGACGAAGTCTGGGCGGCGGCGGCGACGGCGGAGGTCGAGGACGAGGTCGCGAGGTCGCCGACGCGAAAGGCGTCCAAAACCCCGGTCGAGGCGCCGCTCGAGCGCGACGTCGAAGTTGAAGTGGAACCAGAGCCCGAGATCGACGTCGCGGTCGTCGCCGAAGGCGCGAGCGAGGGTGAAGTCGTGGACTCGACGCCAAAGCCGGCGCCGTTGTTTGATGAAAACCACGAGTACATAGGTCCCGCGATCGATTGGAGCGAACCAGAAGTCGCCGAGCCCGAGGACGATGGGAATCCCATTCCCAAGTACTTGCGAGATATCTTTGCTAACGACGCCAAACCATCGGCGCGGCGAACGTCAGGGAGCGTCACCACGGGTGTTCGTCTCGAAAACGTGCGTAAGACCTTCAAGAATATGCCGATTTTGGACGGCGTGAGTTGGGACTGTAAGAAGGGCGAGCGCGTCGGCTTGGTGGGATGGAACGGCGCTGGGAAAACGACGCAGCTGCGCATCATCACGGGCGAGCTAGAGGCGGATGAGGGGGAGATCATGCTCGCGCAAGGCGTGAAGATGGGGTACTTGACGCAGGAATTCGAAGTCAAGGAATCGAACACTGTGCGTGAAGAATTCATGGCGAGCTACGGTGACGAAACGCAGGTGATGAAGAACCTCGAGCGAATCAATAAAGAGCTCGAGAATAACCCAAAGATGGAACTTTTGACGCTTTTGATTGACAAGCAGACTGAGCTACAGCGCCAGGCGGACCGAATGGATTTGTTCAAAATGTCGCGTGCGATTGATAAAATCATGCCCGAACTTGGATTCGTTCCGGAAGATAACGATCGCCTAGTCGCATCGTTTTCTGGTGGCTGGCAGATGCGCATTTCTCTCGGTAAGATTTTGCTCCAAGAACCCGGATTGTTACTCTTTGACGAACCGACGAACCACTTGGATTTGGACACGATTCAATGGCTGGAAAACTATTTGCGTTCGCTCGAAGTGCCTATGGTGATCGTCTCGCACGATCGCGAGTTCTTGGATCAGTTGTGCACGAAAACGGTAGAAATCGAACGCGGCAAAGCGACGACGTACAAGGGCAATTACTCGGAATACGTCGCCGAGAAGGAGAGCAACTCGGCGAAGCAATTGGTGGCATACGACAAGTGGGTCAAGGAGGTCGCCAGACAGCGGGAGATGATTGCGCGATTGGCGGGCGGCGGCCAGTCTGGTCGCGCCACCGCAGCGCAGAAAACACTCGACAAGCTGCTAGAAGAGCCCGAGGAAAAACCGTGGATAGCCAAACGCCGAAGATTCGCGTTCCCTGAATGCCAGCGAAGCGCTCAAGTTGTGGCGCGCGTCGAAAATGTCACACATGGGTACGACGAGAAGACGCTGTTCAAAAACACGTCGCTGCAAATCGAGCGCGGCGAGCGCGTGGCGATGATTGGTGATAACGGCTGTGGTAAATCGACGCTCATGCGGTTGATTCAAGGACGCGAGAGGCCCATCGCTGGCGTCGCGGAGATCGGTGACAAGGAATTGTGCAAGGTGAATTATTTTTACCAAAATCAAGCCGAAGGGCTCGATCGCGATAAAGGCGTGTTGCAAACCCTCATCGAAGCCGCGCCCGATGCGCAGTTGAACGACCTCAAGGCGCTCCTCGGTCAAATGGCGTTCAGCACCCCATTCCACGAAAAGCCAGTCAAGTTTTTGTCTGGCGGCGAAAAAGCGCGTCTCGCTTTGGCTAAGTTCATGGTCACTCCGGCGAACGTTTTATTACTCGACGAGCCGACGAATCACTTGGACATTCCGAGTAAAGAAATGCTTGAACACGCGATTCGTTCGTTCGAAGGCACGGTGATTGCGATTTCGCACGATCGTTACTTTTTGCGCCAAATTGCCACGCGTGTTTTGGCGTTTGACGAAGGCGCTATCACAGACTACGCTGGTGATTACGCCTACTATTTGGGCAAGAACGACGAAGCGGGTGATCGCGACGCCAGATTGGAATCGAAAAAGAAAGAAATCGAAAATTCTCAAATTGTTGCAAAATCCAAGATGAGCAAGGCTGAAAAGGCGGCGATGAAAAAGGACAAAGCGAAGGCGTTCTCTGCGGGCGACGGCAAAGCGAAGAAAACGAAAAACGCCGGTCGCTGGGCGTAAAAGATGAATTAAATACCGAGAACTTATGAAGTTACAGGGCTTGAGACGATGTTTGACATCGTTGATTCATCCTTGAACCATGACTACTCAAACCATTCCTACTGTACCAACACTTTGGTCATTTCTTATACGAGACATAATTTTAATAACGATCGCGATGAATACTTCCAGGCTTACAACTCGAATCTAATCTCAACATTGGAGCAAAACGAAACTTGTTCAAATCTAGTTTTTGGGCGTCGGCAACACGAAAACTGGCGCCTTTTTTTGTCGACGGCACGCGCACGTCGCTCCGCACTCCATAGCCGCTTTGTAATCTGCGGCCCATTGTGAGCGCAAAGACGCGGACTTCTCCTGAATAGAATCCGTGTCTTCGTTCAAATGATTTCCAGGGCGTCCGATAGTGCGGTGCTCTAAGGCATCGCTAGCATCGGGAACCATCAACTCCTCGACAACGCGGGCGTCGCCTTGATGAGGGTGGAATCCCCAGCGCGTTTTCAGTTCCGTTGACACTTCAAAGTACGCGTCGCCCATTCCCGTAACGTTTTCGTGTCCTGGTTCGGGTACGGGATGATTCTTTGCGTGAATGTGCACGCTCACAAGACGGCTTTGTGGGGCGAACGGTTGAATGTTCTCTCGACTCCAAAATGCGGCTTGTTGCTTGGAGATGCCGGCGACGATGTGCGCGATGTGACGACCTCGATAAAACTGGTACTTTTGATTGACGATGTGCGCCCAATGACGTTGGGACTCGTCGTGAAGATTAACATCCAAGGCCAAGATTTCCTCGATGACGCTTTGTCGCGTCTTTTCGTACTCTGCATCTGAGATTTTCTCAATCGTCTCAGGCCAAGTTTTGAGAAACGCCGTCATGCGACTGGATACATAGTGTGGCGGATGAAACGCCGACTCGACGACGATGCGGAAACCGAGAATTTCGTGCGTGGAGTCAAATGCGCAGCTGACGTTGTATCCAAGTGTTTCTTTCGTGCGGAGCTGATCAAAAAGCTTTTCGTGCATGAGTGACTGCATCAGAATCACATACGCCCGTTCATGCCACGAGCTCACACCGAGCTGAAAGTAGTAACTCACGACGTTGTTTGTCTCGTTATCATTGATGGCTTTGATGCTGAACAAATGAGCACCTCGAGGAACTTGTGCGATGCGAGTTTCTGGCCAAGCGTCATCCGGAATGGGCGCACCTGGTAAGGAGGCTCGAATGCGCTCGCCAACTATTCTCGCTTCGTCTTGCGTCAAGTTGCCAACAATTTGACCTTCAACGTGCGCATGGTGCCAGACACCGTCCGCAAATGCTTGCAAATCTTGCGCCGTCATCGCCTCGAGCGCGACAACTTTTTCTTCTTGCGTTGCATCCGTTTGCTTGAGTAAAAATTCCAACGTTCGCTTGGCGTGCTTTGACGGATTCAGGCACAAGTTGCGACAGTCTCGAAGGCGCTCTTCTTTGCGCTTCTCGAATCGTTCGGGTTCGATTTGCAGTCGCGTCATTGCTTGAAAGTACGAAACTGCGACGTCGCCGAGCTTGTCGCTCAGGCCTTCCAGAGATAGCACAACGCCAGAGTACGACGCCATCGCGCCGATGTCAATCTCCATACCCGCCAAATGTGCTGGGTAATACAACGATTCGTTCACAGAGTCTTCGGTCATAGCGACGAATAACTGCGTGAGCATCATCCCAAATGCACCCTTAGGAATATTTGGGAGCGAGATTTGGAAGTACATGCACGCGCGCGGCTGATTGAATCGGTCATCGAGGCGATGCCAAAGTCGCATAGCCTTGCACTCGTGCACGATGCTCGGCGCGAAGAGCGTTCCGTAATGCTCACGCGGCGGCGAACGTAGTTCAAAATCTTGCGCGATGTAATGATTCGGAGCGGGATAGCGTAACCGATTTCCCCCATCGGCGTTTCGCCATCGCTCCAACAATTCTTCAGAGAGCGCTTGCCTCTGATACGGAAAGCCAATCCATGGTTCGCTTTCCACGCCTTCGCCTTCGCCCAACCACGAGTGGTCCTGCACGACAATCAGCGCTCTCTTAGGCGTCATTAAGTCAATGATTTGACTAATTTCATCCGGAGCGTACGTCTCGAAGAGATCTGCTCCGCGCAAGACGTCTTCCGGAGCGTACTTGCGAATATCGGCGACGAGGCGCTCAGCATACTCGCTCGCGTCCTCGGGTTCGCGAAATCGGAAATCAATGTCCGAAAGTTGCTTGAGCTCTTTCCAAAACCACTCTTGCGGGCCGTTCGCGCGTAGCATGTTGATGTACGCAAAGAATAACTCGATCACGTCGTCAACGTGAGCCAAACCGTCATCCGTGAGCTTGATCATCGTATTCATCAACGCGCAAGCGCTCGATGAGTCGATTCCGCCAGCGCCGATTCCTGCGCGTAAATCGCTCGCCCAACCGCGATGTTTGAGCTCGGCAAATAAAGACCCGTGTCCTTCGTGTCCGAGTAAGGTTTCCACGTACGCTGCCGACTTGCTTTTATAGTTTTTGTGCGTCCACGCCGGCAACTCGTGAGTAATCGCAATTTGTTGACCATCCTTCTCCTGCGTCGTCAACACTCGCAAGGGAACGACGCTGGCGTAGGGCGACGGTTGCGTGACTGACAAATCTATCGCATCGTCTCCGTCGCTCCGCATACTCCCGAAAATTTCCTCGATCCACGACTGAAGCGTATCCAAATCCTCGGCACCAACGACGGCCAACGACATTCGCTTGGCGTGATAATGCTTTCGCCAGTGCTCGAGCAGCACGTCTCGCATGCGCCCTTCGACGTACGGTGCGCTCTGCGTCAAAGACGCGCGATTACCCCACCCAAACTTGGTGAAAGGATGCCCTTCGCGCGCCACGTGCGACATCAACATTTCGTACCTCACGTAATCGTTATTCACCACGCGCTCGAATTCGCTCTCCACCGCCGTCACCTCTCGATCGACGCTATCCAGCTTCACCAGAGGACTTAGGAAGAAACCACTAAATATCTCCAATGCCTCGCGCAGGTTCTTCGGATTCACGTCGAAATAAAACACCGTCGCCTCTGAATCCGTGCTCGCGTTTTCGCTCCCCCAGTGCTGATTCAACCAATCGCCGAAATAATTCTCCCCGGGAAACTTCTCGCTCCCCATGAACACCATGTGCTCTAAGAAATGCGACAACCCATCGCACTCGCTCGGGTCGTCAAAGTATCCCACATCGAACGCGATCGAACACGCCGCGAGCTTCATGCCTCCGCCGCTCGCCGTCCCGCCTTCGCCGACATCCATGCCTTGCGACTCGCTCTCGCCCTCGCTCTCGCCCGCGGACTCGCTCGCGATCGACTCTTCGCTCATGTCTTCGCCGTCACACCCGTCATCTCGCGACTCGTTCGTTCGTATCAACGACTTGTCCTCGATGAGCAGGACTTCCAAGCCGTTCGCGCAGCGCGCGCGCCGGTATTTCTTCTCATCCCGTTCAGGCGCGCGCACGGGCGCGAGGGCGCGCATGAACAACGCTCGTTCGATCGATTTCGAAGCGACTTCGACGTCACTTTCGCTCGCTTCAAAGCGCCAGAGCGCGCGCCAAGTCGCGCGATGGCGTCATCGCGCGCCGAGCCATGGCTTTTCGAGCGCGCGCGCGCGCGAGGGCGAATCGAGCGATGACGTCGTCGAGGACGTCGAACCAGGGGAAACTCGCGCGTGCGAAGGTTTTATCTCGCATCAGTCGCTCAGTGCGCTCGCGCGCGATGGCGTCGAACGTGAACGACGACCCGATCGCGGCGTTGGAGGCTGACTTCGGCATCCCTGGCTCGGTGAGTTTTGTGATGCAAAACGGCTTACCCGCGGCGCGATTGACGCATAAGAACGGATGTACGAGTACGATATACTTGTTCGGCGCGTGCGTCGCGTCGTGGACGCAAAAGAGCGGGGATGAAGTGCTGTACGTGAGACCGGATGCGACGTTCGATAAGACGAAACCCATCGGCGGGGGGGTGCCGCTGTGCTTCCCGCAATTCGGCCCAGGGGCGATGCAGCAGCACGGATTCGCGAGAAATTGCGATTGGGAAGTCATCGGCTCGAGCGCGGACGTGAATCCGGATGATCCAGAGCCGGCGGTGATGATGCGTTTGAAGCCGAACGCGTACACGCGAGCGATGTGGGACGAACCATTCGAGGCGACGTACGAGGTGACGCTGCGACGGGAGAAGTTGAGAATGGAGCTGTGCGTGAAGAACATGGGCGACAAGGCACCGATTGATTTCACCGCGGCGTTGCATACGTATATTGAGGTGACGGATTGCGCGAATTCGGGCGTGTTTGCTCGCGGTTTGATGGGCAAGACGTACTTGGATAAGAATATCGATCCGATCAACCCGCCGCCGCGAGTGCAGGATCACAGAGATGTGTTTTTTGGCTTGGAGCTGTGCGATCGCATTTATCTCGACACCGATCCGGAGACGCTGTTGTACGTCGGAAGCGGTGCGGCGGTGGCGGTGGAGAACACCGCCGGTTGGACGGATACGGTGGTTTGGAACCCGTACACGACGATGAAGAACTGCTACAAAAACTTTTGCTGCATTGAGAGCGCGGCAGTGGGAAAGCGCGTGGTCGTGCAGCCGGGAAAGGTTTGGCGCGCGGAGACCAACTTGAGCGTCATCGATGTGTAACTGTAATTTGCGCTCGGTGTATTACAAACCCAAGGACTGTATTTAAATCGGAACTCCAGTACGAGCGTCACAACAACCCTTTGTTGCCAAACTCTTCGGGATGCTTCGCTCCGGCGTAGCAAACTAACACGCTGATGTCGTCCTTCTTCCCACCGGAGTACACCATGTCAAAATGTTCAGTCGCCGAAAGCGAATACGGCGTCGGGCGCGACTTGTCCATGCTCACCTCGTACGCTTTCGTCAATAAATTGCGCGCCACCGCGTCCATCGCGCGCTCGTTGTGCGGCGCATTCGCCGGAATCGATTTTTCGATGCTCTCTATGATTTCAATCTCGCTCAAGTTGTCCCAAAGCCCATCCGAGCCGAGGACGACGATGTCGCCGTGTTCCAAGAACAATTTTGTCAACATCGCGTCCGTGGCCTTATCGCTCTTTTCGTGATGCCCGAGCTGAAAGGGACACCCGAAATCGTGCTCCTGCGGCGGGCTTCGATGGGCGCAGTACCTCTCCCCGGGCTCACCTCGAATGAGCATGAAGCCGCTGTCGCCGACATTGGCGCAGTACAACAATCCGTGCACGCTTTCGATGACCACCACACACGCTGTGGAGCTCCCTTTCACGCCCGCCTCGGTGACGGATTTATGAGCGTGTTCCAAAATCGCCGACGGGCGATTCATCATCCCCGATTGCAGCGCGCTCGCGGCGGAGCTCATGAGCGCTCGGCTGTACTCGCCGGCGTCGATGCCCTGCCACCGCCACAAGTACACGCCGTCCGCGATACCCATACCGATCACGTCATCCGGCCCGCGAACGCTGAAGTACGCATCCTCCCCACCGTGTCCATGCGTGCGACGTATCATCGCCCGCGCGCCTTCTTTCATCTTGTCCGCGTGCGGCACCGCCGCGCCTGCCACCGCGCACTCAAACTCCCCGCGCTCCTTTCTAATTTGCCCTTCAACCCACAGCGGCGAGTGTACGTCCCCAGGACTCTTGGACTCTAAATCCTGCGTGTGCGGTCCGTGCTTCCCATCGCCGCTGTCGCTCTGTCCGAACCACCCGTGACAGGGAAACAACCACTGCTCCGCCGTCGCCTCGCACGTGACTTTTATGTCCTCCAAAAACCACCCTCGCCCGACTTCGGTGAGCTCGGGTATCAACCTCACGCGCGTGCGCTTTAAATCCCCCAATCTCGCGCTCGCCGCGATTCTAAACGGCAGCGTTGAACCGCGACTGAAACCTGGGGAATGCCCGCTCTCGTATTCCAGTTTCACCGGGTACGTGATCCCGTCGCCGCCGACAAACGTCACCTCCACCCGTCCGCTCGTCCCCGCCCCGCGATTTCGCCCCGTGCTCACCTCCACGCGGTACCTCCCGCTCGCCCCATCGGCATCACCCGGGGCGATCACCACGTTCGCCCGTCGCGGGGTCAACGACCGCACGTACTCTTCGTAGCTCGCGTTCTCGCGCGGCGCCGCGCTCGCCCCGACGTTCGCCTGACCGCTCGCCTTCGAGCGACTCGCGCTGCGATCGGCGTAATCCAGAGCGACGCCTAAACCCACTCCGCCGTCGTCTTGCACGTCAACTTGCCACTTTCGCGTCGACGTCGCCGATGGCGTCGAGGGCGCGTGACTATCCGAGGTCGAGCCGAGCGCTCGCGCGAAGCTCGCGTACGCGAGCCGCGCGCGCGCGCGCGACGACGACGACGACGACGACTTTACGTTGTCTCTCCCAACGCGCGCGATTCGAGAGAACATATCAAGCGATTCGCTGGGCGATCGACTTTGAACGAATCGCGCGGTGCGGCGCTGAGTGATGACGCTCGAGCCGAGCCGAGCCAAGGTGAGCGCGAACCGAGCTCGAACATGAGCTTAGA
>Ga0222713_10006333_pt1 | contig 11291 bp, 20 predicted proteins | sample C33_649DmetaG_FD_165061 | JGI IMG/M metagenome (GOLD analysis project Ga0222713, IMG submission 165061) | Estuarine water microbial communities from San Francisco Bay, California, United States - C33_649D | ecosystem: Environmental > Aquatic > Marine > Unclassified | place: USA: California... | reverse complement strand
GTAAAGATAAAGAAGGCAAACTTGGTGATATCAAGGCTATGGGTCTTGACTTGAAACGTGCTGATACTCCTAAGTATGTACAAGAGTTCTTAATGGACGTACTTGAAATGGTACTACAACGAGGTAAAAATCGTGAAGAGGTCATTGAACGTGTAAAAGAGTTTAAGCGTGTAATGGTAGAACAAGATAGTTGGACAAAAGGTTCGCCTAAGTCAGTAAACAACTTAACTAAGCATACACAAGTGTTTGAAAAGACAGGTAAGTGTGGTGTGGGTCATGCACGAGCCGCTATCAACTGGAACTATCTGCGTAGAATGAATGGAGACAACTACAGTCAATCTATCGTTGATGGTATGAAGGTTGTGGTATGTAAGCTTAAACCCAATCCATTAGGCTTTAATAGTATTGCTTATCCGGTTGATGAGTTGCGATTACCTAACTGGTTCAAGGAATTGCCATTCGATGACGAAGCAATGGAATCTACATTGGTTGATGAAAAGATTGATAACTTACTGGGTGTTCTCAACTGGGACATTAAGAGTAATATTGATGTTAAGTCAACATTTGATGATTTATTCAGTTTCGGTTAAATTGATGTTGCATTATGCAATATATTCCGTTATAATACACAAGACAACTACCTAAATAGTTTTAACAAAGGAAAAACATGAAAGATAACTTACAAGATTTAATCCAACATACATATGGTCTAGGCTGTATTGATTTGATTAAAGTCAGTGGTACTGACACAGAGACAACTGTAAACGCAATCGCAGAAGATAAGAGTGTTATCGTTAGTGGTACACTTAAGAATCCTAGCGCAGAGTTTATTGGTACTTTTGGTATGCCTAACTTGGGTAAACTAAAAACTATTCTAGGCTTTGATGACTATGATGAACATGCTAAAATCAATGTTACACGTGTAAACAAAGATGGTGTTGATATCCCTTCAACTATTCACTTTGAAACAAAAGCAGGTGATTTCGTTAATGACTATCGTTTGATGAGCAAAGCTATCGTTGAAGAAAAAGTTAAGAACGTTATGTTCAAGGGCGCAACATGGAATGTTGAGTTTGAACCCACAATCGCAGGTATTCAACGTCTAAAGCGTCAAGCAAGTGCTAATAGTGAAGAAAAGAACTTTACTACTAAAACAGAGAACGGTGACTTAAAGATTTTCTTTGGTGACCCATCTACTCACAGTGGTAACTTTGTATTTCATTCCGGTGTTACTGGTACATTAAGCAAGTCATGGATGTGGCCTGTTAAAGAATTCTTAAGCATCATGGATCTTCCTGGTGATAAGACAGTTCGTATCAGTGATGCAGGTGCGTCTGAGATTACTGTTGATAGTGGTCTTGCAGTTTATCGTTACTTACTTCCAGCACAAGCAAAATGATAAAAAGTATCTATACTAACGGTCCATTTATTAATGTATCCGGTGGCTTACCGGCTAGTACTTACATTGGTCACGGTAATGGACCGGGTGTAGGTAATATGCGATATAATCCGAATAGTCAAAACATTGAAGTATTTGATGGTTCATCTTGGGTTATGATGCATACTGCTAGTGCTAGTATTAGTTTAGATGGCCAAGCAATCAATATCTTAAGGTGGGCTGAACAGAAAATGCTTGAAGAAGCCGAGCGCAACAAATTAGCAGAAACAAACCCCGCTATTAAAGATTTAGTTAATCAAATAAAAGAAAAAGAAGAACAACTTAAAGTTGTTACAACATTGCTAAAAGAAGAAGTAAAAGTTTAATGGAACAAGATAATCTATCAGCAAAACAAAACCCAGACTGGGCATTGTTCTTACCTGCAGTCAGTAGTTTCTATATCTCTGGCTTGGGTAAACAACGTAAGGGTGAACAATACTTTGATCCTGCACGTATCCCTGCACAGTTTAATGGTGATGTTGAGAAACTAAACTTCTTAAACAGTAATGAAGGTCTCTACTATTACAAGTGGGGTTTGTATAGTGCTGGTCACGCTAACTTAGATACAACTGTAAACGATCCTAGTGAAAGTATCATTAGAGAACGTGAAGCTGGTACATTTATGTTAGGTGATTCTGGTGGATTTCAGATTCTTAAAGGTCAATGGCCAGCTGACTGGAAGGATCCTAACTGTCCTCGTGCCATGGTAAAGCGTAAAGCAGTATTGAACTGGATGGATACATACATGGACTATGGCATGGTCCTTGATATTCCTTCACAATCATTGACCACTTATCATATGAAAGATAAGAATGGGAATAGCTTACATGGTATTAGTACTATCGAAGAAGCTATTAGTGCTACCCATATCAACAATGAATACTTCATTAACAATCGTTCGGGTAAATGTAAGTTCTTAAATGTACTTCAAGGTCGCACACATACACAAAGTGATGATTGGTATGCTGAGATGAAGAAATATTGTGACCCAAATATCTATCCAGACAATCACTTTAATGGTTGGGCATTCGGTGGTCAGAATAAGATTGATGTACACTTGATGTTGACCCGCATGGTTGATATTATCCATGATGGGTTACTACAAGAAGGTAAACATGATTTGATTCACTGTTTGGGTACAAGTATCTTAGAGTATGCAGTATTGTTTACAGATATTCAGAAAGCTATTCGTAAGTATCATAACCCAAAACTTCAGATTACATTTGATTGTGCAAGCCCATTCTATAGTGCGGCTAAGGGTTTAGCTTATTTCAATACTAACATTGAGCATAATAAGAAATGGTCATATAGTATGGAAAAGACTGCTGAAAAGAAAGAGTATGCTAATGATACTCGTAAATTTAAGGACGCAGTATTAGCTGAGGGTATCCATAAACTCTTTACAGATAGTCCAGTTACTGATAAACTACTGCTTAAGGACTTGTGCTATCGAGGTCATGGTTTCTTGGGACAACATGGCAAAGAAACTAAGACAAGTTGGGATACATTGAGTTATACATTGATTCAGAGTCATAATGTTTGGATGCATATGAATGCTGTTCAAGAGGCTAATCGTCAATATGAACAGGGTGTTGTACCTAAAATGTTGATGAATGAACAGTTTGAGCGTGTATTGTTTAAAGATGTTATTGATGAGATTTTCAGTAAGAAAACTAAACAAGAAGCGATTGACTTGATTGATAGCAACAGTAGATTGTGGATGCAGTTTCAATCAGGTAGTCAGGGTATCAGTGGTAAACGTACAGTCAATGCATTAACTATGTTTGACCAGTTGTTTGAAGTACAAAGTGAGCCAGAGTTTGAAGAAGTAATAGAAGATAGCGATGATGCTATGAATGAAATATTAGGAGATTAATATGCCATATAGAAATCGTATTAAAACACTAGAAGAATCAGTTAGAATGTTAGACAATCAAATTTTCAACTTAGAAAAGAACGGTTCCTCTGATACTAAAAAGTTGTCCGAGTTAAAAGAAACTAAAGACAAGTATAATAAAGAACTTAGGTTAATGATTCGTGCGCAATGGGACAATGACCATAACTCAGTAGACTTCGGAGATGACAGATGAGTGAACAACATAATCAAGCAATGACAGAAAAACGTAACAGTATCAAACATCATGCCAAGCGTATGATTTTTGTTACATTTCAAAAAGAGGGTATTCATAAATATCCCGCGGCAGCATCAGACTTTAACCTAGCAACAGGTGATGAGTATGATGTTAGCTTTTTAGGAACTCCACATCGTCACATCTTTCACTTTAACGTGGCGATTGAAGTATTTCACAACGACAGGGATATTGAGTTTATTCAGTTTAAACGCTGGTTAGAGAATCTCTATAAAGGCGGTACGCTTGAGTTAAACTACAAGAGTTGTGAAATGATTAGTGATGACCTCTATGAGCAAATCGCTACTCGTTATCCCGAACGTAATATTGAAATCACAGTCTCAGAAGATAATGAGAACGGTGCAACGATTTATTACAATACAACAAAACCTTATCAACAACTAGCTATTTAAAGGATTAATAAAATGGCAAAACAACAACAATCTAACCCCCGTGTTCAACAAATCTTTGAGGACCTCGAAGGCTATCTAGCTTTCTGTCAGGACTATGGGTACAAGTTTGATGAATCAACATTGTACGATATGCGTAGTTTCGCATTCCGTCAATATAGCAAAGCTTGCACAGGCAAATGGGCTAAGGATCAGTGGGCAGAAGACGCACGTCCATGAGAAAACTATTTTATATGGGTCTCGAACCCTATAAAGCACGATACACTCTACAACTACAAGAGTGGAATGAACGTGTCTTTAAACGTAGAGGCATTAACTATGTTATCGTCCCCGGCGAAACACTAAGTAATGACCAAGCTATCGTTACAGGACAAGTACTAGATGCACATGGTCGTACATACTTTGGTATGAGTCAACTTATGAATCTAGTTAAGATGATGAAAGCTGGCGAAGTAGGTGCAGGTGATGTAGTTTACTTTGAAGATATGTTTCAGCCGGGCATTGAGTCATTACCCTACATTATGAAACAAATCCCTATCACTAGTCGTCCAAAGATTTATGTACGTTGTCTAGCACAAAGTATTGATCCAGATGATTTTGTACACGTTTGGGGTATGAGTGAGTTCATGGGTCACTATGAGAAGATGGTAGATAGTTTTGCTGATGGGGTACTAGCTACTAACGAAGAAATGGTTATGCATATGAAGGTTGCAGGATGGAAAGCACCACTATATAACATTAGCGGTCTTGCATTCGGTAAAAGTGAAGTGCGTAGTCGTGTTCTTGGTCCATTGAAGCCATTCAATCAACGTAAGATGCGTGTGGCATTCTCTGCACGTTGGGATCAAGAGAAGCAACCAGACTTCTATATGGATTTGATTGAAGCATTTTATGCACGTTCAAATAACAATATTGAGTTCTGTGTATTCAGTGGTAGTAAGCTAAAGAGCAATAACGAAAGTTATATGGAACGTACCCGTAAACTGCAAAGTGAGGGTAAGCTTGTTATCTATGAAGACTTGGAAAAGAATGATTACTATGACCTATTAAATGATACACGAGTATTGTTTAACTGTGCTTTGCAAGACTGGGTAAGTAACACAGTAAGTGAAGCAGATACTCTTGGTTGTAATGTTCTCTATCCTGCTTACCGTAGTTTCCCTGAAACTTTTGCAAATGACAATACGAGATTGTACATCCCCTGGAGTATTGACGATGCTATGTCTAAGTTGCAAAACTTGTTAGTAGCACCACATAACTTTCAAGGTCGTATCAGCGATTACAATGATGGAACTATTGACCGTATATGTGATATCTTAGAGGGCAATGGTCAACAATATTTACGTATGACTAATGACTATCGTAAATACACTAGAGAAAGCAAGTACTAAAATGGCAACATGGACATTAAAAAATCTGCACAAAAAAAGTGCAGTTGAAAAGCAGTTCTGGTATAAAGATGGTAAAACAGTCATTCGCTATGAGGGCTATCGTTGGGGTCAATTCTATTGTGAAAGTGATGAACAACCGGAGATTGACTTAGATAATCCAGATGAGTACAATCTAAGCGATAGTGATTATGATTGGGAACTATACGAACTTGACGATGGTTGTTGGGTAGAGTGGGAATATCCTGATGACATAAGTGAAGAAGAACAAGAAGAAATCGAAAATGCTTGGGAAGAAAACTTCTTTGAGGGCATGGAAGAATTAGGATGGAGCAATGATGATACAGAGTACATCTTGCAAGGTCCATTAGAATTATCAGATGAAGATGGTAATGTAGTAGAGTCTGGTAACACAGATTAAAGTTCATTTAAATAGGAGAAGAACATGAGCGCACATAATAATATTGAAACAAGCTTGGCAGCATACAATGCCGAGAACGATAAGTTTAACAAAGGTAATGCAGCCGCTGGTACTCGTGCCCGTAAAGCATTAGCAGAGTTAGCTAAAGCAGTTAAGGCTCGCCGTAATGAGATTACAGCAGAAAAAGCCGCTAGAGCAGAAGCAAAAGCTAAGGCTTAATCATGGCAACCCGTAAAAAGAAAACAGACACTACCTTAGTGAATGTACCTGCAAACGGGTGGCCTAAGATGGTTCAGGGTACCCATCTCACTGTGAAAACATTTGAAGATGGGCACACTGAATTGATTTGGGATTGGGATACATTAGTCAATGAAGTACGTGAAGCCTGTCGTAGTGCAGAAGTTGCTACAATGAAGCCCGCAGTTAGGGCTAAATCAAAAAAATCAGTTGCTAAATCAAAGTGATAAATACTTGTGCTACACAACGGTAGCACAATGTCAAAATAAAACCATCACAAAGGAAGGTTATCTATGAGTTATAATAAAACAAAAACTGATCCAGCATTGGGTCTAAAAGTACACGAACACTTACTTAAAATGGGTGTTGAAACTCCAACTATTAAATCATTAGTTCCAGATCGTAAAGATAAGATTGCAGTAATCGAACCTTTATTCGCTGAGATTATGAAAACACTTGGATTAGATTTATCAGACGACAGTTTGATTGAAACACCCAAGCGTGTTGCTAAGATGTATGTAAATGAAATCTTTTGGGGATTAGACTATGAAGCATTCCCTAAATGTACAACAGTTGACAACAAGATGCAATACAACGAAATGGTTGTAGAGCGTAATGTTAATGTTCAATCTAACTGCGAACATCATTTTGTCGTCATTGACGGATTGGCTACTGTAGCTTATGTACCTAAACAAAAAGTATTAGGTCTTAGTAAGATCAACCGTATCGTAGAGTATTTCAGTAAACGTCCTCAGATTCAGGAACGACTAACTGAACAAATATTTCACACCTTACAGTTCATCCTTGATACAGAAGATGTTGCAGTTATGATTGATGCACAACACTATTGTGTGAAATCACGTGGTGTAGAAGATACCGGATCAAGCACAGTTACATGTCGCTTAGGTGGCGGATTCAAAACTGATCCAGCGGCACGTACTGAGTTCTTACAGATTGCTAACAAAGGTTGCAAATGAGTACCAGTATCATTCTATTTGTAGTACTAATGGTAGTCGTTTATATTATAATGGTGTTTGATACAATACCAAACAATAATAAATGTAACGGCAACTGCAATCAGGGCCGTAACTGTACATGTAAGGATCAATAATGGATATTCAACCAAAAGATACAAGCAAGGGACATTTCTATGTTAGCCTTGTTAAAAGCGGATTTCGTATTTTTGCAGGTGCTAACATTTGTTTTGGTAACTTGCTAGTAGGCGGAGTATTAATCATTGTAGCAGAAGTGTTAGGTATTGTTGAGGAGTTGGTATAATGCCATTAGTATACAAAGAAGTTGAAGTTGAAGTAGACTTAGATGATTTTGATGACCATGAACTAATCGATGAACTAGAACGCCGTGGTACTGGTGTTATGGAATATGGCAACGGTACAGAAGTTTTACAGACAATTTACGAAAAGCGTAGATTAGGTCAAGACTATCAACAAGAACTTGACCAATTGATCTGGTTAGGATTAGGGAGATTTGTATAATGGGATTTCGTAAACAAATGGATTATACTAGTGTACATCATCAAATCTATATGTCAGGTGTAGAACTACATAGTAACTACAATGACGGATTCAATCAGTTTGAAATCAAAAAAGACTTACATCGTATTAAATGGTTGTTGGATGAAATATTAGCTGATAGCCCTACATTTGCAGGTGAAGAAGATTTCTTAAAAGAGCATGAACAAACTAAAATGTGGAGAACACTTTCAAAATGATTTTCAATCATATTAAAGAACTAAAGGCACAGGGTAAAAAGATCGGTATTACTTTCAGTACCTTTGACTTGCTACACGCAGGTCATGTTGCCATGTTAAGTGAAGCGAAGAATCATTGTGATTATTTGATTGCAGGATTACAAACTGATCCAACCATTGATAGACCTGATACAAAGAACAAACCCATTCAAAGCATTGTAGAAAGACAGATTCAACTTAGTGCTTGCCGTTATGTTGATGAAGTTGTTGTATATCAGACTGAGCAAGACTTAAGAGACTTGTTGCTTATTCTTCCAGTAGATGTTCGTATTTTGGGCGTTGAATATAAGGATAAAGACTTCTCAGGTGCAGAAGAATGTTATGATAGAGGTATTGAGATTGTGTTCAACGGGCGTGACCATAGTTTCAGTAGTTCAAGTTTAAGAAAACGGGTAGCTGATGCCCAGATCGTTAATACTCTTAATAAATAATACAACCGGTCTCTTTGGGCTCATCCCGGTATACAAATTCTGCGTCCTATGCTATAATATAACATAGGAGAAAACATGGCAAACAAAAAATTCTTTTCAACAAAAACATACAGACAAATAGGTCCTGTTGCATATCGTCAATGGCGTGCTGACAGTCATTGTAACTTGATTCATGGCTATGCTATGAGTTTTCACTTTGAGTTTGAAGCTGATACACTTGATGCTCGTAACTGGGTAACAGACTTCGGTGGATTACGCCCACTTAAAGATAAACTAGAAGAATGGTTTGACCATACCTTACTAGTTGCACAAGATGACCCAATGAGAGCAGAACTATTGCGTTTGGGTGAGTTGAAACTAGCAAAGATTACAGAAGTAGAACGTACTGGTTGTGAGGGTATTGCCGATTTCTTGTATGAATACATTAACACAATCTTCTTGCCCAACTGTGGTAGTGAAGAGGCTAAACGTGTTTGGTGCTGTAGGGTAGAAGTACGTGAGACTGATGCTAACATGGCAGGTCGTAGTGGTCATCGTGAGGACAATGAATTTCAATGAGTAAAAATGTAGCAGTGATCGGTGCCGGAGTTATTGGCATCACAACAGCTTACTACTTAGCAAAAGCAGGACATAAGGTAACTGTTTACGAACAAGAACCTCACCCTGCTATGCGAACTAGTTTTGCTAACGGTGGGCAAATATCAGTTAGTAACAGCGAAGTCTGGACTACATGGAGTAACGTTAAGAAGGGCATTAAATGGCTCTTTAAGAAAGATGCTCCACTATTGATTCGTCCTCGCTTAGACTATAAACAATGGAAGTGGATCATCAAGTTCTTATACAATACTGCTACCAATCAGTATAAAAAGAATACGAGTGAAACAATCAGGATGGGTATAGAGGCTAGCAAACTGTATAAAGAGATTATACGTGAAGAAATGCTAAACTTTGACCAATCAGATTCTGGTATATTTCATTTCTACAAAGATTACACATATTGGGCTAATGCACAACAAGCAATAGAGCTTTACAACAATAATGGATTAGTACGAGAGGAAGTCAACCCTGCTTATGCGACTGTAGTTGACCCTGCACTTAGTGATATTAAAAACATTGTAGGGGCAACACTTACTCCGAGTGATTGGACTGGTGATATTCATAAGTTTTGTATTGAACTTGAACATGTGTTGAAACACAAGTATAATGTTACTTTCAACTATAATTGGAAAATCAATCACATTGAAGAAGTTTCATTCTATGATAATGTGGTTATTTCTAATGGTGTGGGTAGTAGTAAGTTAGCAAAGACAGTGGGTGATACTATTGATGTTTATCCAGTCAAAGGCTATAGTATCACTATTAACAATGTTGATAAGAAATACTTACCTAAGGTAAGTTTACTTGATGACCAAGCTAAGATTGTTACTAGTAGTTTGGGAAATAGATTTAGAGTTGCTGGTACTGCTGAAATAACAGGTGAGAACTATGATATCAGATATGATAGAGTTAAACCATTATTAGATTGGGTTCATACTAACTTCCCTAATATTAACACACATGATTATAGTAGTTGGGCATGTCTCAGACCAATGACTCCGAACATGATGCCTATTACCAAACGTAGTGACAAGAACAGTAAAGTATATTATAATACAGGACACGGGCACTTAGGCTGGACCTTAGCACCCTATACAGCAAAACTTATTTCGGAACAAATATGAGTCATTTAAAAGTATCAGAGTTATTTTACAGCATTCAAGGTGAGGGTCGATTCATGGGTGTCCCCTCTGTGTTCTTGCGAACATATGGATGCAATTTCACATGCGGTGGATTCGGCATGAACAAAGGAGAAGTTAGTAGTGAAAGAGATGTTATTGCGATTAAAGCAGAAGATTATACAGATTATAAATCCTTACCGCTTGTCAGCACGGGATGTGATAGTTACGCATCTTGGGACCCTCGTTTTAAACACCTTAGTCCTGTTATCCCTACCGATGCTATTGTTGACAGCATTCTTGCTATGCTTCCTCACGGTCGCTGGATGGATGAGCACCTTGTTATCACAGGTGGCGAACCTCTTCTTGGCTGGCAAAGAGCGTATCCAGACTTACTTTCAAACGAAAAAATGAGGTCTCTAAAAGAGCTTACATTTGAAACTAATGGTACACAAGAACTATCTAACGATTTCAAAGACTACTTGAACACTTGGAAGATGCATCGTGAAAAGAATGCAATAACATTTAGTGTTAGTCCTAAACTAAGTATCAGCGGTGAGAAGTGGGAAGAAGCAATATGTCCCGATATCATTCGTCAATATGAAAGTGTTGGCTTTGTATATCTTAAGTTTGTTGTGGCAACAGAAGAAGATGTTACCGAAGCAGAGAAAGCAGTTAAAGAGTTTCGTGCAGGTGGATTTAGAGGTCCTGTATATCTAATGCCATGCGGTGGTGTAGAATCATTATACAGTTTAAATGCTAAGAATGTTGCTATTGCCGCAATGAATCGAGGCTGGCGTTATAGTGACAGATTACAGGTACCATTGTTTAAAAACGAGTGGGGCACATAAATGGGATTCGATCCAGGACATCAATCATACAATGATTTTTATCGTAACAGATATTTAGGGGTAGAACTTAAATTTGCTTGGTTACCTACAATATGTAACTTATCAGGAAAGCGTATTTGGTTGAAGAAGGCCTATAGACTAACTGCTATGTGGACTGGACCCGGTGAATCTATCTTTGAATATAAATGGCACGATAAGAATGCCCATATTATATGGCGACTAACGAGGTAAATATATGTATGAATTAAGATATCTTGTCCGAAACGGTTGGGACGGACCTGAACAAGTGTTACAATATAGAACACAAATAGAAGTAGCTGATTACGGTACTGAAAAGCACCTTAAAAAGCGTGAATGGACTGAATGGCGTGATGTGCCTATTGTAGATGATACAAAATGAAACTATATAACAAACGAATAGCATTTTTGATTAGCGACCAACATTTTATACCACACGGTGGTATCGGATCATTTGCTAAAGGCTTTACGGAAATGTGTGG
>Ga0222713_10006331_pt1 | contig 11295 bp, 11 predicted proteins | sample C33_649DmetaG_FD_165061 | JGI IMG/M metagenome (GOLD analysis project Ga0222713, IMG submission 165061) | Estuarine water microbial communities from San Francisco Bay, California, United States - C33_649D | ecosystem: Environmental > Aquatic > Marine > Unclassified | place: USA: California... | reverse complement strand
CCAACAGACCAATAGCCACCGCGGCGCTGACCCAAGCGCGTGCACTCAAACCCAACCAACTGCGCGGTTCTTCCATTGGCATAACCCGCTCAATTTTAAGGTCGGCGAGCAAAAGGCAATGCGTTCCCCTCACAGTTGACACATGGTAGTGACTCGACACCGGCACGGTTTCACCATTGCAAAGAGTAATGCCCGATCAGTTGACCATTATCGCTCCCGGTTTACTCGGCGCCTCCGTGGCCCGGGCCGCCTATGATCGCGGACTGGCCAAGAGAATTATTATCTGGGCTCGACGACCGGAAGTCCGACTCCAAATCGCAGAGCAACCGTGGTGCACGGACGCTCCCACCAGCCTAGCCAAGGCAGTCACCGGTTCCAACATGGTGATAATTGCTGCGCCGGTGACGCATATTATCGGATTGGCCCAAGAAATTGCGCCGCATCTCTCACCCGGGACCGTGGTGACGGATGTAGGTAGCGTCAAAGGTGAGATCAGCCGGCTGGGGCAAGCCGCACTGGGTCCCCGTGGACATTTTGTCGGGTCACATCCCATGGCAGGATCAGAGAAAACCGGCTGGGAACATGGTGACGCCAAACTATTCGAAAAACGCACCTGTTTTGTCACGCCCCTGCCGGAAACTGATCCCACTGCCTTGGATACCGTGGCGCGCTTCTGGCATAATCTCGGCAGTGATGTGGTCACCATGGCCCCAGATCAACACGATGAAGTAGTGGCAAATATCAGTCACCTGCCCCAGGTGATCGCCTCGATGTTATGCGCCTATCTCAACCGCAAGGATCTGACTTGGCGCAACTATGCCGGAGGCGGTCTGCGTGATACGACCCGTATTGCCGGCAGCGACCCCCAGCTTTGGCGCACGATCTTGGGGCAAAACCGCGACGAAGTGTTGCGGGCACTCCGCGAATTTCAGGATGAACTACAGGCTTTTCACGCCGCGCTTTCCAATCGTGACCTCATTGATGTGACGGCCCGACTGGAACGAGGCCGGGCCTACCGCCGGGAATTTCGCCCCTGAGTTAACTGGGCGGGTTATCAGGAGGAGTAAATCGGTCCGCCGCCATTTTTCTACCGGGGATGAGTGAAAAACAACTTGGCGCGGAGTCGGACCTTCACGACGCTGTCGTTTCGCATGTCTCTGATCGATCCTCTGCCCATCAACCCTTTCACCCGCCCCGCCAAGGGCACGGTGGTGTTACCCGGGTCCAAGAGCATCACCAACCGCGCACTGATATTAGGCGCACTCGGCCGGGAAACCGTCACGCTGCAGGGAGCTTTGTTCAGCCGGGATTCGTATCTTATGGTCGCAGCCTTGCGCGCCCTGGGCTTTACGGTGGAAACCGACGAATCATCCGCCACCATCACGATCAGCGGACGGGACGGCGTCATCCCCAAACGTGAGGCCTCGATCGACGTAGGCAATGCCGGCAATGTCGCCCGTTTTGTCACCGCCTTGGTCTGCCTGTGCGACGATGGGCTTTTTCATTTCGACGGGGATGCGGCGATGCGTGAGCGACCAATCGGAGCCCTGTTGGACGCGCTCAGTTCTCAGGGAGCAATCTCCAATGCCCGCAAATTTCCCTTCACCCTCAAGACCGCCGGCCTGCCGGGAGGTTTGGTGGAATTGGACGCATCTGAAAGCAGCCAGATGCTGTCCGCGTTGTTGATGGTCGGTTCGCATGCCCAGACACCCTTCCGCATCAGCTTGTCCAAGGCCCCCGGTTCCCGACCTTTCGTCAAGATGACCGAGCGCATGATCGGCCAGTTTGAAGCATGTCCCACGACTTATGACATCGAAGGCGACGCTTCGGCTGCCAGCTACTTTCTGAGCCTGCCTCTTGTATCAGGTGGCTCAATCACCCTGCCGAATTATGGCGGCAGCCTGCAGGGTGACGTCAAATACTCCGAGGTGCTTGAAACCATTGGACTGCAAGCTGGCGATCCGGATGAACCCCCATCCTATTCGGCGGAACGCGGAACCAAGTTCATGGGTATCATGCAAAACTTCCGGGAATTCTCTGATACCTTTCTGAGTTTGGCCGCAATCGCACCCCTGCTCGATGGTCCGACCAAGATCACGGGGATTGCCCATACGCGAAAGCAGGAGACGGACCGCGTGGCTGGCATGGCCCGGGAACTCCGAAAGCTGGGTCAGCATGTGATCGAGGAGGAAGATTCGCTCGAAATCCATCCGCGTCCCCTGCAAAGCGGTCAGATCATTGAGACTTACCACGACCATCGGTTCGCCATGAGTTTTGCGATCCTCGGCTGTCACGACTTGCATGGTGACGGACGGTCATGGCTCTCCATCAAGGACCCGGCCTGCTGCGCCAAAACCTTTCCGGCATTCTTCGAAGTGCTGGAATCAGTCCGGCAAAATTCCCTACACCCCTGATGTCCAAAGCATCCTTGATCATTATCGCCATTGATGGCGGAGCAGCCTCGGGCAAGTCATCCTCATCGTGTATTCTGGCGGACAAGTTTAACCTGTTGCACGTCGACACCGGTTCATTTTACCGGCACATCACGGCCGAATTGTTGCGCCGGGCAGTTCCCGCGACCGATCTCGCCGCGCTTAAAGTTGCCTTGGCCACCCTGCAATTTTCCACGAGACTGGCCGGTCGTTCCGCCCAAATGCTGATTGATGGCCAACCTGCCGGGGATGAAATCCGCGATCAGCGCGTCAACGAACATGTCTCACACTACGCGGCGATTCCCGAGGTGCGCCAAACGTTGCTGGCGTATCAGCGCGGTCAGGTCGGAGTCGCCGAAGCACACCACTTCCAAGGTCTGGTCATGGAAGGCCGTGATATTGGCTCGGTAATTTTCCCCGCGGCTGATTTCCGCTTCTTCCTGCATGCGGACCCGGTGGAGCGGGCCAAGCGCCGTGCCGCGGAGGGTCGGCAGGACTCAATTGCCGAGCGTGATCGGCTTGATAGCTCCCGCAAAACATCACCACTCGTGTGTCCCAACGGTGCCATTGATATCGACAGCACCCACCAATCCTTGGACCAAGTGGTCGCCGTAATGTCGTCCCTAATCGCCACCAAGCTTACCCCGGCATGAGCCAATCTTTTCGCCAAGTTGAAATGCAACGGGTCTATGGATTTTTCCATTACCTGGCCACGGTGGTGTATGGCATGTTTTTCCGGGGCGACATCGTGGGGCTGCATCACCTGCCCGCAAAAGGTTCATTCCTGATCGCCGCCAATCATGCCAGTTTCCTCGACCCTCCATTGATCGGCAGTCAGGTCCCGCGCCAGATTGCCTACTTTGCGCGCAAGACGCTGTGGGTCGGCGGATTTGCTTCCTGGTGGCTCGACGAGGTGGGCACCATCCCGGTCGATCGCGATGGCGGCCAGGATGTCAGTGCCATCAAACGCGTGCTGAAGGCCCTCAAGGAAGACAAGGGTCTCATTCTCTTTCCGGAAGGCACCCGCACTTCAAATGGTTGCCTGCAGGAGCCCAAGGCCGGCGTTGGGCTCATAGCGTGCCGCGCGCAAGTGCCGGTCGTGCCGGCGAGGATCTTCGGATCCTTCGAAGCCTATGGCAAGGGACAGCCGCTGCGTCTGGGCACACCGGTGACCATCGTATTTGGTGAACCAATACCTCCGGCTGTTTATGATGACCCAGCGGCGGGCAAGGAGCGCTACCAAATAGCCAGCACGCGCATATTCGAACATATCACCCAACTGACCAAGCCGGGCTATCGCGTGATTTGAATGTGCGACTATCGCACGGCGGGAATTCTTTTTTGTAACTTCTGGGAAATTGCCGGGTTCTTTACCTGACCTTGGCACAACACGAGGCAACTAACTCAATCGTTAACCTCCTGTCCCGCTCACGCGGATTTCCAAAAATGAAAAAGTCATCTCTTCTGTTCTGCACCACCCTGTCGTGCATTCTGTTCTCCGGTCTCGGCGTCGCTTCGGCCGTCGCGAATTCCTCCGATAAAAATCTACCCAAGCCTGTCGTGGTCGTCGCCCCCGACAATGTGCCGCGCAACTACGTCAACACCACGGTGCGCATCGGCATGACCCTCGACGAGAATGGCTACCCCAGCAACATCCGGGTCGTATCGCCCGCCAGTGCTTACTTGGCCAAATCCATCGTGCCGGCCATGGCCCAGTGGCGCTTCACCCCGATGCAAGTGAACGGTAAACCGGTCACTCAAGAAGTGGTGCTGCCCCTCGAGCTCAAGGCTCCCGCCTTGTAATCGCAATCAGGCTTACAAGCAAATCCAGCGACTCCGCCTTCGGTGGTGGAGTCGCTTTGCCTTATGCTTAAACCAGCCCGCAGGCGTGACGGGCTCGCTGCAACACATCACTGGCCACCGCCCGGGCGCGGGTGGCGCCGGTCGCCAGCACGCCGTCCACGTAACCCGGATCCGCAGCGAGTTCGGCGCGCTTGGCGCGGAACGGCGCAAAGTAATTCCAAGTGTGCTCGAACAATGTTTTCTTCAGATCCCCGTAACCCAATCCACCCGCGCGTAGACGAGTCTCCGTTTCTGCCGCAACTTCGGGTGAAGCCACGAGTTTGAGCATTTGAATCGCGACATTCTTATCGGCATCCGGCTTGGGTTCATCGGGGGTGCGGCTGTCCATGACAATGCCCATGATTCTTTTCCTGATGGCTTTTTCTTCGCCGAAGATGTCGATGGTATTGCCGTAGCTCTTACTCATCTTCTGGCCATCGAGGCCCGGCACCGTGGCCACGCCTTCGCGAATCTCCTCTTCCGGCACCACAAAGGTCTCGCCGTAGGTCTGGTTGAATTTAATCGCGATATCGCGGGTCATCTCCACGTGCTGCTTTTGGTCTTTGCCGACCGGCACGCGCTCAGAGTTGTAGAGCAGGATGTCTGCCGCCATCAGCACAGGATAGGCGAACAAGCCGAAGTTCGCCGCTATACCCTTGGCCGTCTTGTCCTTGTAACTGTGTGCTCGTTCCAACAGCCCCATCGGGGTCAGGGTGCCCAGAATCCAGGTGAGTTCACATACCTCGGGCACATCACTCTGTTTCCAAAAGACACTGTGCTGGGGGTCCAATCCGCATGCCAACCAATCCAACGCGACATCCCGCGTGTTGGTCCGGCGCTCGACGGGGTCGGTGAGCGACGTCATGGAATGATAGTCCGCGATAAAATAGAAACATTCGCCGCGGGACTGGGCCTGGATAGCCGGCAGCATCGCGCCAAAATAATTGCCGATATGCAGGGTGCCCGAGGGCTGGATGCCGGTTAGCGTTCTCATTAATGGGTCGTTATCATTCTTTGTTCTCTTTATCTTTCGCCAAGGAGTTCAAAGAGAGAACGAGAAAGATAAAGAGAACGAGAAAGAATTTCTAATCTCGGCGCGGCACCTGGCTCATGGCGGGACGGTCCCGGGCAATCATGCCATCGGCCAAGATGCCACCGAAGGGAGTAAGAGGCATCACGATGGCTCGCCGGCCCAGCAGGGTGCCGGGCATCAACACGGCGTTGCATCCGACTTCAGCTTTTTCCCCGAGAATCGCACCAAATTTACGCAGACCCGTGGCGACAGCCGCTCCGGCAATACTCAGAATGATTTCAGTTTGATCGAGCCGCAGATTCGAGCAGACCACCCCGGCCCCCAGATGTGAGTCATTCCCCAGAATCGAATCGCCCACGTAACTGAAATGCGGCACTTGCACGCGGTCCATCAGCAGGCAGTTCTTAAACTCGCAGGCGTTTCCCAGCACGCAGTCCTCACCGACAATCACATTGCCCCGAATGTAAGCGCCCGGGCGGATTTCCGTGCGGGCACCAATCCAGACCGGACCGACGATCGTCGCATAGGGCGGCAATTTGACCGTGGGATCGATGTGCACAAATCCCTCCAAATGCACCCCCGGTGGCACCTTGGGCAGTGCGGCCTCAAACTGATGTGCCGCCAAAGCCTGGGCTATTTTCTTAATCCACTCCCATGGCTGCGCCGTGGCCCCAAAACTTTCCGCAAACAGTGCGAGTGACTTGGGGAGGGTGTAGAAATCGGCGGCTTGCATGGGGTGGGTCTAACGGATTTCCGCCAACTTAACAGGTCGATTCTCAGTCAAAGACCGATCGGCCGCGAAGATGACCTCATGGGTGGCCACCGCCTCGGTCAAACCGGTCAGTGGCATCGACCGCCCCGCGGACAGAGCTTTGAAAAATGCATCGAACTGCGCGCGATAGGGATGATCAGCCACGTCGCCCGAATCGATCGGCTTCATGTCGGAAACGGTCCAATGTTTCCGGTCGTAGTCGGGAGTGTTGAGCGAGAATTTCTGATCGAGGATGCTGCCCCCGCTCCCCACCAAATGAGTGTGAAAGTAGTAGGGTTGCACACAATCGATCACCGAGGTGCACTTCCCCACCCGGCCATCCTTGAACTTCAACAAAGTGACACTGGTCGTGGGGTATTCGTATTTCTGGAAATCTGGATTCGCGGACTGCGCCGCATAAGTCATCACCTCATCCACCTCACCGTCCATGCATAGCAGCAGCGCATCCAGGGCGTGGCAGCCGGCTGAGAGCAGGCTCGAGCCGCCCCCCAACTTCCTGATGTTCCAGCGATACTGACCATACCACGGGCCGGAGCCGTGGTAATAATCCACTTCGCCATAATGCACGCGGCCGATCTTACCTGCCTCAAGCATTGTCTTGATTCCTAGAAACTGGCTCGACCATCGACATTCAAAACAAAGACAAAAACCTACGCCCGCATCACAAACGGCCGCCTCCACGCGCCTCAGATCGTCCAGCGTGAGCACCATGGGTTTTTCGAGAATGATATGTTTACCCGCCTGAGCGGCAGCGATGGCTTGGGTCGCGTGCTCCCATGGATAACTGGTGATACTGACCACATCGATCGTGGGATCTGCCAACAAATCCTCCAGGCTCGCATAAATCCGAACCGGAGCACCGTGCTTGGCCGCAAGTTCATCGGCCGAGAGTGGCCGAGAAGAACATACCGCCGTCACTTTACCACCTGTGCCACCATTGATGGCATCAATATGGGCCGTGGCCGCCCACCCATAGCCAATGACGCCGACATTGTAGGTTTTCATGCGCAGTAACACGAAAACGGGGAGGACGGCTTTGCGCAAGGATGGCCTGTGCACCCCACAGGTAGTTGTGTAATATTTCCAAGTTGGACTTGGCGACTCCCGCTCTGACGGTAACGTTCAACCGGTTGACCGTTACCCGGCTTCTACCGCAGTTGTCATCACCTACCCTCCATACCCCATGAGCTTCACTCTCGGCATTGATTACGGCACCAATTCAGTTCGCGCACTCGTGGTGCGCTGCGCAGACGGCAAAGAATTTGGCACGGCCGTCGTCAATTACCCGAGCGGCCAGCAAGGCGTGCTACTGGATTCGCGCGATCACAATGTCGCCCGGCAAAATCCTGCCGACTACCTCCACGGTCTCGAAAAAAGCGTGAAGGCCGCATTGGCGCAGGCCAAAAAGCAACCGGGCTTCGATGCCAAGAGGGTCATCGGCCTCGGCGTGGACACCACTGGCTCAAGTCCGATTCCGGTGGACAAAAACAACGTGCCTCTCGCGATGTCGGCCAAGTGGCGCAAAAATCTGGATGCCCAATGCTGGTTATGGAAGGATCACACCAGTTGGCGCGAAGCCGCCCGGATCACTACTCTCGCAGCCAAGCATCGGCCGCAATACATCGCCAAATGTGGTAACACCTATTCTTCCGAATGGTTCTGGGCCAAGATCTGGCACTGCGCCCAAGTGGCCCCCAAGGTATTCGAGGCCGCCTATTCGTGGGTGGAACTTTGTGATTGGGTCCCTGCTGTATTGGCTGGTGTTACGGATCCACTGGCAGTGAAACGCGGCGTCTGTGCGGCGGGCCACAAGGCGCTCTATAGCGAGGACTGGAATGGTTTGCCGGATAAAAAATTCCTGAAGCTACTGGATCCCCGCTTGGCCGATCTGCGTGACCGCCTTTATACCCAAGCTCACGATGCATCCGTGGCGGCCGGGCAACTCTCCGCCACTTGGGCGAAGAAACTCGGACTTCCTGCCGGCATCCCCATCGCCATCGGTGAATTTGATGTCCACTATGGTGCGATTGGCTGCGGAGTAAAAGAAGGCACTCTGGTCAAAGTGATTGGAACCTCCACTTGCGATTGCGGGGTGGTTTCCGCCAGCAAAACCGTGCCGGACATTCCCGGCATCTGCGGCATCGTGAAAGGCGCCATTCTCCCGGGATTCTATGGTCTCGAGGCGGGCCAATCCGCCGTGGGTGATATTTTCAAATGGTATGTCGAAGGCGTACTGCAGGACGAAAAACTCCACGCCAAGCTCACCAAGGAAGCGGCCAAACAAAAACCCGGGCAAAGCGGCCTGCTCGCGCTGGATTGGAACAACGGCAACCGCACCATTCTGGTGGATCAACGTCTTACCGGTTTGCTGCTGGGCCAAACCCTCGGCACCACCCCCGCGGAAATTTACCGTGCCTTGATCGAGGCCACGGCCTTCGGCGCCCGGGCCATCATCGAACGTTTCAAGGAATACAGTGTGCCGATTGATCGCATAGTCTGTGCCGGGGGCATCGCGGAAAAGAATCCCATGCTGATGCAAATCTACGCCGACGTCACCGGTTGCACCATGCTCGTGGCCGGTTCCTCCCAGGCCTGTGCGCTTGGCTCAGCCGTGAGTGCGGCGGTCTTGGCGAGGGCACATGCCGATTTCCCAACCGCGCAGCGCAAAATGACGTCGCTGAAAAAGGTTGCCTACAAGCCCAAGGCTGCGGCCCGCAATACCTATGACCAACTTTACCGTCTCTATCGCCAGTTGCATGATGCCCTCGGCGGCGTCAACAAGACAGCCGATCTTTCCGGCGTGATGAAAGATCTCCTTACCCTCAAGGAATCCGCACACACTAACTGATTCTTTCTCTACATCTTTATCGTGCTCTTTCTCTTGGACCGATCAGGAGAAAGATTCGAAGTCCGATCTACCCACCACCCACTACTCACTCCCCACTACTCTCCCCATGAAACTTCTCCCTTCGCCCGAAATCTGGTTTGTCTGCGGCTCCCAACATCTTTACGGACCCGGCCCGCTCAAACAAGTGGCCGCCAATGCCCAAGCAGTGGCCGCCGGTTTGGCCAAATCGAAAAATCTTCCGCTCAAGGTTATCTACAAAAGGCTGCTCACCACTTCGGACGAGATCACCAATCTGATGATCGAGGCCAACGCAGATGCAAATTGCGGCGGACTTATCTTGTGGATGCACACCTTCTCTCCTTCGAAGATGTGGATCCGTGGGCTCAACATCCTCAAGAAGCCCTTTCTCCATCTGCACACTCAGTTCAACCGCGATCTGCCTTGGGGCACGATCGACATGGATTTCATGAATCTCAACCAAGCGGCGCATGGCGACCGCGAGGCAGGATTCATTCACACCCGCATGCGGCTCGGCCGGAAAGTGGTGGTTGGGCATTGGGCCGACCCCGAAGTGCATGAACGTATAGCGGCATGGATGCGGGCGGTGCGCGCCTGGACCGACTGGCAGGGAGCCAAATTTGTCCGTTTCGGCGACAACATGCGGCAGGTCGCCGTTACCGAAGGAGACAAGGTATCCGCCGAGATGAAACTCGGATTCGCCGTGAACACCCATGGCGTTGGCGATCTCGTCGCCGTGGTGGATGCGGTAAAGGATCAAGACATCTCCGCCCTTTGCACTGAATATGAAAAAGTCTACCGCGTCGCGCCGGCCTTGAAAAAAGGCGGCAAACGCCACGACGAACTGCGTTACAGTGCACGCCTCGAACTCGGCATGGGTCAGTTTCTCGAAGCCGGCGGCTACAAGGGTTTCACCGATACTTTTGAGGACCTGCACGGACTGCGTCAGCTCCCCGGCATGGCCACCCAGCGTTTGATGGATGCCGGTTACGGCTTCGGCGGTGAAGGCGATTGGAAAACCTCGGCCCTCGTGCGGGCGATGAAGGTCATGAATGCCGGTCTGCCGGGTGGGACTTCGTTCATGGAAGATTACACCTATCACCTCTCGCCCAAGGGTCATCAAGTCCTGGGGGCGCATATGTTGGAAATCTGCCCGTCGATTGCGGGAGCCAAACCGTCGGTTGAAATTCACCCGCTCGGGATCGGTGGCAAAGAGGATCCCGTGCGCATGGTATTCGACGCCCCGGCCGGAAACGCGCTCAACGCTTCGCTGGTCGATCTCGGCAACCGCTTCCGGCTCATTGTGAACGAGGTAAAGGCGGTCAAACCGCCCAAGTTGCCAAAGCTGCCCGTGGCTCGCGCCGTGTGGGAATGCAAACCCGGCTTCAAGACCGCTTGCGCCGCGTGGATTTATGCCGGGGGCGCCCACCACACTGGCTACAGTTACTCGGTTACCACCGAAATGCTGGAAGACTTCGCCACCATTGCGGGCTTGGAAACCGTGGTCATTAACGCTGAGACCACCCTGTCCGCTTTGAAGCAGGATTTGCGTAACAACGAGGTATACTATCACCTCAACCAAGGCTTCCGGGCCTGAAACAACCATGTTGACCGAACTCAAACGAGAGGCTTACGAAGCCAATGTCGCTCTCCCCCGGCACGGGTTGATTAACCTGACGTTTGGTAATGCCAGTGCGCTTGATCGCGCCAAGGGTATCTTTGCGATCAAACCCAGCGGAGTTGAATATGCCGATCTCAAGGCAAGTGACATGGTTCTGGTCGATCTCGAGGGCCAACGCGTGGAAGGGAAACTCAATCCCTCCTCGGATACGCCTACGCATCGGTGCCTCTTCATCGCATTTCAGGAAATTGCCGGGGTCGTGCACACTCACTCCACTCACGCCACCGCTTTTGCCCAAGCAGGTCGGCACATCCCGATCTTTGGCACCACCCACGCCGATTACTTCAATGGAGAAGTGCCGATCACCCGAAAGATGACCAAGGCGGAAATTTCCGGCGGCGCCTACGAGTGGGAGACCGGCAATGTCATCGTCGAGACGTTCAAAACCCGGGATCCACTCGATTTCCCCGGGGTGTTGGTAAATCGCCACGGTCCCTTCGCTTGGGGACCAACCGTAGGCAAGGCCGTCGAAGCCGCCGTGGCCTTGGAATGCATCGCCGACATGGCCTTGATGTCGCTGCAACTAGCTCCCAGATTGAAGGTTATAGAATCTGCTTTATTGGCGAAGCACTTCAATCGCAAGCACGGTCCCAGCGCCTACTACGGCCAGAAAAAAGGGAAATAAAAAAGCGCCCCGGGGTTCACCCGCGGAAACCCTTCGGACTCACC
>Ga0222713_10006328_pt1 | contig 11297 bp, 7 predicted proteins | sample C33_649DmetaG_FD_165061 | JGI IMG/M metagenome (GOLD analysis project Ga0222713, IMG submission 165061) | Estuarine water microbial communities from San Francisco Bay, California, United States - C33_649D | ecosystem: Environmental > Aquatic > Marine > Unclassified | place: USA: California... | reverse complement strand
AGTTGATGTAGGCGCGATAAAGTCGGCCAGTGAAAGATTGGGTTGATTTGCAGCTTTTTTCATTTGCTGGCGAAGGAATTGTAACTCCACCTCTTCATGGGTTTCAACATTGAGCAAGGTAACGCTGTCGCGGTCATTGCTGTTGGCTGGCCAGAAGCCAATGACGGCCTTTGGTTCAAGCCATTTGCCTGACACGATCTGTTGCAACATGGCGTTTGCATCATCGTATAATTTGGATGCTTCCTTTCCAATGATGTCATCCTTGAGGATTGCAGGAAATTTGCCATGCATTTCCCATGCAATGAAAAATGGTGTCCAATCAATATAGGGAATCAGGGTTTCAATGCTGATGCCCGTGATTTCTTGTTTACCGGTAAAACTTGGTGTAGTGAAGCTGGATTCAGCCCAATTGATATTGAACTTTCGCTGCACTGCCTCCTTATAGGAAAGCATTTCCTTGCTGTTCTTTTTGTTGGCAAATTCAATGCGAAGCTTGTCGTATTCTACATCGATTGCGCCAAGAAAATCTTTTTTGTTTTGGTTGAGCAGTGATCCTGCAACAGAGACACTTCTTGATGCATCCAGCACATGTACCACACCGCCATCGTACTGTTGTGCAATCTTGAGTGCAGTATGCATGCGAGAGGTGGTGGCCCCACCAATCAGTAGGGGTTGTTTCATTCCACGGCGTTTCATCTCTGATGCCACATGCACCATTTCATCCAGTGAGGGCGTGATCAGTCCGCTCAATCCGATGATGTCTGCATTGTGTTTGACAGCCTCATCAAGAATCTTGTCGGCTCCAACCATCACACCAAGGTCTACGATGTCGTATCCATTGCAACCCAGCACAACGCCCACAATATTTTTTCCGATATCATGCACATCACCTTTTACAGTGGCCAATAAAATCTTGCCTGCAGCAGAGGCTTCCAGCTTAGCTGCCTCGATGTATGGCGTAAGGACGGCCACACTTTTTTTCATGACACGAGCACTTTTTACCACCTGTGGAAGGAACATTTTTCCAACACCAAACAGGTCTCCCACGATGTTCATGCCATCCATCAATGGCCCTTCAATGACATCCAGAGGGCGGGGATATTGTTGCCTGGCCTCTTCTGTATCCGCATCAATGTATTCAGTAATACCGTTGATCAGCGCATGTTTCAGTCGTTCCTCAACGGGGTTGTTGCGCCATGCTTCGTCTCTTTCCTGCACTTTTCCTTTTGCCTTGACGGTTTCAGCAAACTGGATCAGTTTTTCTGTTGCCTGGTTGTCATCATTGTTCCTGTTGAGGATAACATCTTCACAGAGGTTCCTGAGCACAGGGTCAATCTCATCATAAATCACCAGCTGCCCTGCGTTGACAATGCCCATGTCCATTCCGGCCTTGATGGCATGGAACAGGAACACGGAGTGCATGGCTTCGCGAACGTGGTCGTTGCCACGGAAAGAAAAGGAAAGGTTGCTGACACCGCCGGATATTTTGACCAACGGATATTTTTGTTTCAATACCCTTGTGGCTTCGATAAAATCGACGCCATAGTTGTTGTGTTCTTCTAATCCTGTGGCTACTGCAAAAACATTGAGATCAAAGATGATATCTGATGCAGGGAATCCTACTTTTTTGGTGAGTATCTCATAAGCGCGTTCACCAATCTTGATTCTTTTTTCCAGCGTATCGGCCTGCCCTTGCTCATCAAAAGCCATCACGATGACGGCTGCACCAAAACTCCTGCAAATGATGGCCTGTTGAATGAATTTTTCTTCGCCTTCCTTGAGGGAGATGGAGTTGACCACACATTTTCCTTGGATGCATTTGAGTCCGGCTTCAATGATTGAAAACTTCGAAGAGTCAATCATGATGGGAATCCTGGCAATGTCTGGCTCGCTTTGCAGCAGGTTCAGAAAGATGACCATTTCCTTCTCGCCGTCCAGCAAGGCATCATCCATGTTGACGTCCAGCACCTGGGCACCACTTTCCACTTGTTGTCTGGCAATGCTGAGTGCCTCCTCGTATTTCTCTTCCCTGATCAGCCTGGCAAATTTCTTAGAGCCGGTAACATTGGTTCTTTCGCCCACATTCACAAAATTCGTTTCCGGTCGGATCACCAAAGGCTCTAATCCGGACAAACGCATGTAAGGCTTGATATGTACTTTTTCTCCCATTTGAATTAGTTTGATTTAACCCCCTTTATCCCTCGTCCCTTATCCCTCAGTTTCTATAACAGGCAACTCCCTCGGTGCTATCCTTCTCACATGATCGGCAATATGCTTGATATGATCTGGCGTTGTGCCGCAGCATCCGCCAACGATGTTGACAAATCCTTTCTCCGCCCATTCCTCAATGAAATGAGCTGTTTGGGCTGGTTCCTCATCGTACTCACCCATGGCATTGGGAAGCCCTGCGTTCGGATACGCTGAGGTATAGCAAGCGGCAATCTGTGAAAGTTCTTCGATGTGTGAACGCATCTGGTTGGCGCCCAATGCACAGTTGAGGCCCACACTCAATGGGTTGGCATGTGCAATGCTGGTATAGAAAGCTTCCAGTGTCTGACCACTGAGTGTCCTTCCGGAAGCATCTGTGATGGTTCCACTGATCATCAATGGAAGCTCCTCCAGATGATGGTCCCTGAAGAATTTCTTGGTTGCGTAAATAGCGGCCTTGGCATTCAGGGTATCAAAAATGGTTTCGATCAGCAAAAGGTCAACACCACCTTCCACCAGGGCTTTCACTTGTTCGTAATAGGCCTCAGCCACTTCATCAAAACTGATGCTCCTGAAACCCGGATTGTTTACATCTGGAGAAAGGGACAGGGTCTTGTTCATGGGGCCAATGGCACCAGCCACAAAGGGTCCACCAGCATCTTTGCTTTCGGGGTGGTTGGCCCTGTATTCATTCACGGCATTTCTCGCACATTGGGCGGCTGCCAGGTTGATTTCATAAGACAGCTCACTCATGTTGTAGTCTGCCATTGAAACCGCCTGGGCATTGAAGGTATTGGTTTCAATGATGTCTGCGCCCGCCTCCAGGTACTGAAGGTGGATGTTCTTGATGATCTCTGGTTGGGTGATGCTGAGCAGGTCATTGTTGCCTTTGAGGTCGGAATGCCAATCGGCAAACCTCGAACCCCTGTAATCCGCTTCGTTGAGCTTGTGCCTTTGGATCATGGTTCCCATGGCACCATCGATGACCAGGATCCTTTCTTTGAGTAGTGTGGAAATATCTTTCATGCTTGGTATAGAAACGCAAAGGTAGTTAAAACCAATAAGGGTTCAAAGTCTATGTGGGCAAGCTTTTTATTGGATATAGCTGTCAACTGGCAACCTGTTGCGAATGCTTTTTGCCAGGGTCATTTCATCTGCAAATTCAAGCTCACCACCAAAGGCGATGCCACGGGCGATCGTAGTGAAGCGGAGTTCAGGGTTGTTGAGCTTTTTGCGGATATAATAGATGGTTGTATCGCCCTGAATGGTTGGGCTCAGTGCAAAGACAATTTCTTTTGTATTCTCTTGAGGAATTCTTTCAGCCAGTGCGGAAATGGTGAGTTGGTCAGGGCCAATGCCATCCAATGGAGAGATCACGCCACCCAACACGTGATAGACGCCATTGTACTGCTCTGTCGATTCAATGGCAATCACATCCCTGATGTTTTCCACCACACAGATCACATCTTTCTTTCTGCCTGCATTGCTGCAAATGGTGCATTGATCAAGGTCTGAAATGTTGAAACAGGTCTTGCAGAACTTGATTTCTTTTCTCATCCGGTCGATGGTCTCGCTGAATTGCGCCACCTCGGCCTCCTCCTGTTTCAGCAAGTGCAACACCAGCCTCAATGCAGTTTTTTTCCCGATCCCTGGAAGACGGGAGAACTCTTTGACAGCTGCTTCAAGAAGGTTGGAGGATAAATGCATTTGTAAAATTACTGAATGTCTTTGAGATCAATTCTCAATTCATTGTCCCAATTGGCCCTGATTTGCAGGGTCTGCTTTCTGGCCACCACTTTTTCCGGCTGCAGTTTTTTCCAGTAGTTGCCGGTATCCCACTTGCCGTTGTTGTTGACATCAAAAAGGATGCTGATCTGGTACTCTCCGGGGTTGAACAATTTGATCTTGTATTTTTCCTGTTTGGCCTGTTGTTGAAGAAAGACCTTGTTGTCTTTCATGAGCAGCAAGATAGGATGCAGGTTGCTGTCAATATTGGCGATGCGGATGTCGATGCTGCCGTAATCAGATTCTTTCTTTGAAGTAAAGCTGATGGTATCGGTTTTCATGAACTTGTTGTCCATGGAATCAAGCGCGAAATCCTTTTCCAGGATCAGGTTGTATGCTGTATTCTCTGTCCAGAGATGTTGGAGAATCAATTGTTTTCCTGTGCTGTCTTTGTCCAGTTTGAAACCCGTGATGGCTTTGAATTCCTTGTCGGTAAAACGTATTTTGGCTGAATCCATTTTTTTCAGGGGATGTTCTGTGGTCAGGATCAAGTTTGAAAGGAGGTCCTGCCTTCCACCATCAAGGTTGTTGCCGAACTTCAAGCGTTTGTCCTCTCCTTTTTTATTGGTGGCTGCAGGTTTCACGGTTGATTTTGGAGCAGGCTTTACTTCCTGCTCTTCTTCAAAAGCATACATCACAGTAGATGTATCCTTGCCAATGTTGATGGGGCTGTTCAGGAAGGCAATCAGCTCGCTGGACTGATCATATTTTTTGCCTCCGTCTGCATCCTTGATGGCGAAGAGGTTGTATGCACCAGGTCGAATGTTGCTGAAAATGAAACTTCCATCTCCTTTGAGCCGGGTATAATAACGGGGCTTTTCTTTGGCCACTGCAGAGTCGTCCAAATTGCGGTGGAGCACTGCAATCAGCGTGCTGTCTACTTTTCCTGTAGCAGCGATGATTACTTTTCCGGTGAAAAAAGCAGAGTCAAGATAAGGACCGGTCGAGAAACTATAAGAGAAATCCTTGAGGATATTGTTTTCGTTGATGTCTTTGATGGCTTCCCCAAAATCGATCCTGTAAGTAGTGTTTTCCTCCAGGGTATCTTTCAATTTGATGGTGATGGTCTTGAGTTTTCCTTCCGCATTGGGATTGCTTTTGGGAACAGGAGAGTAGGTCAGCTTTTCGTAAGGATTTTCAAGCGTGATGTATTCATCAAAAACCAGGGTAATTTTGTTGCCCTTGAAGTTTTTGGCACCATATTCCGGCAAGGCGGCAACCAGTTTTGGCGGGATGGAATCCCTGGGTCCACCCGTTGGGGGAACCTGTTGCCCGCAGGACGAAATGGCCACAGCAATAAGGATGCAATAAATGAATTTCATGATCTCCTGCAAAGGTAGTTAAAAAGCATCAGCACCTGATTTGGTAAGGCGTCCATTCACATATCATGCCTGCTGAAACTAGCGCTCCTCAAAGGGTTCAACAGTTGGTTCCTGCTCTTCTTCAAAGAAGCCCACCTGCAGTTTATTGGTTTTGACAAAATTACACCAGTGGCAGTCTTCTTTTCCGCAACCGGTGTAGAAGTCCCGGGCCTGGATTTTTTCCCATACAAATTGAATCTGCTCCCTTACCGCATCAGTATCGTCTTTTGAGATGGGCACAAGGGTGGAGCTGATCTCCTTTTTGGCATTGGGTTCTACAAAGTCAAACTCTGTGCTCATCACCTGGTATTTTCCCTGCTCATTGTTGTCGATCAGCAGCTTGTAAAAAACAGCCTGGCGCCAGTAATCGCCGCCATAAGGAGGATCGCTTTGTGGGTTCTTGAGCTTCGCTTTCGCATTGTCCGGATTTCCGGTTTTATAGTCGACCACATTGACCTTGTGGCCATCAAATTCCATTTTGTCGATTTTCCCTTTGAGTGGAACACCATCCACCATCACATTCCTGATGTTGCGTTCAACCGCTACAATCTTGTTGAAGGAATTGATTTTTTTGTCGTGGTATTTGTCCAGAATTTCACGGCCATACTCCATCCTTCGCTCAAATTCTTCTTTGGTAAAACTCTCCCTGTGGCGATAGAGGTAAAGCACAAAATCTTCGATCAATACTTGTTTTGGAGGGAACTTGTTGTTGGGGTCTTCTTTCATTTTATTGAAGAAGGATTCCAGCGCAAAGTGAACCCCAGAGCCAAACTCAAGGGTTTCATTTTTGGGTGAAGGGATGCGGATCAGGTTGTTGTAATAGAATTGAAGCGGGCAGTTCAGGTAATTGTTCAGGGCGGTTACATTCATGGCGAATTTGTCCAATGCCTTGTCAATGATGTCCGTATCCATTTTATCAATGATGGGCGATTGTGCGGAAAGCAGCCTCACCAGATTGAATGATGTGATCACGGATTCTTCCGGCACAGGATGCTCTTCGGGAAGGGCATGAACAGCCTTGATCTCTTCCAGAAACATGCTGGCCTCAAGGTCTTTGCCATCGTCCTTCTGTTTGGCATATGAAACCGTAAGGTATTGCTCGGCCCTGGTGATGGCCACATAGAAAAGCCTCCTGAGCTCCTCGTCTGAACTTGAGTTGGAATGCGATTGGAACAGGGTGTCCGGCAGTTTGTAACCCTTGTTGTTGGCCCTTTTTTTCTCCCAAAAAGAGGCATTGCAGCCTGCAAAGAAAACGTATTCAAACTCAAGCCCCTTAGACCCATGGGCCGTAAGGAGGTTCACCCCTTTTTCATTGCCCCCAACCTGAACAATGGGCAGGGCAATTTCTTCCTTGCGCATCATCTGGATCACCTTCACAAATTTGTTCAGGTCTAGCGAGGGGTCTTTTTTTGTTTCATTTTTAAGAAAATCGAAGAAGGCCGTCAACACCTGCATCTGCCAATGGTTGTCTGCAGATTTCATGATCACGCCGAGCATGCCCGAATCGCGAATGATCCTTTCCAGCAGTTGCTGAAGGGTAATGTTGTTGATCATGCCGATCAGCCCTTCAATGAATTTTCCTGTGCTGGCCAGTTCATCCGAAATCGTTTTTTCAAAAAGGCTTCCTGCAATGGAATTCATCTTGATGTCGATGATGTTCCTGAATCCTGACACATCTTTTTTGTAGAGTCGCTGGGTATTTTCAATGCTGAGCTTGGCAATTTCCAGCGGGCGGACCCCGAACCAGTCATAGTGCAGGATTTCAAAAAGCATCTGGTCTCCACTGAAGGCGGTGTCCATCTCTGCATCCAGGTATTCGAAGAGGCGGATGATTTTTTTGATCAGTGGAAGGTCCAGCAAATTGATGTTGCGCTTGCTGTAAAACAGGATGCTCCTGCATTTCAGGAATTCAGCCAGCTCCTCTCCGTATTTGTTTTCCTTGTAAATGACCGCAATCTTTTTCGGCTCAATGCCACTGTGGACAAGGGTTTCAATTTCATTGGTGATGCCAATCATTTCTTCCCTTGCTGTTCTCCAGGCCTTGATGATGGGCAGCTGAGTACTGTTTTTGAGGCTGTCTTTTTCAGTAACAAGGGTCTTGCTCAGGCCTTGCACATGGCTGATCAGCCGCTCGTTGTTTTTATCAATCAGGGTTTTGGAAATGTCCAATATGGGCTGTATTGAACGGTAATTTTCCGTCAATAGGATGGTCTTGATGTTTTGGAACTTCTTCATGAACACCAGCATGTTCTCCACATTGGCTCCCTGAAAGCGAAAGATCGACTGGTCGTCATCACCCACCACAAAAATATTCGGCTCATCCCAGTAGCTGATCAACATTTCAACCAGGGTATTCTGGGTTCCGCTGGTGTCCTGGTATTCATCTACCAGCACATACTGGTATTGTTCCTGGTACTGGGCAAGGATCTGGCGGTTGTTTTTGAATACATCAATTACCCAGTTGATCATGTCGTCAAAATCGTACCGCTTGTGGTCCTGCATCATTTTTCGGAATTTCTCAAATTCCTTGACAGCCGCTTCCAGCTTGGCCATTTTGTCCTTTTCGGCATTGAGCAGCTCCATTTTCAGGTCTCCGGCATTGAACTGACCCGTTTTCCTTTTGTAGATGTATTCCTCTCTTGTGGGAAGGTCGTTGAGGTATTGGTTGATGGCGTCCAGGATCAGGTTGGTACTCCAGCCCTCCCGCTTCATGCTGCTGAACAGCTGGCGCAGGTTTTTGGTTTCAAAATAGACGTCACTGCGGTAACGTTTCAGCGGATGGTTTTTGGGAAACTGGTCGATCAGTTCCCGCATCAGGGCAATCGATTCCAGGTCGGAGATGGGTTCCAAGCTGTTTTTTTCAAAATAGGCCAGGTTGTCCTGAATAACCTGGTTGCAGAAGGAATGATAGGTATGGATGTTGACCTTGTAGGCATCTGGGCCAATCATTTTCAACAAGCGCTTTCTCATGGCCACTGCACCGGAGTCGGTATAGGTCATGCAAAGGATGTTTTGGGGAAGCGTGTCCGTTTCCATCAGGATTTTCCCAATCCGGATTGCCAGGATCTGCGTTTTTCCGGTGCCAGGGCCCGCTATGACCATTACTGGCCCTTCAATGGTATCCACCGCCTCTTTTTGAGCAGCATTGAGTTTGGTGTATTCGTTTTGGTAGGTTGAGAGGAAGGTGGTGGTCATTAGGGGTTGTAGGGTTTAAAGGTTTAGGGGTGGAGAGGTTGAGGGGTTTAAGGGTTTAGAGGTGTAGAGGGAATTTTTGATTTTAAGCCAACCATAATGAATTAATCAGTGTATTAATAACGGATGAATTTTTAAGTTGGTCAAGTTACAACAACATCATCTATTTGTTTGTTAAGAATTTCCCTGCTACTCCTTAATTGCTCCTAAACCCTTAAACCCCTCCACCCCTAAACCTCTGCACCCCTACACATCTAAACCCCTAAACCCATGTCAGTATACTCTCTCAAAAAAACACAGTTCATCCCTATTTCTCTCGACGCAGCCTGGGATTTCTTTTCCCATCCCAAGAATTTGGCGGTGATGACACCTGAATATTTGAACCTGAAGTTCACCAATGAACTCTATGGTGATGAAATGTATCCCGGGCAAGTGATGACCTACAATGTAAGGCCTGTGCTTGGCATTCCGATGTTTTGGATGACCGAGATTACCCATGTTGTTCCCAAAAAGTTTTTTGTGGACGAGCAACGCTTTGGTCCTTATGCCATGTGGCACCACCAGCATCATTTTGAGGAAGTGGAAGGCGGCGTGATGATGACCGATCTGATCCATTACAAGGCTCCTCTTGGATTTTTAGGCGATATCGCCGTTTCCCTGTTCATCAAAAAGCAACTCGAAGGTATTTTCGTGTTCAGGAAGAAGAAAGTGGAGGAGTTGTTTCCTGGGAAATAGTTGAAGAGGTCTAAGTGGTTGAACTTGCCAGCCAACTGAAGGATGTTAAACCGTGGGATGGGAGGTTGAATCGTTATTGTAATTACATTAATTCCTTCAGCTGTTCTACAAGTGCAGGTTCAACATTGTAATTTTCGGCAATTACGGATGCTTGAATTCCTGCTCTCAGTTCTTCTAAAATTAAAACTGATAGTTGCAGGCCTTCTGCTTTTCCCTCTGCTATGCCTTGCTGTATACCCTCTTCTTTCCCTGCTGTTATACCTCTCTCCCAGGCGTCTACCATGATTGTGTTGTGCAAGCGGACGGAGTCGATGTATTGATCATAGGTCCTCATCTGACCAGGGGTAAAATTGGTCGTGTCCAATATTTCAACGGCTTTCATCTGGAAGGGCATTTTCTCCAATTCCTGTTTTTCCATGGCTAGATAATATTCAGGGTTGATAAAATATTGTATCCACCTGTCTAGGGGTTTTTCCATGTCTAAATTACGCATTTTCCTGCATTTGGCGAGTTCCAGCACCACAAGGTGAAGACCGTTTGCCCTTTCATCGGTTTTGTCGTGGTTGATCATGGAGTAGGTCTGCACACAATTATTATTGCTACCTACAAGTATGTCGTCCATGATACTGATGGCGTAGACGGGCTGGATTTCTTTGTAAATATCACCCTTGTTCAATTGTGAGGAATATACTCTTGCGGCATTGAACAACAATCTCTCCAGAAAATAAGCATGATGGGAGATTTGCATTTCCACAATAAAGTGTCGTCCAGCATGGTCTGTACAGCGCACGTCAACAATGGTGTTTTTGCCGGAGCCCTGTTCAGACAACAGTTCATTTTGTAGGTACTCAATAGACACAACGGAATCGGGGAGTTCCAGCAAAGCATTGATCAGGTTGATCAACAAGTCATCACACTCTCCAAATACTTTTTTAAATGTAGGGTCAGCAAGCGGCCTCAATATCATACACATCAATTTTCGCTAAGGTAAAATGCGGCTGATGCGTAGAAAGGAGGAAAACACCGTTTTTGGAGTGATTTTTCTCTTGAGGTCTACCCCGGCATCCTCGAAATATACTTCTCGATCTGCTTGATCTGGTCAACAACCTGATCTGTGGTAGGCTTCTGTGCTTTTGCTTTTTTGAAGAAATCCTTGGCAGAGCGGAATTCACGCTTTTGCATCATAATCTGGCACATTTGAAGGTAGGCCAGTGCAGAGCTTTCCTTATCGGGTATTCCTAGCCGAATGGCGGAGCGAATCAGGCTTTCGCCCTCTTTCATGTTGCCCCTTTGCATAGCCATCATGCCCAATTGGAGCTTGTTTGCACCCTCGGCTTCTTTCATGGGAAGACCCAGGTCAAGACTTTTCTTCATGTGCTTTTCAGCAGAATCAAAGTCTTGCTTGGACATGGCAATATTCCCTTTCAGGGTAAAATATACCGCGCGGATGGGCTTGTAAAGCAGCCCTGGATATTTGATTCCATTGAGTATTTTTTCAGCCCCTTCAAAATCACCGCCTTCCAGGTATTCCTGAATCAGCCTCAATGGCCCAATAAAGAAATGGGTGAAAATGCAAAGAACTGCGATGATGTACAATGCCAAAGAGGGCCAAAAACTTGAGCTGTAATTGACAAAAATGGCCAGAGCCAAGGACAGGATGCCCAGTTGGAGGCGGTATTTGATGAAAATATTGTAAAATTTCATAGAGGGCAAAGATAATCAAAGGAGTGCAACTCCCTGCATTAAGCCTGTTAAATCATAAATACCTGAAATTCATAGGTTTGGATGTGCGAACGAAATAAATGTAAAAATATTGTGCCCAAAAATTGTGATTTGTCAATAAAGAGTATAGTTTTACGCTTCTACAATCCGTGTAAAAGCCATAATTCGGTCTCCCCGACCGTGAACCCAATCCTCTTAAATACCCTTAGGCTCTTACACTTTTACTTATCCAGTATTAGTTGTTCTCCTTCGTATATCCTGATCTCAAACTTTAATTTGTATTTATGAAGGCAA
>Ga0222713_10006323_pt1 | contig 11302 bp, 20 predicted proteins | sample C33_649DmetaG_FD_165061 | JGI IMG/M metagenome (GOLD analysis project Ga0222713, IMG submission 165061) | Estuarine water microbial communities from San Francisco Bay, California, United States - C33_649D | ecosystem: Environmental > Aquatic > Marine > Unclassified | place: USA: California... | reverse complement strand
CAGGACAAATCTTGAAGCGTTCATGCCACATCACGATCGTGGTTGACACGATGACCGATGCAATGTTGGCAGTACGCGAACAGCGCGCAGAAGCAAAGGGTGGCACCAAAGTTGTCAGCCGTTCGGCACGTGTTGCGGCAAGTCGCGCACGCGCAGCAAAGCCTGATGCGCAGGCTTCGGAAGAATCAACTGACAGCACCAACGAATCTGGTGAGGAGAACTGATGGGCCAGAAAATCAATCCGTACGGATTCCGCTTGGGAATCACCACCGACTGGAAGAGTCGTTGGTTTAGCCAGAAGGAATACCGTCATTACCTCACCGAGGACTGGAAGATCCGTGAGTATCTCACGGTGCAGCTCGCCGATGCAGCAGTAAGCCGCATCGAAATTGAGCGCACGCGCGACAAGCTCCGTATCGACATCCACACTGCTCGTCCGGGCATTGTGATTGGTCGTAAGGGTCAAAAGGCCGACGAACTTCGTGCAGGTCTGACCGCAATGACCGGTAACAACAAGGTGCAGCTGAACATCACCGAAATCAAGCAAGCCGAACTCGATGCTGCTCTTGTTGCACAGGGTGTTGCTGATCAGTTGTTGAACCGTATTGCTTTCCGTCGCGCGATGAAGCGTGCTGTGCAGAACGCACAGAAGTACGGCGCAGAAGGAATTCGAATCCAGTGCTCAGGTCGTCTTGGTGGAGCAGAAATGTGCCGCACCGAGTGGTACCGCGAAGGTCGCGTGCCGTTGCACACATTGCGTGCCGACATCGATTACGGATTCCGTGAAGCAGCAACTTCTGCTGGTCGTATCGGCGTCAAGGTGTGGTTGTACAAGGGCGAAATCCTTCCGTACAAGAGCCCTAACGATGACCGTATTGCTCGTGAAGCAGCAATGGCAGTTGGTCAGACATCAGGCCATTCGGATGCCGCGTTGAAGGTTGTTACTTCAGCAGGCCCTCGTGTTGCCGATGTTACTGAAACGGAAATCGTTCCGCTGGTGAAGGAAGCAGATCCAGAGTTCGAACGCTTGTTGGCGGAAGAAGAAGACATTCAGCGTCGCATCGTGGATTCCCACGAGACACCGAAGTTTGGTCGGGAGTAAATCATGTTGTCACCTCGCAAAGTAAAACACCGTAAACACCACCGTGGACGTATGGGTGGTATCTCAAAGGGTGGAACCGAACTCGCATTCGGTGAATACGGCATTCAGGCTCTCGAGCCAGGCTGGATCACCGCGCGTCAAATCGAAGCGGCCCGTATTGCCATGACCCGTCACATCAAACGTGGTGGAAAAGTATGGATCAATATTTTCCCAGACAAGTCAGTAACCAAGAAGCCAGCCGAAACTCGCATGGGTTCCGGAAAAGGAAACCCAGAGTTGTGGGTAGCCGTGGTCAAGCCAGGTCGCATCTTGTTCGAACTGTCGTATCCAAACGCAGCAACTGCTCATCAAGCACTTGATCGTGCAGTGCAAAAACTGCCAATCAAGGCCCGCGTTGTAAGCCGCGAGGAGGCAATCTGACATGGCACGTGAACTTGCCGATCTCCGCGACATGGATCTCGCCACCTTGGTGGACGAGCTCCGCAAGTCAAAGCAAGAAGCGCTCAATCTGCGTTTCCGTCATGCGACGGGTCAACTCGACAACACCTCCGAGTTGGGTGCAGTAAAGAAGCAAATTGCACGTATCAACACTCTTATTCGTCAGCAGGAAATCGCTGCTGCTGAATCAGCAGGGAAGTGAGTAAGTCATGACCGAACCAATAACCACATCTGCAACAACAGACGAAGCAGTTCGCAATGCCCGCAAGGTGCGCGAGGGCATCGTGGTGTCAAACAAAATGAACAAGACGATTGTCATCTCAATTGTTGAACGAGTGCGCCACCCGCGTTACTCAAAGTTCGTTCAGCGCACCAAGAAGTTGTACGCACACGACGAGGCCAACGATGCACAAATCGGTGACCGCGTGCGCGTGATGGAAACTCGCCCAATGTCGAAGCAAAAGCGTTGGCGCCTCGTTGAAGTATTGGAGCGTGCAAAATGATCCAGCAAGAGTCCCGTCTTCGTGTTGCTGACAACAGCGGCGCAAAAGAAGTGTTGTGCATCAAGGTGCTTGGCGGCACACGTCGTCGCTACGCATCAATTGGTGACGTTTTCATTGGCACGGTTAAGGATGCAATTCCTGGCGCGGCCGTGAAAAAAGGTGAAGTTGTGCGTTGTGTTGTGGTTCGTGTCAAAAAGGAAAAGCGCCGTCCAGACGGCAGCTACATCCGTTTTGATGAGAACGCAGCCGTGCTCATCAAAGATGATCTCACACCTCGTGGAACCCGTATTTTCGGACCAGTTGGTCGTGAGCTCCGTGACAAAAAGTTCATGCGAATCATTTCGCTTGCACCGGAGGTGTTGTAACCATGAAGCTAAAAAAGGGTGACACTGTCATCGTCATTGCCGGAAAAGACAAAGGCAAGACAGGTGAAATTACACAAGTAAGTCCAAAGAGCAACAAGGTGAAAGTTGCCGGTGTGAACACCGCAAAGCGACACACTGCTGCTCGTGGGCAGACCGCCAACACGGGTGGAATCATCGACAAGGACATGCCAGTCGATGCATCAAACGTGATGTTGGTGCACAAGGGCAAGCCAACGCGAGTTGGTTTCAAGATCAAGGCAGACGGCACAAAAGTGCGCGTTGCCAAGAGCACCGGAGATGAAATCTGATGACTGTTGCAGTTGATTATCAGCCACGCTTGAAGTTGCACTACAACGAAGTCGTACGTGCCGAACTGATTAAGCAACTTGGCGTACAGAACGTGATGCAAGTTCCAACGTTCGAAAAAATCGTGATCAACATGGGTGTTGGTCGTGCGACGCAACAGTCGTCGTTGATCGATGGCGCAGTTGCCGACCTCACCGCGATTTCAGGCCAAAAGCCAATCGTGACCAAGTCGCGTACATCAATCGCATCGTTCAAGCTTCGCGAAGATCAGGCCATTGGTTGCAAGGTCACCTTGCGCGGTGACCGCATGTGGGAATTCCTTGATCGTTTGATCTCGGTAGCGATTCCTCGTATTCGCGACTTCCGTGGCCTTCCAGGAAAATCATGGGATGGCAACGGCAACTACACCTTTGGACTCACCGAGCAGTTGGTGTTTACCGAAGTGAGTTACGACAAGGTGGACACCACCCGCGGTATGGACATCACCATTGTCACCACCGCAACCACCGACCTCGATGGCAAAGCACTTCTCGATGCATTTGGTTTTCCGATCCGCAAGGGCGAAGAACCAGCATCATCCAAAAAAGCTCGCGGAGCGGCAAAGCGCTCAGCCAAGAAGAAGAAGTAACAGAGGACCATATGGCAAAGAAATCACTCGTAAACAAGGCGAACGCAACGCCGAAGTTCAAGGTACGGGGTTACACCCGCTGCCAAAAGTGTGGACGTTCGCGTGCGGTATATCGCAAATTTGGATTGTGCCGCCTGTGCCTTCGCAAGATGGCCCACGCTGGCGAAATTCCAGGTCTGACAAAGGCAAGTTGGTAAACGCATCATGATGACTGATCCAATCGCCGACATGCTCACACGTATTCGCAACGCGAATGCCGCAATGAAAGACGAAGTGTTGATGCCTGCTTCAAAGCAGAAATCAGCGCTTGCTGAAGTGCTGAAGAAAGAGGGATACATCTCTGACTTCGGTCTCATCGACAACCCAACTGGTCCGGGCAAGTCGTTGAAGATCGGTCTGAAGTATTCCGATGATCGCAAGCGCACTATTCAAGGTATTAAGCGAGTATCCACACCGGGTCTTCGCGTGTACCGCAATGCAACCGAAGTACCACGCGTTTTGGGTGGTCTTGGTGTTGCTGTCCTGTCCACCAGCCATGGGCTCATGACCGACCGCGAAGCGCGCCAGCGCAACGTGGGTGGTGAAGTCATGTGCTTCGTTTGGTAACCGGAAACCAGTAGAGGAAAGAAGTACTTATATGTCACGTATCGGAAATGCAGCAGTCGTTGTGCCTAATGGCGTCGACGTCACGATCGCTGGTCTTTCGCTGACCGTAAAAGGTCCGAAGGGCACATTGTCACGCGTGTTCCCATCTGGTGTTTCGATCGCTCGCGAAGAAAACACCATCGTGGTTACCCGCGACAACGAAGAGCGCGATTCACGTGCACGTCACGGTTTGGTTCGCACACTTGTCAGCAACATGATGATTGGAGTGACCGAGGGTTACACCAAGGAACTCGACATCATCGGTGTTGGTTATCGTGCGGAAGCTCAGGGTCCAAGCAAGTTGAAGTTGGCTCTTGGTTTTTCACACCCAGTAGTGATCGACGCTCCAGAAGGAGTGACATTCGAAGTTCCTGCACAGACGAAGATCATCGTCAAGGGTGCCGACAAAGAAGTTGTTGGCCAGGTTGCAGCGAACATTCGCGAAATTCGCAAGCCAGAGCCTTACAAGGGCAAGGGTGTGCGTTACCTCAATGAACGAGTTCTGCGTAAAGCAGGCAAGACCGGCAAGAAGTAATCGGGAGATTTGACGACTATGACATCAGTATCAAGCCAGCGCCATGCAGGTCGCTTGCGTCGCCACCGTCGCGTTCGCAAGAAGATCACCGGCACCGCCGAGCGTCCACGTCTCGCCGTTTATCGCAGCAACAAGCACATCACGGTGCAGTTGATCAATGATCTCGACGGACACACCGTTGCATCGGCATCAACTGTTGAGCCAGATCAGCGCAAGTTGGGAGCAGGATCAAATGTTGATGCAGCAAAGCGCATCGGCACACTTGTGGCCGAGCGCGCGAAGGCAGCAGGAGTAACAAAAGTTGTTTATGACCGCGGTGGATTCTTGTACCACGGTCGCGTAGCAGCGGCAGCAGATGCTGCCCGAGAAGCAGGGTTGGAGTTCTAATGACTGACATTTCAAACGCACGTACGACCGAGCCTGGTCAACTTCGCGAATCACGCGTTGTGCACATCAACCGCGTAGCCAAAGTAGTGAAGGGTGGACGTCGCTTTTCGTTCACCGCACTCGTGGTGATCGGTGACGGCGCGGGCCGAGTTGGTTTGGGTTACGGAAAGGCAAAGGAAGTTCCTTTGGCAATCCAAAAGGGCACCGAAGAAGCAAAACGCAATTTGTTTAGCGTTGCACTTGCGGGTTCAACTATTACACATCAAATTTTGGGCATCAATGGCGCAGGTCGCGTATTGCTGAAGCCTGCTGCACCTGGTACCGGAGTAATTGCTGGTGGAGCTGCTCGAATTATTCTTGAAGAAGCTGGTATTCATGACGTACTTGCGAAGTCGCTTGGTTCGTCAAACGCAATCAACGTTGCTCGCGCAACGATCAACGGCCTCAAGGATTTGCAGAGTCCAGACGAGGTTGCAAAGCGTCGTGGAATTCCTGCCGATTCATTTGTTCCTAAAGGTCTCCTTCGTGCGTTCAACGAACGTAAGAAGTCAAGCGGAGGTGCACACTAGTTATGGCAGCATTCAAAAAACCAGGTCGCACAACACGCGATCGTAAGCCAGCAGCAAAGAAGGCAGCAGCCGAACAACGTGCAGCGGCCGCGGCGCTGAAGGCTGCATCGGGCAACACTTCAACACGCAGAGTAAAGCGCGTGAAGGTTGAGCCAACAGGTGCAACGATCACGGTTACGCAAGTGCGTTCAGAAATCGGCAACAAGCCAAAGAACCGTGCAACATTGCGCGCGCTTGGTCTTCGTCGTATCGGTCATACCAATACGTTGCCTGATCGTCCAGAGATTCGCGGCATGATTGCCCGCGTTCCCCACCTCATCGAAATTAAGGAAGGCAAGTAAGCCATGCGCGTAGATGAACTCGCCCCATCTAAGGGAGCAAAGAAAAAACCAAAGCGCGTTGGTCGCGGTATTGGTGGTAAGGGTGGAAAGACTGCAGGTCGTGGTACCAAAGGTCAGTACGCCCGTAATACCGTGAAGCGAGGCTTTGAAGGTGGTCAGATGCCATTGAAGCAACGCGTACCAAAGTTGAAGGGCTTTAATAACCCGTTCCGCGTTGAGTTCTATGCCGTCAACCTTGATGTGATTGACGCGCTCGGACTTGCAGAAGTAGATCCAAAGGTACTTGTTGATCGAAGCGCCGCACACAAAAACACTCTCATCAAGGTGCTAGGTCGCGGCAAGATCACGAAGGCGGTAAAGGTGTCGGCACATGCAGTGTCAAAGACTGCAGAGCAGGCAATCATTGCTGCTGGTGGTTCGGTAACGATCTTGCCAATGCCACACAAGGGCCCACGTCCAGCCGCTAAGGGCAACCAGTTCACTAACCGATAGTGGTGTTGCGTCGGTACGCCGGCGCGCATCAAGTACAGGAGCTTCCACGATGTTGTCGAACGTGAAAAACATCTTCAAGGTGGCAGACCTTCGTAACAAGGTGTTGTTTACCTTGGCGATGATTGCTGTGTATCGATTTGGAACTGCATTGCGTGTTCCGGGTGTGGATGCACAAGCAGTGCGACAGTTGCGTGAAGCATCTAATTCGCAAGGTGCTCTTGGCTTTTTGAACCTGTTCTCTGGTGGAGCATTTGGCAGTTTCTCCATTTTCGCGCTCGGCATCATGCCGTACATCACGGCAAGCATCATTATGCAGGTGCTTGGTGTTGTGATTCCAAAGCTTGAGCAGTGGCAGCAAGAAGGTGCAACTGGTCAGCGCAAGATCACGCAGTGGACGCGCTATTTGGCAATTGGAATTTCAACGTTGCAAGGTGCCGGACTCACATTTATTTTCGGCCAAGGAAACGGTTCAGCATTCTTGGGCGCAGCCGCAACTGCTCCCGATGTTGTGTTGCTCGATCCGTTCATGCCGCGTGCGCTACTCGTTATTCCGTCATTGGTTGCAGGAACTGCAATGTTGATGTGGTTGGGTGAACTCATCAGCCAGCGCGGTATTGGTAACGGCATGTCGATGGTGATTTTCGCCTCAATTGTCAGCGGTTTGCCCTATGGCTATTACTCATTGCTGCAAAGCAAAAAGACCATTACGTTCATTGTTTTGGTGGCGGTTTCGATTGCAATCCTGTTTGCAGTAGTTCGTGTCGAATTGGGCAGTCGTCGAATCCCCGTGCAATTCGCTAAACGTGTGGTGGGTCGCAAGCAATACGGTGGGCAAAATACCTACATTCCGCTGAAGGTCAACCAAGCCGGCATCGTTCCAATCATCTTTGCAAGCTCGGTGTTGCTGTTGCCTGTGTTGTTGTCGAACATGTTGGGAAGCGGCGAGGGCTGGCGCGGTTCCATCGCATCATTCGTCAACGACTATTTGGTTAACAGCCAGAACTTGTTGTATATCGGAATCTTTTTCTTGTTGATCATTGCGTTCGCATACTTTTACAACTCGATCGCTTTCGACCCAATTCGTCAAGCAGATCAGTTGCGCAAGCAAGGCGGATTCATTCCAGGTATTCGTCCTGGCCCACAGACCGAGTCGTTTCTTGCCAAAACGGTGAATCGCATTACATTGCCGGGCGCAATGTTTGTTGCCTTCATCGCCATCTTGCCGTACATCATTTTGTGGGTAGGAGATGTTCAGTCATTTCCATTCGCTGGAACCACCGTGTTGATTGCGGTTGGTGTTGCACTTGAATTAATGCGTCAGATTGATAGCCAGCTGATGCAGCGCAACTATGAGGGCTTCTTGAAGTGACGTTTTCCGTTTAGGAAACGTAATCAAGAATTTGACGAAAGATCGATCTCCATGACACATGCAATCCGCATCATCATGCTTGGCCGCCAGGGCGCTGGCAAGGGCACACAATGTGTTCGTTTGGCTGAGGAGTTTGGCGCGCCACATATCTCGACTGGCGAAATGTTGCGAGCAGCGGTGCGTAAAGACTCGGCACTTGGTCGAGCGGTCAAAGCAGTGTTGGACAAGGGCGAACTCGTTAATGACGAATTGATGATCAGCCTGGTTCAAGGTCGCATTGGTGAAGAAGACGCGCGCATGTCGGGCTACATCCTTGATGGATTCCCGCGCACGGTTGCTCAGGCTCGAGCGTTTGATCACATCAGCGAGGTTCGTCCAACCGACTTGGTGATCGATCTTGAGGTCAAGCGCGACCTGGTGCTCAGCCGCTTGTCGTCACGGCGAACCTGTGAACAGTGCCAAGCCAACTATGTGGCCACGGGAGCAGAGTCAAGCCCGTGGATATGCGAAAAGTGTGGTGGCGCAGTGGTGCAGCGGGCTGACGATACGCCTGAAGCGATCAACCATCGCCTCGATCTCTATGACGACATGACCTCACCGTTGATCTCGTACTACAAGGACCAGAACAAGCTGGCGGTAGTCGACGGCCTGGGTACCCCTGACGAGGTGTTTGCCCGCCTCCGCACGGCGGTAGCCGGCATAAAGAATCGCGCATCATGACCCAGCCCAATTCGCTCATCTCCCTGTGTTTTGGGGTTTTGGGGCAGGGGAATGCGGCGGTAGCATAACCCTTCGCCTTTTGGAGGGTTTTCCTTCCGACTGGCTTGTACGTCCGTGTGTTTGAGGAGAAAGCCCTGCCAAAAAACAAAGAAGATGCAATTGTGCTGGAAGGCACGATTACAGAGTCGCTGCCAAACGCCATGTTTCGCGTCGAACTCGATAACGGACACACAGTGTTAGCTCATATTTCAGGCAAGATGCGAATGAATTACATCCGTATCTTGCCGGGGGACAAAGTCCAAGTAGAGCTAACGCCATACGACCTCACCCGAGGTCGAATTACTTACCGACATAAATAACAGTTTTCATAACCACATCATCAATCACCAATTACGAGGCCGAAGTGAAAGTTAAACCAAGCGTCAAAAAGATTTGCGAGAAGTGCAAGGTCATTCGCCGGCACGGTCGCGTAATGGTGATCTGCGAAAACCCTCGACACAAGCAACGTCAAGGCTGAGAAGGAACATCAGATGGCACGTATTTCAGGAGTAGACATCCCACGCGAAAAGCGTTTGGTGATTTCGTTGACATACATTTTCGGCATTGGTAACACCACTGCTCAGAAAATGTGCAAAGAGCTCGATCTCAATCCAGACACCCGCGTTCGCAATCTCACCGACTCTGAAGTCAACAAGATTCGTATGTACATCGAAAACAACCTCACGGTTGAAGGCGACCTGCGCCGCGATGTGCAAACCGACATCAAGCGCAAGATTGAAATTGGTTCATACCAAGGAACGCGTCACCGCAAGGGTCTCCCTGTACGTGGTCAGCGCACACACACCAATGCTCGTACTCGCAAGGGTCCGAAGAAGACTGTGGCCAACAAGAAGATGGCAGTGAGGAAGTAAATCATGGCAAAGGCACCAGCACCCCGTAAGCGCAAGCGCGATCGCAAAAACATTGCGACCGGCGTCGTGCACATTAAGAGTTCGTTCAACAACACCATCGTGTCCATCACCGACACCGAAGGAAATGTCATTTCATGGGCATCATCGGGTGGCGTTGGATTCTCCGGTTCGCGCAAGTCCACTCCATACGCAGCACAAATGGCAGCCGAAAAGGCAGGCCGTGCAGCAATGGAACAAGGTCTTCGTCGCGTTGAAGTGCATGTAAAGGGCCCGGGTTCGGGTCGCGATACCGCACTGCGTTCTATTCAAAACCTTGGCATCGAAGTGTCTGGCATCAAAGATGTAACGCCAGTTCCACACAACGGTTGCCTCCAGCCAAAGCGAAAGAGGCCGTAAGTCATGGCTCGCTATACAGGACCAAAGGTGCGTATTTCGCGCCGTCTCGGTGTCAACATTTTCGAAAATGCCAAGGGCTCAAAGGCTCTCGAGCGTCGTCCGTTCCCACCAGGAACACACGGTCGCACCCGTCGTCGTGGTGCCGGCAGTGAATACCTCTTGCAATTGCAGGAAAAGCAAAAGGCTAAGTACATCTACGGTGTGCTCGAGCGTCAATTCCGCAAGGCCTACGAAGAGGCAACACGTTTGGCTGGCCCAACTGGCGAAAACCTGTTGCGTCTGCTCGAGTGCCGCTTGGACAACGTGGTGTACCGCGCAGGCTGGGCAAACACCCGTCCGCAGGCACGTCAGTTCGTGAGCCACGGTCTTGTGTTGGTCGATGGCAAGCGCGTGAACATTCCTTCGTACAGCGTTGGTCGTGGACAAGTTGTCACGCTTTCCGAGAAGGCCGCAAACATGATCGTCATTCAGCACAACATCGACACACTCGACCACAAGATGGTTGGTTGGATCGATCGTGCAGAAGGTGGCAAGCAAGTCACCGTTCGCGAACTTCCATCGCGCGAACAAATTGATGTACCAGTCCGCGAACAGCTCATTGTTGAGCTTTACTCGAAGTAACCCCAAAAAGAATTGGCAATAGGAGATATCAATGCTTGTTATTCAGCGTCCATCAGTTGAAGCAATCGGTTCACCAGAAGGCAACCGTCAGAAGTTTTCTGTCGGCCCTCTTGAGCCAGGTCTAGGACACACCATCGGCAACTCACTTCGTCGCATGTTGTTGTCATCCATTCCGGGTGCAGCAATTACTTCGGTCAAGTTTGAGTCGGCTCTTCATGAGTTTGATGTCATTGAAGGCATCACCGAAGATGTCACCGAAATCATCTTGAATCTCAAAGACATCGTTGTTGTATGTGAGAGTGACGAGCCGGTTGTAATCACGCTCGACATCAAAGGCCCAGCAGAAGTAACTGCAGCCGACATTGTCTGCCCAACTGGCGTAGAGATTCTCAATAAGTCACAGCACATCGCCACACTGTCGGCGAAGGGTCGTTTGGCTGTAGACCTCACCATCGAGCGCGGCAAAGGCTACGCATCAAGCGATCGTGACACCCGCAAGGTAATCGGAATCATTCCAATCGATGCGATTTTCTCACCAGTACGTCGTTGCACCTACACCGTAGAACCAACACGTGTTGAGCAGTCAACCAACTACGACAAGATCATCCTTGACATCGAAACTGATGGAACGGTTGAGCCACGTGAAGCACTTGCATCAGCAGGCGCAACACTTCGTGCATTGGTCGACCTCGTTGCCACCATGAGCGATGCTCCAATGGCACTTGAACTCGGTGAGCTTGCAGGTACCGGCGCAGGTTCGCCAGACCTCGACTTGAGCATCGAAGACCTCGACTTGAGCGAGCGTCCACGTAACTGCTTGAAGCGTGCGCAAGTCAACACTGTTGGCGAGCTCTTGCTTCGCAGCGAAGAAGATCTATTGAACATCACCAACTTCGGTCAGAAGTCGTTGGATGAAATCAAGTTGAAGCTCGACGAACGCGGATTGTCACTGCGCATCTGATAGCGCACCAATA
>Ga0222713_10006322_pt1 | contig 11303 bp, 8 predicted proteins | sample C33_649DmetaG_FD_165061 | JGI IMG/M metagenome (GOLD analysis project Ga0222713, IMG submission 165061) | Estuarine water microbial communities from San Francisco Bay, California, United States - C33_649D | ecosystem: Environmental > Aquatic > Marine > Unclassified | place: USA: California... | reverse complement strand
AACGCGAGATCCACGAGCAACCTTGCACTGAGACAAGCCAGCTACTCTCGAGTGCGCGAAGGATTCGCTCATCGTGTTTAGACACCCGAAAGGCTTACTTTTGTGAACACCCCCCATCATCCAGAACGCGAGTCAGTCGAGTCGGCTCTTTCCTCTTCAGACCCCTCTTCAGACCCCTCTTTAGGCCCGTCTTCGGGCAAAAAAGTCGGCGCTTTAGTCCTCGCTGCGGGCTTCAGTCGCCGCTTCGGCGCGAGCAAGTTGCTCGCCAAGCTCCCCGACAAGCCGCAGGTCAGCCTGCTGGAACAAACCCTGACAAGTCTGAGTGCGGCGTTGCCGTCGATTGTCGTCGTTTACCGCCCAGAGCTCCGCGATCAGTTTCTCGCTATTGGCGAACGCGTACAGACAAAGAGCCCAGACACGGCACTTTACTTCAGCGAATTCGACGACGCCGCGGCAGGCATGGGCGCGAGCCTTGCTCACTGCGCCAACTCGATGACTGACTGGGCCGCCGCACTTGTTTGTTTGGCAGATATGCCCTACATCAAGCCGTCGACGTATTCACTCCTTGCCAAAAAGGTGACAAGCGACACGATCGTCGCACCCTACTTTAATAAGGCACGGGGTCACCCCATTGCATTCGGGTCTACTTATTTCGATGAGTTGCGCGCGCTGAGCGGCGACGAGGGGGCGCGCAGCCTTCTTAACAAACACCGCGTAAAAACCCTTTCTCTGGCGGTCGATGATAACGGTATACTCCTCGACATAGACACCAAAGAAGACCTAAACCGACGACTATGACTGCTCACCCGCAATCGCTCCATCAGAAGCGCGGATTTGACTCACAGAGGATGAGCTGCGTTCGACTGCCCGTTATGCGGCTGCTAAAAATCTTCTGCCTGCTCCCATTGCTCTTTTGCTTTAATACCGCGCTTTTTGCCGATGAGGCTCGGGCCCGCGCAGCGATGTCGAATCCCCAGAATCACTTAGTGGCCGTATTCACGTCCAGGGGCGCGTTCTACATCGAACTCTTTAACGAACGAGCCCCGCGCAATGTCGGGCAGTTTGTTGCGCTCGTGACCGGCACCATCGACTTCCCCTCGAGCGATCTTAAAATCCGCTACTACGATCAGTCGAGTTTTCACACCGTCATCCCCGGTAGGGCACTCTATGCTGGCAGCCCTTCGGCGAGTCGCTTCGGCCTGCAACCGTCGCCGATTCGCGCAGAGATCGACGGCATCTCACTCGGTCTCGACACGCGACCACTACTCGATAGCACGGGCGAGGTGGATCGAAGCTTTGCACTCTCAACGAGGCAAGAGTTTGAGGAGCAAATTCTCACCCCACTCTACGCTGCCGCCGGTATCGAGTCGGCACAAGCGCTCAAAAACAACGCTGAGCGAATGATGCAACGCCTCCAACAGCTAAGCGTCCTCGAAGCGCTTGAGAACCTCGGGTATCGCTTTTCTTCGACATTGAACACGCAGCCGATCAGTCAAGGAACCGTCGCCCTGTTGCCCACCAAGCCGGGCGAGGTTGGCGCCGAATTTGTTATCAGCTTGGTACCTAGCCCCTGGCTCGACGGACGAGCAACACCCATTGGCAGCGTGGTCGACGGTCTCTCGGTGGTCAAAGAGATAGGCAACAGAGGGGTGAGTCTTGATGACGAACCAAGTCTCGCCACGGCAATTTATTCAATGCGCATTCTTTAGAGAAGACAATTAACCTCCGCAGGAGATAACTATGAGCCGCAAAAAGAAGGGTAACGCAAAACAAGGCACCTATGCGCTATGTATTACGATGGGGACAGTACTCGGCTTCGGACTAGGCGTGATTTTTGATCAACTCCTCGTCACTACCCTCGTTGGCGCGGCGGCCGGTTTTCTCGCCGCAAAAAGGCTCGCCGGCTAATACTCAGCTAAATCGGCATTCTTTGCCCTGGTTTTATTTAAGCAACTCGAGGCGATAAGGCGGCAAAGATGCGAGGATTGTCCGCCCGTATCGCTGTGTAGAGAGTCGCTCGTCGAAAAGGGTGATCTTTCCATAGTCTTTTTCATTGCGGAGTAACCGCCCCGTAGCCTGCACAAGTTTGAACGCAGCATCAGGAACAGTAAGCGTCATAAAGGGATTGAGCCCCTGCTGCTCAATCCATTTAGCCAAGGTCATCTCAATCGGCTCGTTGGGCACAGCGAAAGGAATTTTAGCGATTAGCACGTGCGTGCAGTATTCCCCGGGCAGATCGACTCCCTCCGCAAAACTCGCTAGTCCAAATATCAGGCTCCCCTCCGACGAGTCGACTCTTTGTTTATGGTATTTGATCAATTGAGATTTCTGGAAATCGTCCTGGCAGAGCACACGATCAAGCCATTCTCGGGGCAACTGCCCCATTACATCGAGCATCTGCCTGCGACTACTGAAGAGCATGAGTGAACCCGCTTGTGGATCGACAAGCCTTGGTATCGCTTCAGCAATATACGAGGTGTGTTTATCAACATCGGAAGGCAAACAGCCCATCTTAGGAACGGTGAGAGTCGCCACCTCACCGAACTTAAAGGGACTTAGAATCCGCAGATACGCGGTGTGCTCGGGTAAACCGGCACGCATTTTCAGCATGGAGAATTCACCGAGAGCGGACAGCGTTGCCGACGTTAGTACCGCACCGGCGCAGCGTTCCCAGAGCCTCTCCTGCAAAGCATCTGCCGCCAACACAGGGCTCGTCGCGAGGGTAATGTCGGGAAATACGTCGCTCGGATTGTAATTCAACCACCGCGCATTGGGCGCTTTGCCTAGCGCGTCTTCGCTTGCATAGTTTGACCAGAGTGAAAGACAAGATTCAGCACGCTGCAGCGTGCTTCCCGCAAGGCCATACCACTGCTCTGCGAGCTCACGACGCGCAGGCTCTCCTCCCTCCTCGAGCGCCTCTTTGAGCTCATCGACGACTGCGCGAACACCTGCGGCATAGCGAGTAAAAAGCGTCGCTAAATTCTGCGCCGCTACCCGAACCGACTCTGGAATAACGCCAAGCTCGAACGCATATTGAACGCGCTCTTCGTAGCTCTCGCCAGTGTCGGCAGCCTCCGCGATCTGTTCGAGCAATACCCACACCAGGTCAAGCTCGTTACGTAGGCTAACACCTAGGGTAATTAAAGATTGCAGCGCTTTGGCATCTAGAAATTCGTCTTTGTTAAATCCTTTAAACAGCTTCTCTGACTTCTCGAGCCAACCAGCGGTGGACTTAATTCGAGTGGTTGCTGCGAAATGATTATTGCTTTTTAGAGGCAGGTGATGTGCCTCATCGAAAACGTAAAGGCAGTCCTCGGGTTCGGGGAGTATTACCCCGCCGCCCAAGGCTAAATCGGCCAAAACCAGATCATGGTTACTCACGATACACTCAGCTTCGGTCATCGAATCGCGCGCTTGATAAAAACAGCAATTTCTAAAATTACTGCATTTCGGCCCCATACACTGGGAGTTATCCACTGTAAGAGGCCGCCAACTTTCCTCCGCGATCAACTCTTTCCAAGAATCTCTATCGCCATCCCACTCGCCCTTACTGAGCGCCTCTAAGAGTTTTTCATAGAGCACTCTATCGCCAGTACTCGTACCACTCACGTCATCGCCATAGAGGTCCATCATCGCCTGTAGCGAGTCACTCCCGCTCAGGAGCATATCGAGTTTAGAGAGGCATAAATAACGCCCTCGCCCTTTTGCCAGAGACACGGTGAATTCGAGGTCAGACGCTTCGAGTATTTCGGGCAAATCTTTCTGCGTAACCTGTTCCTGCAGCGCGACAGTGGCAGTGGCAATGACCACTTTTAAACCGAGTTCTCGCGCTATGGGTAGAACAGCTAACGTATAGGCCATCGTTTTGCCTGTTCCCGTTCCAGCCTCGACAACAACAATGGGAGGAGGCCCGGAATGAACCGGCAGACTGCGGAAAGCCTTGGCGATCTCGGCAATCATTAGTCTCTGCCCATAGCGTGGGGTGAGTTTTTTCGCGCTGATCATCTGCCGATAGGCGCCCTGGATCGTGTCTTTAACCGTTTGCGCTAACATGCTCTTCCAAGGTCTGTATCACTGGTTGGTTCGATCGCCGTGCCGTTCGGTAGCGAGGGATTAAAACTGCCTGAGTTATGAAATAGTTACGAAATAGTTATGAAAAAGCTATGCAACAGCTGCGCAAACGAGACCCTGTTCAAAAGTTCGAGGGCGCTGGGGAACCGCTTTAATCGCTCAGGCTCGAGCTTTCGAGTATAGCAGCAAGGGCCTCATAGACCGAAAAATAGTGAATAACAGGCTGAGAAAAGCTGTTTGACACTTTGTCAGCGCTGAGCAACGCCAGCCACGTCCTTTTGCTTCACCGAAGAGCATCGAAAGGGATCAAGAATACAGTAATTCTTTATGCCTGCAGGGAATCAACATCTGATAAACTCTGTTCGTACTCGAAATCACACACGGTTTACGCTATGACATCAACAGACACTCTTACCTCCGAAGATCCGGCGACAGCCGCACTCCCCGTCACGGTAACTGCAGACGCCCCAGATACTCCCGAAGCGATCGCTGCAACCCCGCCAACGAATGAGATTACGCCGCAGCCCTCCAATGAATCTGAAGAGCATGACACGTCTGCACAGCCTAAAACCGACGCGGTTGCTAGCCGCGAGAAGACACAGCCGATTTATGCAGACCCGATTGCTGAGCTCAGTGTTTTGGCGCCGCTTATTAAAGCGCTGACTGCTAAACAAACGACAGAAATAAATTCGCTCGGCAACAGACTGGGGGAGATTCGCAAACAGCTTCCTGTAGATGCCTCGCTCGCGAAGGATAAAGGTCAGGAGCTGCATGCCCAGATGGTTGCTCTTCTCGCCAGCAACAAAGCTCACCAAGAAGAGATGAGCAGCAAGGCCAACGCGTATATCGAGGAACTGAAAATCGCGCTAGAAGGCGGGCATTCAGATGCAAGCTTATCTGCGTGGGACAAAATTCAGTCAGCGCTGATACCGCTTAGCGGCAAGCTACGCAATGGCGTGCAGAAGCAGTTAAATGAACACCGAACCCGCTATCAAGAACTGAAAGACTGGAAACTTTTCGCCTCGGCTGAAAAAAAGAAAGAGCTCATCGCGGCCATGCAGCTCCTTATAGAGTCAGAAATTCAGGGCCCGGAACGAGCTAAGGCAATCAGCGCCGCGCATCAAGAATGGAAGACGCTCGGTCGATCCCAGCAGAATGAATCGCTCTGGAAGAAGTTTAAGAAACTCTCTGATGAAGCCTATGCGCCATGCAAAGATCACTTTAAGCAGCGTAAGCAGTCGCTGGTGGAAAATTTTACCAATCGCGTCGCGCTCTGCACACAGCTCGAGGCCGATCTAGAACGTCTCAGCACCAGCGAGAAAAACGACGGCGCAGCTGTTCAATCAGAAGAGGATATCAAGGCGGCGCAGCAGAAGCAGTCGGCCGAAATCGGTGCAATAATCACTGCCGCCGAGAAACGCTGGAAAGAGACAGCGCCAGTCGAACAGGCGAAGATAAAAGAGCTGCAGAAGCGCTACTATGGCCTACTCAACGCGCTTCGCAAAGTCAGGCGCGAAGCAAGCCAAGAGAACGCAAAACGCAAACAGGATGCGATTGCGCAAGCCGAGGCTCTAGCTGCATCTGAGGACCGAGGCGAGGCGATGCGAGCAGCGAAAGAGTTGCAGCGCCAGTGGAAAGAGATTGGCCCAACTACTCACAAGGATGACCAAAATTATTGGCGCGCTTTCCGCGCGGCCTGTGACAGCATTTTCTCACGCGAATCCACAGACAAGTCAGAGTCAAGGCCGCGCAGGGAAAACTCTACAGGACGAAGTTCAAAATCCGCAGCAGTGGACATCACCAAGATCAGCCAGGAACTGGACACCCTGCTTTCAGAGCTCGAGAGTCTTCTCGGCGCCGACGATGAGGCGTTTAGACAAACACGGGAGCGCTATCAAGACTTGTCACAACAATTCTCTGCAGCTTTAAGCCCCAAGCTCGGCAAACGCGGCAGAGAATACACAGAGCGGTTCACTACGCTTAAACGACGGTTCGACACCCGCTACAAGTCGCTTCCAGATAAAAAGCAGCAGCAGCGAATTGAGACGGTTACTGCGCTCACCAATCGGCTAGATGCGCTTGAACAAAGCCTACTTGGCACGCAAACGAGCGAAGAATTCCAAGCAGTAAAGACTGCATTTGACATGGAGGACTGGCGAGCTCAGATCCGTCCAGATGATGCCTCGCTTACGACTATCCTAGACAAGCGCTTGGACGCACTACTCAACGCGAACGCGGCTAGCGATCTAGAAAAGCTAAGTAGCGAAGCCGCTCAGCAGGCGAGGAAACTATGCACTGAGCTAGAAATAAGCGCCAATGTTGAAACCCCCACAGCTGATCAGCCGCTTCGTATGCAGTTGCAGCTTGAACAACTCAAAGCTGTATTCGGTCAGGCAAAACGTTCAGCGGCTGACGTAATCAAGCATTCGCGTGATGAGCAGGTAAGACTTCAGTGTTTAGGCCCGTTATCGAAGGCACAGCGAGACGCGCTAAATGAGCGCTTTGACGCGGCAGCTGCGAAGCTTAATCGAGGATGAAAAAGGTGAGGCTAAAGCGTCCGACCGAAAGTTTTGTCGGATCCTACTTTGAGTAGAACACTATTGGCGTAGCTGCGGAGCCAATAACCGCGAAGCTCATCGGCTACGGTATCCAAGCGCTGCTCGAAAGCAGCGAGATCAGAGGGCTTAGCCTGCCAATTTTCTAGAACCCGACGCGCATGGAGACATTCATCGTCGGTAAGCATACCAGCTGCTAGCAGGCGCTGAAGTGCGAGATAGTTAATGTCCTGAAGTCGATAATTAGCCAGAATTTGCGCATCGATGCGCGCGGCAATCGCCTCAGGGTGGTCGGTATCAAGTACCAGCTCCTGCCCGAAGGCAACGTGTACAGCCCCTTTCTGACCCATCATGCCGGTGACGATCGAGCGTATATCGCTGCCTTCGTCCTTTTGAAAATCTCCCTCTTTTGCGCGTATATAAAGCTCCTGCGCTTTCAGCGTATCGCATGCGTCATATTGATACGAGAGCGTCACCGGCACAATATTTAGCCTCGCCAAGCTTTCGCGCATCGGTTCCTTACGGTGTGCGATCGCGAGCATTTTCAAAAGTGCAGGATCAGTCCTATCGATTCCGTCTTTCGCCCGCCCCTCGCGCTGCGCGATCCACACATTATTTTTGGTTTCGATACAGTGATGAATGTATTCGGAGAGCAATCGTGACGAAGCCAGTAACTCGCGCCCCTTAACCGAACGCTTAACGATGAAGCTTTTGTTCAATCTCATCAGATCCGATACAAAAGGTTTTTTTAGTAGATTGTCGCCAATCGCTATTTGCAGTGTCTCGAATCCAGCGTGATAAAGCTTGTAATTTACAAATGCGGGATCCATCGCGATATCGCGATGATTACAAATAAAGACATAGCTTCTGTCGGGCTTCAGATTCTCTAGACCCGAATGAGTGAGCAAGGTTGTCGTCTCCTCAATCATCTTATCCATATACTTCGCAGTGACGTGCTGTATTGCTCTTATGCTATCGACGCCACGAAGCTGCTTGGCGAGTGTGTATTTCGCAAGGCGCCGCGCTAGGAAAGGAAGGAATCGAGAGAGTTTTGGAGCATAGAAGCGCGCGATACTGTCGAGCATATCAGAATCTCGCAGGAGCGACGCCAGCACTGCCTTGACCTCAGCATCTTGATACGGCCTGATTTCCTGAAACTTATCCATATTCCCTCGACTGCGCACTCATTTACCATCGCACCCTTCAGCAACCGGCCCACGCTGGCTTTGACCACTCGGTTCTCGCGCGCGAATTTTACTGGTTTCCCGCCGCAATAGGTAGAGAGACGACGTACGCATTTAGCTCATCCAACAAAGGCCTCGCCGCATCCCCTCCTCGCTCTAACGCCTCGGCAAAACCCAAATCGTATTTCTTTCGGGCCTCTGGGTCATTTATGCGGTTTAAACAAAACTCTCGCCATACGACGACCTCTTCTTCTGTCAGAGTCTCTGGGTAATTGCGCGCGCGATAGCGAAACAACATTTCCTTTAATCGCAGGTCTCGAAAGGGAATATCCAGACGGCCGAGATCGGCCGGCGCCGAACGTCGTACAGTCTGCATTAATTTTTTATCTGAATCGCCAAAAAAGCCGGAATAAATCATGAAATCCGGATCAGTCTCAGGATCTCCCTCGCCGGCCTGGCTAAAGGCTTTCGTTACGGTCGCCGCCACATTGCGTTTTGCTCTTACTGCTTCAAAGTAAGGCAGCCAGACTGATTTATCCACGCCGTATTCGGCAGCAACTGTCTCATCGAGCACACCGAGAGGCGCAACTACCGGGCATTTATTTGTGGCAATTACATGCAGAGGGAGAGGGTCCTCTCCGACGGGCAAATCACTTCGGCGTTTGTAGAGTCTCGCAGCGAGCTCGTCGCCGCTGAGGCCCAGCCAGTGCGTGGGGTCAACTCGTAAATCGCAGGCGATTATCGCGTTGGTATTCGTTGGATGCGCGCACAGCGGCATTACCAATGATAAACATCCTAACCGTGCGGGGAATGCCATTGAAACAAACACTACGGGTTTTTGCGTTACGAGATCAAACTGGGCGCGAACAGCAGCTTTCGAGCGTGAATTATAGGCATAATCATAAAGCTTGGGTTGCGCGCTGCGCAGAAGCTTAGCCATCTCAATCGTCGCAATTACATCGGCAAGTGCGTCGTGCGCTGCACCGTGTTCAATCCCGTTAGCAACCGTTAGCTGATCAAGCCGAAAACTGCGCGATCCATCTTCCTTAAGCGGCCAGTTTATCCCCTCTGGGCGAACGCCAGCGCAAAGGCGCACAACGTCGATAAGATCCCAGCGCGAATTACCATTTTTGTACTCGCGCTCATAGGGATCGTGAAAATTACGGTATAGCAACTGCCTCGTCATCTCATCATCAAAGCGCAAACTGTTATATCCAGCGACGCAGGTGCCAGGCTCGGCAAATTCGGCAAGAATTCGTTCAATGAATTCCCGCTCACACACCCCTTGTGCCGCGGCTGTTTGAGGAAGAATGCCGGTGATGTAACTGGCCATCGGCTCGGGTAGAAAATCTGGACTAGGCTTGCAATAGAGCAGCAAAGGCTCGCCGATGATGTTGAGATCCTCGTCTGTGCGTACACCAGCGAATTGCGAGGCGCGATCACGCTTTGGGTCTTTACCAAACGTTTCGAAGTCGTACCAATAGATACTTTTGCCTGCCATTTCTATTTCCTCCAGCGCCTGCTAGTGCCCTTTTCTCGCCGCAGCATTGGCATTTATTCACTATTACAGGCTTGCGTACAACTGTAGTAGACTTATCGGCGGTTAGCGGCTCTTCCGCAGTGTCATAAACTGCGCGCGGTAAAGAGTAATCACGCAAACGTTAGCCGCATAATCAGTCAGCAGCCAAAATAACAAGGACTAACTAGCTTCATGGATTTCCGCGGCAGCCACATCACCAGCGTAACCCAGTTCGACAGAGCAGCGATTGAGCGAGTTTTCGATGTTGCTGATAGCATGCAACCTTTCGCTAGGCGCGAACGCCGCACTAACGCATTGGACGGCGCTATTCTCGGCAATATGTTTTTTGAACCAAGTACCCGCACACGCTTTAGCTTCGGCTGTGCGTTTAATCTGCTCGGTGGTTATGTACGAGAAACATCCGATATCAAAACCTCATCGATTTCCAAGGGCGAGTCGCTCTATGACACTGCGCGCGTCGTGAGTGGCTACAGTGACATAATCGTGATGCGCCACCCTCAGGCTGGATCAGTTGAGGAGTTTTCACGTGCAAGCCGAGTCCCCGTGATTAACGGCGGAGACGGGCCTAATGAGCACCCCTCGCAGGCACTACTCGATCTTTATACGATAAAGAAAGAGCTAAACGCGAACGGGCGCAAAATCGATGGCATGCGTATCGCGATGGTTGGGGACCTAAAGCACGGGCGCACTGTCCATTCGCTTTCCCAACTTCTTCTCTTGTTCAACAATATAACTTTCACGCTTATTTCACCATTGGAACTCAAGATGCCCGAGGGTATTGTGTCCGAGCTACGCGCGGCAGGCCATAGCGTGGTCGAAACCGACGACATGGAAAAAGGACTCAACGATAACGACACTGTGTATCTTACTCGCATCCAAGAGGAACGCTTCAGCAGCAGGCTCGAAGCCAATATTTATCGAGGCCGCTTTAAGCTTAACCAAGAGATCTACACGCGTAATTGCGCGCCTAACACGGTCATCATGCACCCGCTTCCGCGCGATTCCCGCGAAGACGCCAACGAGCTTGATAACGACTTAAATCAGCATCCCAACCTCGCTATTTTCAGGCAAACAGACAACGGGGTAGTTGTCAGGATGGCGCTTTTTGCGCTGATCCTCGATGTCGTAGAGCTCGTCGAAGCCAAATCGAGCGAGGTGAAGTGGTACACCGCGAGTCGTTTCGACAACTAGCCCCATCGATCGGAGAATACTATGCTCTCAACTCAAGACTATTTGGCGCTCGACGCCGTCGCGCTCGGTGAGGGCATTGCCCGCGGTGAGTTTAGTGCATTCGAGGTGACTCAATGCGCAGTCGATCGCGCCAGAGAGGTAAACCCCAGCCTGAATGCAATCGTGTATGAAGACTATGAGACCGCGCTCGAGCGCGCAGCCTCGCTCCCCGGAAACAGCTCCTCTCTGCTTGCTGGAGTGCCTTTTCTCATTAAAGATCTGAGCCCCGCCGCAGGTCTACCTGTGACTTTCGGCAGCGCGCTATTTAAAGGGTTCATCGCTCAAAACAATGCCAAGATTGTCCAACGCTATCTTGACTCAGGCCTCACCATACTCGGCAAAACCAATACGCCAGAATGGGGACTTACACTGACGACAGAGCCCGTGCTGACTGGCGCGTGTCGCAATCCATGGCATCTCTCGCACTCCACAGGCGGCTCTTCGGGCGGCGCTGCTGCTGCGGTTGCGGCCGGCATCGTCCCCGCAGCCCATGCTAGCGACGGTGGCGGCTCAATCCGCATACCTGCCGCAAACTGTGGGCTTTTTGGCCTTAAACCTAGTCGCGGACTCACGACCATCGAAGGCACGCTTGCTGAATGCTGGAGCGGACTCAGTGTCGGCCATGTAGTGAGCCAAACGGTTCGCGATAGCGCGGCTTTTCTCGACCTAATTTCGCTGCGAGGCACTGGACTGTTCGCAAATCCTTTGCTTTCAGTCGAGTCA
>Ga0222713_10006316_pt1 | contig 11306 bp, 10 predicted proteins | sample C33_649DmetaG_FD_165061 | JGI IMG/M metagenome (GOLD analysis project Ga0222713, IMG submission 165061) | Estuarine water microbial communities from San Francisco Bay, California, United States - C33_649D | ecosystem: Environmental > Aquatic > Marine > Unclassified | place: USA: California... | reverse complement strand
TGATGAACTAAAGGTCGACCAAAATTTACATAAAGTACACATTACGTCACTTGATGAAGCGTCAAAAGATTGTGATTATATTTTTGTTACTTGTGCTTTAAATAACCACACACATCATTTAATTAATAAAAAAGTAATTCTAAATGCTAAAAAAGGTGTTCGTATTATTAATGTTGCTCGTGGTCCGGTTGTTTGCGAAAAAGATGTAGTTGAATTACTAGAAAGTTGTCATATTGATGGTGTTGCGTTTGATGTGTTTGAAGTAGAACCTCTTGGACCTGAAAATCCTTTGCGCAAATTTCCTCAAAACATTTTTGGAACACATAATGGTTCAAATACTATTGAAGGTGTTGATAAAACGAGTTATATTGCCGTTGAAACAATGCATAAATATTTAAATGTTTAAATAATATAATATGGGAAATATATTATTTAATTCCAAGAAAACAGAAGACGAACCTATTTATTATAATGTGTCAGAACAACAAGAAACGGATACAGAAATAAATCATGAAGAAAATATATTAAATAAACCAAATATCCGGTTAGAAAAAATACAAAGTTATAATATTAAATATGCTGACGATATATTACACGAGTTAGACCATAATTTAGTGATCAATAATTTACAAAATTATAAACTTATTGATAAAAAAGAAGGTTTTACATCATATGTTGAAATATATCAACATAAAAATGATAAAATAATAAAAAAAATTTATAAGAAAAATGGTGTAGATGTAAATTATTTTGTAGATTTTAATTGTATTTATGAATCATACCAGAATGAATTAAAATCATTAAAAATATTGCAAAATGAATTACACTTTCCTAAACTTATATGCTATGATGTAGAAGAATTATCCATTACAATGAATTACGTTGGTGAAATATTACAACAGAAAAAGGAAGATATATCTTTAGAGATAATACCTAAAAATTGGAAGGAACAATTCTATTATATCTTAATGATGTTAAAGAAATATAATTTATATCATAATGACATAACCGAAAGAAATATTTGCTTACAAAATAATCGTTTAACGTTAATTGATTATGGTAATTGTAAAACGCACATTGATACTTATTATCGAAATTATAATATTGATATTCTAAACAATAGCAATAATATTATTGAGTTTTTAAGTGAAATTAACAATAGTGCTCTTAAAGTACGTAAATGTTTACATGGATTTAATTAATTATTTTTTTGATTTTTTTTGTTCTAATTATAATATATGAAAAAGGTATTAATTTTTACTGATAGTCGAGGCGAACATAAATTAACTTTTAAAGATAAACAAATATTTACAGAAAAAATAGCCGAATTGTTAAAAAAAAAAGGATATAAAGTTGATATGATGTTATGCCCTTATTGTTGGACATCAACAATAGATTTTATAGAATTAATTGAAAATAAAATTATAGATGTAAATGATTATGATAAAATTATATTATATACAGGAGTAGTTGAATTTTCTCCACGTCCTTTATCGAATTTTGAAGCTTGTTACAATCCAGAAAATATTGAAACTATTACTTACGATCGCCTTTATAAGAAACCTAAAATAATTAATAACAAAAAAAGTTTTTTTGAGAATTTTATACCCAAACAACTATTAGACAAACATTTGACAGATACATATAACGTAATTTATCAAAATGAAGATACAAGAAGTCTTATTTCATTGGATATTAATAAAAATGTCGTGTTACCTTACTTAAAAAATCTGGAAAAAAAAATTATATATATTAATTCTAATAAAATTTTTCCAAATTGGGAAGGTAATTATATTTTAAAAAACAAGAATGGACGACCTAAAAATATAAATGTAATTGAAGAATATGCCACACAAATGAAAATCTGTAATTTTACTCATTTTATTGATTTATTAATTTGGTCAGATAAAGATATTAGAAAATACACAGTAGATAACATGCATTTATCATATGAAGGATCAGAATGGATATTTAATAAATTAGTTTCTTTTTTTTAATCAAATTCGTCCAAACTTATAATTTTTTCGAGTGTTTGATCCATTTTCACCTTTTTTATTATATTTTAATTTTGTAATAATTCTTTAAAATATAACCATTGCTTTTTATGATCATGATTACCATGATGTTGCATATATTGATACGTACAATAATATCATAATTTTCTTCAATAAAATCACCATTTTCTTCATTACGAACTGAAGGTGAAGGACCTATTATTGCTACTCTTTTCCCTTTTACACCTTTGCACATTTAAAACGCCGATTTTAAGGCAGGTAATTTTTTAGTTTCCGTGTTCTATTTGATGGTTTCTTTACATATTTTTCTGTTCTATTATATGCTCCCTTAAATATGTTTTCATATTTTTCCTTTGGTATATCTTTTATAACCTTTTCTATATTTTCTTTTAATTTTTCGTGTGTTAATCCGTCTAGTTTTTGTAATCTTGACTTAAACATACTAAAATAATTTTCAATTGAATTGGTAAAATGTTGATATGGAACTGCATATAATATATTATTATGTTTATTCACTAATTCTTTTATTCTTTCGTTTCTATGACTACTCACATTATCTAAAATAATTAATAAATTTTTATTTTGTTCTAAATTATAATCTAACCATAATATATATTTATGGTTGCAAGCGATAAAATTCTTTTTATTATGGGAAATGGACCTTCTTTAGGTGAAGTAATGAATGATCCTAAAAGATTAAAGGTATTACGTGATAATCATACATTTGGATTAAATGCTTCATATCGTGCATACGAAAAATATAACTTTTATCCAACTTATTTCGGATGTTTTGATTATGTAGTAAATGAAAGTCATAAAGAAGCTTTTGAAAATTTAGTATTAACCGATAATCCTATTCAAGAATTTTATTTTACTGGAAATAAAGAAAAGCAAAATCTATATAGTGAAACAGCAAGAAATAGTTCTAAATTTATAAAATTTAATTTCAAGACTTTCCACCCCAATTATTATAAAAACTTAACTACTGATTTTAATAATTATTTTGACCCCGGTTCTTCTGGAGCAAATGCAACACAAATAGGTATAATGAAAGGATACAAAAAAATTGTTTTATTAGGATGTGATTGTAATTATGTTGAAAAAATAGATGGTGTTAAATCATTTAGTAATGAACACAAATCAGGAATAGAATTAACAAAAAATTTAGAAACTAATCCAAATTATTGGTTTGCAGAATATCAACAAAAAGGTGATAGATTCAATTTACCATCTGCCGATGAATGGCAAATTTTATCATGGAGAAATATTAATAAAATAAAACCGGCTGATGTTGAGATAATAAATAATTCTCTTATTTCTAGAATAAGTTATTTTGAAAAAAAAGTTGTCGTATAGTATATATATAATGACTACTTACAACAATATTTTTATGTTTTGTTCTTGTCACAGTTATGATTATCGATATAATGCAATGTTAAAAATATACAAAAAACACATGCAAAAAGATGATAAAATCGTTGTTTTGTTAGGATCTGAAAAAACAGTTCTCAATAATGATATATTAGAATTAAATTGCGGAGATTTGTATGAAAATTTACCAGAAAAGGTTATATTAGGAATACAGTACATTTATAAACATTTTAAATTTAATAAATTAATTAAAGTTGATGACGACGTAGTCATAAATTTTAAAAAATATTATGAGATAATTAACCATTTACCTAATGAAAAATTATATTATGGTAGATCAAATCCATCCGGTTGTAAAGTACTACCATCTAATGTATGGCATATGAATAAATGCCATAAAAACCATATTTATAATGATAAACCATTTCCCGATGAATTTTTTATATATAATAGACAAACACCTATTCAATGGCCAAGTGGAGGCATTTATGTATTATCTAATGATGTTTGTGAAATAGTAAATAAATTTAGTGAAGAAGATATGAATGTAACAAAAAAGCATTTATATGAAGATTTAAATTTACGAACAATATTACATAATTACAACGTTGAACCAACTTTAGATCAAAGTCAAATGAAAAAAAATTTAAGTGATTATTTTTTAGTAATACTACCAGTTGAAATAGTTAAAAATAAATCGAATTTAAAAAATACTTCTTTTGATAATGAATTTTATAATAAATATTCCAATATTAAATCGTTTCATATTGGATCACTTGCACCTTCCTACTCCATTAACAAAGAGGAGTACCTAGAAATATTATCAATATTAAATAAATTTAACGTTTAATTTACACAATTGAAGAGTCGTATCACCTATCATTCAAATCACCTTATTTTAATATTAGAATTAGAATTATTCGTGCATATGTTCAATATGTTGTGTATTAATATCAGAAGAGCGTGTTATTAATACCCAATACGATATAATTTTTATTTAATAATAGTTTGCTTAAATATGAACAATATAATAAATCAAATATATGTTATTAATATGAAAAAAGACGTGGAACGATTAAATAAATTTAAACAAATGGTTGGAACATTATTTAGTTACAAAGTGGTTAATGGATGTGACCCGAATAATAATGAAAAATATATGAAAAAATATGAAGAATGGTGTAATTCAAACAAACTAAATGTTACTTTTGACACGTTTGATTGGAAATATTACACTAAAAGATACGACGATTTATTTAATGCTAAAATTAATAGCAAAGAAAAAGCATGGGAACATTGGAAAACATTTGGAGAGAAAGAACTAAGAAGTTGTAATCCTAAAAATGATATTGTAAATAAAGGACAATGGGGGTGTTTGTACTCACATATAAATGTTTTAAAAGATGCTATTAAAAACAATTATGAATCAATATTAATTTTAGAAGATGACATTATATTATTGCCATTTATAGAGGAAAAATTTAAAAAGTTACATAATTTTGTGAATTTGCATGATGATTGGAACATTATTTATTTAGGTGTTTCGCAACATAATTGGGAAAACATTAAAATTAAAAACAATTATTATAATGCTAATTATAGCACAGGAACATTTGCCTACATGGTTAATCGTAAATTTTATAGAATTTTACTGAATGAGTTTATAAAAATGAAAAAACCGGTTGATAATTATTTGGTGGATATTCAAAAAATATATAATGATACAATTTATGTGATATATCCCAATATAATTATTTGCAATTTAGAAGAAAGCAATATTGGAAAAAAAAGAATTAATAAAGAATTCTTTAAAAAATTTAGGTGGGATATATAACCCTCATCAAGCATGTAAACATTATATATTGTTCATCAATATATAATACAAAAAATTAATAAGACTTGTTAATCGACTCGTTTTTTTGGTAATAAATAATAGATTTATAAGCAGAGTGTTCTTCATAAAACCATTTTGTAAAATCTGATATGGTTCGTTTTTCTTGGACAATATTTTTTTGGAAATTTATTTTACTGTTATGTTCACGAATTGATCTTTCTTTTAAAACTCCTTTCTCCATTTCATCATTTGGTGTTTCAATATAATGAACGACTAATTTATCTTGGAATAAAATAGAGTTAAAATAATCAAAAATTACTTTTGAACGTGGCATATGAAACTCTGATGTAATTAATGTGATTTCTTTAATTTGTAATGGGTTAATATAATTTAAATATGCGTAATATCCGTTTGCAATAGTATCATAAGAAGACCATTCGCGATAAATGTCCGTTGGTTCTATATTACCGTGTTGTGTCAAATATAAAGCACATGAAGTAGATTCATGGATGACATATTGATTTTCATTTATAATAGGCGGTTTATGATATGTTCCGCCACCCATAACAACGATTTTACACGAGCGATATTCAATTGTTTCGTTGTATATTTCAATTGCTTTATCTAAACGCGTTTTTACAAAATCATGAACTTCTCCATTTAAATTGTTTCCTCCGGCAAGAACAAAAACATACAATATTTCAGTATCATTTGCATATATATATTTTTTAGTGGAGTTTTTGGTTATTGTATGTATTTTTTCCCAACCATCAAAGTTTCGTTTATTTGAATTGAAGTCCATCGTATATTACATAAATATAAAAAATATAATATATTGTAATAATAATATAAACGAATATAATATATCTTAATTATAATGAGAAAGTGTATTATTATCCCAATTAAACATTATTCAAGTCGTGTTCCTGGTAAAAATTATCGCGATTTTAATGGAGAACCTCTAATGAAAATTGTATTAAACACAGTTTTTCAATCAAAATCTTTGGACACAATTGTTATTGATACAAATAGTGATACTGTAAAGGATATTCTCAAAGATTATAATGATGAGCGAATTATTGTCTATGAACGCCCGGAACATTTATGGGATGGTAGTACACCAACCAACGTATTGTTAGAAAATGTAATTCAACAATTGAATTTAGACCATGAAATTATTTTACAAACCCATGTTACAAATCCATTATTAACTTTAGAGACCATTGATAAATGCATCGAACAATTTCTAGAAAAAGAAAAAGATGGATATGATAGTCTTTTCACAGTAAAACAATTACAAACACGATTATATACTTTGGAAAATGAAAAAGTGAACGCTCTAAATCACAATCCCAACGAATTGCTTCCTACCCAAGATTTAAAACCGATATACGAAGAAAATTCATGTTTGTATATTTTTAAGCGCGAAGTATTGTTTAAAAAACATCACCGTATTGGTTACAAGCCTTTCATGTATGTAATGGACGATATTGAATCTAGCGATATTGATACGGAAACCGATTTTATATTGGCCGAAACACTGCACAAAGAATTTGTGCTAAATAAAGATTCAAAAGGACGAGTTGTACTCGTTACAGGTGCTTCACGTGGAATTGGTTTGGAAATATGTAAAAAGTTTCATAAACAAAAATGGATTGTAATTGGTGTTGCACGTTCTAAAGAATTTACTCACCCATCTATTGATACGTATATTTCGAAAGATTTGACTTGTAGTGATTCAGCAAAAGAAATTATGGATGCAGTCCAAGAAAAGTATGGACGTCTAGATTGTGTAGTTAATAACGCTGCTTTACAAATATGTAAACCTGTTTGGGAAATGGAAGATGACGAATGGTCCAAAACATTTGATTGTAATGTAAAAAATGTGTATTTGTTTGTAAAATATGGATTGTCTATGTTGAAAGAATCCAAAGGGAATATTATTAATGTTGGTTCCGTTCATAGTGTAGTAACATCAAACGAAATTGCTGCGTACGCTACAACGAAAGCAGCACTTTCCGGATTAACACGTAATTTAGCAATTGAATTAGGACAATTTGGTATTCGCGTCAATTGTATTTGCCCTGGTGCGGTAGATACATCTATGTTACGGGATGGTTTAAAACGTGGGCACGTCGGCAGTGGAACATCGGATGAATTAGTTGAATCATTGGGAAAATCCCACTTATTAGGAAAAGTGGGACAACCTGAAGAAATTGCCAATTTTGTATTGTTTGTTGCCGACGACAACAACGGACGTTTTATCAATGGCGCCAACTTGCTTATTGATGGCGGCGCGTGTATTAAATTATCTACAGAATAAGCACATAATTTATTTAATTTAATAAACAAAAATAGGTTCTTCAACACCTTTTTCATCACTATTTAAAACATATATTTTTCCATTATCTTTTATATTGTGATACGCAGAACTTACGAACAATTTGTTCATATGTTCTCCACCAAAACAACAACATGTTGTATATTTACATGGAAGTTCAATATGTTCCAGTTTCGTTTTTTCTTGATACACATCAATACCATATCCTTCCCATAAACAACTATAATAACGGTCATTTGCGTTAAAAGTTGCACCATCGGGACAACAGTTTTCGTATGTGTTGATAATAAATGAATCGCAATAAATGGTTTTATTCAAAGAATCCGCATAATACATTTGATTTTTACTGTTAAACGCGATACCGTTAGAAATTCCGATAGAATGAATAACTTCTTCTAAACGTTGGTTTTGGTATTTGTAAATAGAACCAATCTGTTGTTTTGGGTCGTTTTTACACATTGACCCAATATACAAAATCCCATCTTTAGAACATTTGCCATCATTTAAACGGACATTGGTATCGTCAATTTTAACCAAATAATTATAAGAGTTGTTGCGGTAATCATAAATGCCGATGCCATCTTGTACTGAAACCATCATTTTACTTTCATCAATAAGTGCTAAACAGGTGGGTTTCTTCTCCATTTTGTGCTCTATAATACCAGTTTCATCGTGATAATGTTTGATTTTATAATCATCAATATCAACCCAATACAAAGTTTGGTTTATATAATTCCATAAAGGACTTTCTCCAAGTTTGTTTTCAGTTTTAATTATATTCATATATTATTATCAATATAAATATTTTATCAGCAAATGTGTAATATTATAATGCATATAATAACGTTTGTTAAATCAACGTTTTATTTATACAATCTTCTAATATGTTGTCATACTTTACTTTTTTATTGGTTAATATTAAATTTTTGAATACAACCGCAGATTTATATTGATTGTGTTTGTTTTCTTTTTCCATACGATTTAATGCTACTTCACCTGTATTTACTTGTATTCCATCAACGGTTCCTCGATAATTTGTATTATAATTTGTTTGGAATAATGTAAATCCTGTAATATATAATTCTTTAATATTATAATTTAATAAATCTAGTATTGCGGCTAAACCAGAATTTGGTCTACTATCGCACACTTTTTCCATATTTAAATAATCTTCTTCATCTACAATTGAAAAATTATTGCTTATGTGTTGAAATAACGTTGTGTCATTATAAATCATAAAATAATCTCTCAATGTTCCAGTATTTTTAAAACTGGTGTTTTCATATAAATCTAAAATTGGGTATATAAATTTGATATGTCCTTTAAAATTAAAACTTATAGGTCCACCATTTTCTTTCTCTTGATTAACCACATGATATAATATATCGGTTCTATCCCCTGATTTTTTATCACCTTCTTGAAATAATCCTTTATTAACTCTAACAACCACGTCATAATTATTAATTATATCATTTGAATCTATATAATCAGCAGGTCCAACTATAACCACTCTTTTATTGTTTACAATATTTTTAATACTTTTTTGATTTTTGAAATGGGTTGATAATTTGTATTTAAAATCTAATGTTGTAGATATTACGTTCATATTTAATTTTTTAAAAATTAAATTAATTTCGTCTGAATTGAAATTATAACTGTTTGGATTTAATTTTAAGTTTTTGTCTAAATATTTATTAGTTATAAGGTTTTTCAAATTAAAACAGTTTTGTTCATTTTTTTCATAGACAAAATAATTATTGTATTTTTTTTTATCAAACTCGATATTAATAATAATATTTTCCTCCATGAACATAGGTTCATATTTTAATGTAGGTTTATTGTTACAATACGTGTTTTTCAAAATTTCAATATTAACTTTATTAAATAAATTTAAATTTCCATTATATTTTTGGTTAAATTTAATTAGGTGTTCGTTGTTTTTTTTATGACAGCAAAACTCGTGTAAATCATTAGTTGCATTTTTATTCCAAAAACAATTGTAATTTGTTTTGTTGTATTTATTCACAATTGATGAAATAGGCGTTGGTAACGCAACTGTTTTTTTATGAAATAGATGTACCATTGAAAAGTCATTTTTTTTAACTTTATATGATTTGTTTAAAACAATTACATCTAAAAATCGATCTTCATATCCGTAACAATTTAATTCTTCAAAACCACCAGTTTCTTCTAAAACGTTTCTTTTAAATAATGTATTTCCTCCAGCAATTGTAAATAACCTATTACTTTCTGTGTTTTTATGTATATATTTATTAAAAATATAATCGTATTTTTCTTGTCTAGATAAAAACACCAAATTTTTATTATATGGTTTTATTATATCATAATCATTTGTTTGACTTATCATAACATCTATATATTTTTTATCAGTTGGTATATCTGCGTCTACAAAATAAATATTTTCTGACAAATTTAAATATTTATATAAATTTCGTGTATATCCAAGATTAAAGTTATAAGGATTATTTACAAATATATAATTTAAATCATCATGTTCTAATACAAACTTATCAAGAAAATATATATTACAATCTGTATGTAACACGTTTATCTGTAAATTATATGACAAGTATTTTTTAATAGAATAATGAAAATTTATTAATGTTTCAAGGTCCACACCAGATAAACTTATAGGAATATTGATGCTACAATTATAATAATTTTTATTTAATAAATCTATATTTATTATTCTATCTATATTTTGTATATAAACGTTGTTCACATATATTTCTAATATATTGTCATTATTAATTTCAAAAATAGTAATAATATGATATAAGTTCGGGTTAATGTTAATTAGTATATCATTTATTTTCAATTCATCATCATTAATAATAATATCATATGTATTTTCATTAGTTATTATTTTAATATTTTGTTTATTGAATATTTTTAATTTTAGTTTTAATTTTTTTGTTAAAATATTGTCATATTTGAAATTATATAAAGGATAATTATTGTAAAATTTTTTGTCATAGCTTGACAAATTCTTAATTATATTACGGTTTTCTTCCTTTTCTTTCTTAACTACGTTCATATAATTCGTCCAGATCTTCTCCTCTGCCTCTTCTAACGCCTGAATGCGTGCCAACTCCTCTGCCCGTTTTTTCTCTTCTGCCTCTTTTAGTGTCTGAATGCGTGTCAACTCCTCTGCCCGTTTTTTCTCTTGTTCCTCTTTTAGTGTCTGAATGTGTGCCAACTCCTCTGCCCGTTTTTTCTCTTGTTCCTCTTCTAACGCCTGAATGTGTGCCAACTCCTCTGCCCGTTTTTTCTCTTCTAACGCCTGAATGTGTGTCAACTCCTCTGCCCGTTTTTTCTCTTCTGCCTCTTTTAACGCTTTAATGCGTGTCAACTCCTCTGCACGTTTTTTCTCTTGTTCCTCTTCTAACGCCTGAATGTGTGCCAACTCCTCTGCCCGTTTTTTCTCTTCTAACGCTTGAATGCGTGCCAACTCCTCTGCCCGTTTTTTCTCTTCTGCCTCTTTTAGTGTCTGAATGCGTGTCAACTCCTCTGCACGTTTTTTCTCTTGTTCCTCTTTTAGTGTCTGAATGCGTGTGAACTCTTCTGCCCGTTTTTTCTCTTGTTCCTCTTTTAGTGTCTGAATGCGAGTCAACTCATCTGCCCGTTTTTTCTCTTCTGCCTCTTTTAACGCTTTAATGCGTGTCAACTCCTCTGCACGTTTTTTCTCTTCTGCCTCTTTTAGTGTCTGATTGCGTGTAATCTC
>Ga0222713_10006312_pt1 | contig 11310 bp, 5 predicted proteins | sample C33_649DmetaG_FD_165061 | JGI IMG/M metagenome (GOLD analysis project Ga0222713, IMG submission 165061) | Estuarine water microbial communities from San Francisco Bay, California, United States - C33_649D | ecosystem: Environmental > Aquatic > Marine > Unclassified | place: USA: California... | reverse complement strand
GACATATTCGACCATTTGTTATTGACTAAAAAAAAAACTAACGTTAAAGATGAAGATTGCACAGACGATAACACAGTTAAACTTGATGACACAGTTAAACTTGGTGACACAGTTAAACTTGATGACACAGTCAAACTTGATGACGCTGTCAAAGTTGATGACGCTGTCAAACTTGATGACACTGTCAAAGTTGATGACGCTGTCAAACTTGATGACGCTGTCAAACTTGATGACACTGTCAAAGTTGATGACGCTGTCAAAGTTGATGACGCTGTCAAAGTTGATGACGCTGTCAAAGTTGATGACGCAGTTAAACTTGATGACACAGTTAAACTTGATGACACAGTTAAACTTGATGACACAGAAGCATCATTTACAATAAATACAACCGACGATTCAAAAGCAAACAAAGACACTAACAAATCAGATTTTAGGAAAAATAAATACAATTTAGTAGAAATTGACATACAACCGAGTGACCAAGATACTATTTTTCTGAAAAAACGAAATGATGTATATTATAATATGTATCGCGAAGCATTAAAAAAAGCAAAGGTTGCTAAAGAAATTGCGTTAACCAATTATTTAGAAGCAAAACGAATTAAAAATACATATATGTTAACGGATTTGAACGACGATAGTGATATGGACGATAGTGATATGGACGATAGCGATATGGACAATATCTTATAATATAGTTATTTAGTCAAGTAAAGAATGCTAAATCTGAAAATATTTTATCATCCGATTATATAAATAGTATGGAACTCTTGAACTTGATGAAGAAATCTTTCACTGGATCTATGAAATGGGTTGTGATTTTAGCATTTGTGATCTTATGTATGTTAATGCTTGATTATTCTAGAAAATATACCACATTCGATAACATGGAGAATGAGAACAACGAACAAGAAGAAGAAGAAGAAAAAAAAGAGGAAACATCATCGGCAGTCGTAATCCCAACTGCTAGTGCAACTACAAGTGCAAATCCATCAGATTTGCTCCCTGCATCTAACCGTGGTGAGAATGGATGGGACGTATTGAACTCCGTATGCACAACCGCTGGCGCTAACCCTGATCTTCTTGAAGCAGGATACCATACCGGAATCGACACCATTGGACAGAGTTTACGTAACGCCAATTTACAACTTCGTTCCGATCCTGCGATCCCATTACAAGACACAGGTCCTTGGAATCGGACAACAATTGAACCAACAAACTTGCAAGTTCCTTTCAATTTAGGACAGTAAGCGTTTAACATTGGGCACTTCTCATAAGTTATGAGCGTAGCACAAAATAATAGCCCCCGAAGGGGGCGTTTTGAATGTCAAATATTATAATATACATTTATATTATAATGACCATAAAAACCCATATATTTCCAAACGGGTTTAGATTGATACACGAAATGGTAATAAACAATTCCGTGACGAGCATAAATGTATTTTGTGACGTTGGTTCTATATATGAACCAAAAAATTTGAAGGGTGCATCACATTTTATTGAACATATGTGTTTCAAAGGTACGAAAAGAGTACCAGTTCCGAAAGATATTTTTTTAACATATGATAAAGTGGGTGCTTATTTGAATGCTTATACCGAAAAACGTTATACTTGCTATACAGTAAAATGCGACAGTGAATACCTTGAAAATATAATTGAAATGCTTTCTGATATGATGTTAAATTCGACTTTTAATAAAACAGAATTCAATAAAGAGGAGCAGGTTGTAACCGAAGAAAATATAAAAAATGCAGATACGCCCGTAAGTTTAATGTACGACCAACTTACAGAAATGGTATATAAAGGTAGTTCATTTGAAAATGTTGTTGATAAATTGAGTTACCATGATAATAAATTCGATTATAAAGAAATTGTAAAGTTTTATAAATTGTTTTATAAACCACATCGGATGGTGTTCAGTATAACAACATCATGTAGTTTTAATGATATTAAACGATATTTATTGACTACCGATTATGTAAAACAAATGAGTAATACAATGGAAATACCACAAAAATATATGATAATACCGTGTATTGAATTCCAAGAAGATATGCGGATTCAAATAACGGAAATGAAAGGATATCATACATCACATATAGGTATTGCGTTTCGCGTTGAATCTACTGATAAATATATAATCAATTTATTCACATCAATAATGAGTGGTCCTATGAGTTCAAGATTGTTTAATTTATTACGAGAAAAGAATGGTCTCACATACACATCGTCTGTTAGCACTAACTATCATAAATTATATGGAGATATTATATTTTATGCAGAAACGGATAAAAATAAAGTTTTAAAAAATGATTCGAAACCAGGTGTTTTACCACTACTAATAGGTGAATTGAATCATTTACTTAAGAATGGAGTGACAAAAAAGGAAGTAGAAACAGCAAAAATGTATACCAATGGTGTATTAAAAATAAACTCAGAAGATATTGATAATTTAACGGGTCATAACGGGGAAAGTTATTTAATACACCCAAATGAAGACATTGTGCCATTTAAAAATTTGTACGAAAAACTCTATAAAAATATTACCGTTGATGATGTAAATAGAATGATCAAAAAATATATTCGTCAATCCTTAATGAGCGTTTCAATTGTTGGTCCTAAGATAATAAATGAAAATAATATACGCAATGTATTACGTAAATTACACCGATAAGCAGCGTAGGTGTGCGGTTTTACACAAACAGTATCGCGTTTATGAGATGTAAAATCATAATAATATTGTTATAGATTATTATCCAATTATATGTATATGGATAAACAAGAGTGTTTAGGTTGTATAGTAGCATTGTTTATAATAGGTGTTTGTGGTTATGTGTATTACGAAAAAGAGGGTTTTGAATTGAAGTGTTTGGTTGCTTCAAAAGATGGTAATAATTATTGTGTCCGTGAACGGTCTAAGTTAGACGATGCCGCCAATTTATTAGCAACCGTTACCGAGAAATGCAAGCAACTTGTTAAGTACGTAGAAAAGAACGACCCTGATAACGATGCAGTTAAGAGACTAGTTGCGGGTTATAACCCCAGAAAAATTATGGAAACATTACCGACGAGTAAATATACCGCATATAGTGAAAATAAAGGCGAAAAATTGGCATTTTGTTTGAATGTAAAAAACGATGATAATGATAATCTAATAGATGAACATACTCTTGTATTTGTAGCGATACATGAACTAGCCCACGTCATGACCAAATCGATAGGTCATAAGACTGAATTCTGGGACAATTTCAAATATCTTTTAGTAAATGCAAAAGAAGCAGGGATTCATGAACCACGCGATTATAAACAAAAATCTAGTGAATATTGTAGTATGAAAATAACAGACAATCCATTTTATGATACGTAATAATTTTTCTTCTATTTTTAGTTTTTATAGCAGAAAGATATAGGCAGATAGTATAAATAAAACAAAATGACTGTATTTGAAATTAAAATAAAAACGTCTGATAAAAATTCAACCAGTATTATTTTTAATGGTAAAGGTGATGATTTAGCAAATATTATAAACAAAGATGACACGATACACACTTTGAAGCATAAAATTGCTTACAGATTAAAGGATGAAGGAATTAGTGTAAATGAATTGTACATATATTATGAGGCTCTTGATTATTATGATTTTATGAAAGCTGAAAATCAAATTATAAATAATACGATGGTTGATTCTCAAACTTTAAATTTACTTAATAATAATATAACCGAAAATAAAGCATTATTTACGTACAACAATAAAACCATTATAATCCCGACAGATAAGATGAATACCAAATTATCGTACCATAAACCACTTAGTGTTCATTGTATAGATGATGATGGGAATTACGACCATATGTTCGTAGTAGATCCTTTTAATTTAATAACATTAAAAAAGACTAGTGGTATTGAATTATACGGTTCGTCAAAAAAGAATATTTTGCGTAATGGTGAACGATTAATCGATTGTAACTTCAAAATGACTAATGATAAAATTATTATAACTGTTGTAAAAATACAAGATGTTTTAAAATATATCGAAAAAAACAATTTGGACATCGATCCGAGACAACTGATCGAATTGTATTATCCATATTTTAAAAAATACGCGATAACTACAAGTAAAGATATTGATGAAAAACGGCATGAATTTAAAATGGAATTAAAAGACAGAAAAGAGTATTTTTGGAAATTCAATGAACTGATAGACAAATATAATACATCAGATGTAAATTCAATGGATATTGAATCCGGTATTAAATCGTTCGAGTTGATTATAAAGAACAGTTATACAGCGAGTTTCCCGATTGAATCTATATTTAAAAACATACACGCAAATCAAGAGATACCAGTTGTGAAATATAATCCTGGTTATAAACGAGAGAACCTTTATCGGTTATATACAAAAAATTCAGATGAACACGGTATACAAATGCCTGTATATGACAAAAGAAAAATTATAAACACAACAGATAATGAAATTACAAACGATGAAATTATAATGGTAATTAAACCAAATAACGATGATATATATAAGAACCTATCGCTCATTTTTAATAATCAGGGGAAAATCGTGGTCAAGGGTTCGTATATAGATTTTTTTAAATGTGGTAATAGCAAAACTATTCTAGAAACATTGATTGAAGAACTATATCAACACGTTCAACCAAAGATTGATAATGTCAACGGGTTTTTAGAATTAACCGGATATAGAATAAATGATTTCGAAGCACAAAATATTATAGTGAAAAAGATAGGACTGATATATGATATAGAGATTGAAGAAAAAATCACAAAGAAAACATTGAACGATAATATTTATTTATTACAACCTATTTTTACAACTGATGTTGTAAAACAGGATGGAACAACGACTACGTTAGATATGAGATTTAAACGTGTTAATAATTATAAAGAACCTGGATTAGATGAAGACATAATGGAGTTTTTAGAAAATAATGCGGATGAAACAGAAATTCAATCTTATATTATGAATAAGTATAATTTGAGTAATATAATTGCTATAAGCGAAATCGAGCGAGTAAGAAGTAATAATATGTATGAGATAAAAACAATAAAACAGGGGTTTAGAACACAACTGACGACCGTGAGTTACGGAAAAAATAAAAGTATTACATATTCCTTCGCAGATGTAACTTCTCTCGATTACTTCGATGTATTAAAGCAATATGTATGCGTTATAAGTTGGTTGATATTATACCCAGACAAAGGAAACATACCAATTAAATTGGCTAAGGAATTACGTGGAACGAAAGAAGAAGAAGAAGAAACTACAGAAGATGATGAGGAAGAAGTAATTATAGATAACATTATAGATGGTATAGAAAGTAATGAATTTATTAATATAGACAAAGATGCCCCAGTTGATTTTTATTCAGAAGAGGTTGATATAGATACAGAAGAAGAAGATATAGACATAGATACAGAAGAAGATGAAGAGGATGAAGAGGAAGAAACAAAAGGAGGCGAAAAGAGTAAAAAAGAAATAAAAGATTATTTTGATGAAAGAAAACGTAGATTAAATCCGACTATCTTCAATCATATTGAATATTCTAGAACATGTCTCAATAATCAAGACAAGCAGCCTGTACCCATTACCAGTAAAGAAAAACAAAAATTAAACGGAATAATTGTCTCTAAACAAGATAGGAAAAATCCAGATATTCACTACATTTGCCCAAGATATTGGGATATGAAGAATGATAAAGTTGTCACGCCAGAAGAAGCTAAAAACTTGAAAGACTATATTATTCCAAAAAAAGGTAAGATAAAAGACGAACAATATATATATGAATTCTTTGATAAAGTGGTTCATAAAAATCAAGACAATGATAAATATAAAAATTTATACCCATATGATACGAATGTGGTTTACAATATAGATGGAACATCATCGGGTCCATTTCCGTGCTGCGGCACAAAAACTGTTGGAGAGAAGAGTAAACAATCGCCATCTTCGTATATTACAAATTACGATAGTCATAAACGACTTTTAGATAATCAGATGGGTTTTTTACCAGAAGTATTAGAAAAAAAATTATTCAAATTAGATATTAAATCACAATTAAACAAAGCATCTACAGAATTAGACAAAGGGAAAAATGGGGTAACGTTATTAAGATGTGGAGCTGAGTTATCAATCAATCAATCATTCATAGCGTGTATTGCGAAAATTAAAAACACAACATTCAATGAATTGAAAACTGAATTATGTAACCATATAACGATAGATAATTACCCTTACTATAATAATGGAATGTTATATTCAATGTTTCTGTCGAAAGACGCAAATTTAGACGCAGATTTGACACCTAGAGATAAAGAAAGTAATATATACAAAGAATTTATTAATATAAACAGTGATGATAATATTAAAAATTATAATATAAACGATGATAAGAGGAAAACCCTCACTACTGAATTATCATTATTTTTTAAGATGTTATTATCGTCGTATAATTCATTCAAAGAATACTTAAATAATGAAAACGAATATATAATAGATCACACTCTTTTAATTGATATAATTCTTAAAAACGATTCTATAACGGAAGCGTTTATACCTAATATAAACATTATTATATTTGAAATTAATGGCGGTGGAAAGTTAGATATATTAACACCAGCAAACTCAGATATTAAATACAACGAAAATTATGATACTGCGTTTATATTGAAACGTAATAATTTGTACGAAAATATTGCCTTATGTGATTTTAAAAACACAAAACAATTTATTATTAAAAAAAATGAGGTGCACGATAATGAAACCATAACAAATATTAGGAATAGAACATATGAAATTGTTAATCAAATAATAAAAATAAGAGATGCTATTCAACCAATAAAGGATAATAGCGTTTATCTAACACCGATGAAGATATTCAAAATGAAACCAATATTAGAAAAGAATAATTATAAAATAGACCATCAACTTGTGAATAATCAATTTGTAACAACTGGTATAGTTGTTAAATTAAAAAATAGTATAGAAGACAAATCTTATTTCATACCCTCTGTTTTAGAACCTCCGGTTGATATAGATGGTGAAATTATAATAGATAATGATAATGGAATAAAAAAACATTTACATAGTGTTAAAGAAACGACGCAATTTTATTCCGAATTGAATAAAATACAATTAGATATAAAATTAGATAAAATTTTATACTATGAAAATGATAATAATCAAAAAGAGATATATGGTTTCTTGACTAATACTCTTCAATTTGTGCCTACGAATAAAGAGATATTCACGAATCAATGGCCAAAAAAAGATGCAATTGCTATTGCACAATATTATAGTGCAGATAGAACGGCAATGTTAATTGACAATGATACAAAACATACAAAAATCCATAATGCTCGTCTAGAAACAATGTATTATAATGTATTTCGAGCAATTATGAGACATATTGTATCACATCAAGGTTTAACTGAAAAACGGGCTGATATACAAGAGATGAAGAAGACAATATATAGTAAAGATAATAATCCAAATGCGAGGTCTGAACTCGAGAAAATGTTACAGAAATTGATGGGACCTAGTGTTACGTTCGTAGCAAATAATAATTATATACAACCCAATAAATACACAGATATAACAACTTGTATTACAAAAAATAAGGATACAAAAGTATGCGATGCAACTAATCACACTCTCATTATTCCAAAAAATAATTTAAATAAACCTGAACTAGATAATGAAAAATATTATTATACAAGATTTGCAGATGAACTACTTCGGTATATTCATGTTAGGCAATTTATACTAGAACCTAATAGACATCTTAATATTATAGACGACACAACACACGTTAATGATGATGAAATAATTGCTACAGAAACTACATTACGAAATGAAATACAGTTTTTAGAAAAAAAAGTCGGAAAACATTATAAAATTTCTATTCCTTATAAATTTGCTATATAGATGATACATATTCGTTCGTATATTTCGATTCCGTCGACCATATTTGTATAAGTATTATTCGTTTTTTTACACGAACTAAAATGTCCAAAGATATATATGAAGAAATCTGTAGATCTATTATTAGACATTCGGAATCAAGATGAAATAGATACAGTAAAATATAATAATAATAATGGTGATTTTGCTACTATCCTATATATGCCCGCAAATGTAATCAAATATAATTTAGTTTTTTTACACGAATATTTCGAAAAATACGATACAGTGTATATTATTTGTAAGTCCGGGAATAGAAGTCATAAAATAAAGGATACTTATTTTGCAGATGATGAAAAAGTATCAACCAATATCACACATTTCAATACTATGTCCGACGAACAAGTAATACGTTCATCTGGGTTGCATATGTCGCTTACTCGTAAAATTCAAATAATATCAGGCAGTATCATATTGTTACTATTATTACTATCGCTAGTGTATGATGATGCCAAATATATGTTTTTCATATTCGGTTCACTCATGTTGTATGTTGGTATATCAGGTAATTGCTTCATGTCTTCTATATTGACTAGCGGTGATATATAGAATTTATTCTTTCAAAGTATCAAAATATACAATTATACTTTGTATATTTTGAAAAAAAATAATAATACCCAAATCGTTATAATCCTAATCTAAAACCCCATATTATAGTCATCGTCTAGACAATTATCGTGTTCACTCTTTTTTATATTTCCTACATTATTACGAATCTCAATATTGCGTTTACTACAAGAACCAGTTATATCAATAGGTGTACCGAACATTTCATCTATAGAAACTTGGCGTTTGAGTTCGGCATTTTCTAGGATTTGCATCTCGTTCAAGTCAAGCACAATATTGAAGGAACTCGTACCGAAATTACCATTCTGACCACACATCACATTGGCGGAAACACCTCGCATATAATCCACCTCTGCGTGTCTAGCGGCGTCAAGTAATACTTCACTATGAACTTCAAACGATGCTTTCGCAATCGGACCAATATCATCATTTAATATACCTGACCGGAATACAGGTATCATATCAGGAGTCAATGTCATTCTATCACATAGAAGTGAAAGGTGGTGATAGTTAATATAAGCATCACTGAATTCCATAACTTCTGAAATCTCATTGAATAATCCTTGTCTAGCCGCTTCAATTCCCAAAATATTATGAATTTCTCTGACGTCGTTACAGAAAGTTCTTTGTGTATCTATGAAATCTAGTGATAGTGCCTTCATTAAATTGGAACCAGTCGTATCCAATACCCATGTATCGTTCCTTTTATATGTGCTACCATCTTTAATCGATACCATATTACTCAACTTACGTGGAGTAACCTTTTCTATATTTTCAATTCCTCGTAAAACAATAGAGTTAAGCATCGCATCCTGAAGTGTTTTTAATAAATGAATTTCATTAGACTGGTCTAGAGAAGCTACTGTTTTCCTCTTTTTATTCTCAATTAAAGGACGAATTCTAAATACCAATTTATTATGATTAAAATCTGAAAATGCACAATTGATGTTAGCTCCATACGAACTATTTTTTATTGCGAAATGAATATCATCCATTGTGATATTCTTATCCAATAATATATCGGAATTTAATTCTAACCGAACAATCCATTTGCTTGGAATTTTTCCATCGTCCTTTTCTTTATCCTCGTCTGAAAGACAATCTTGTATCATTTTTTCATATTCGTAAAATTGTTCAACAAACTCCTTATCATCTTCAATGAAAGTAGATTTACCTTCGGGGTCGAAACATATTTGAGCTCTACTAACAAGGTCCAATAGTTTTGTATATTCAATAATGTTTGAAAATTTGATTGCTTTGGACTGATGTGTCTCGTCTTGTTTCTTTAGATAAATTGTGAGAGATGGATTCTTGGGATTTCTTGTAAGTCTCAATAACTCTTCAATACGAGGAACACCGCGCGTTACATTAGACTTACTAGCAGTACCTGCATAATGAAATGTATTTAAAGTCATCTGTGTAGTCGGTTCACCAACACTTTGTCCGGCTATGATTCCAACCATTTCTCCTGGATGAACGATGGATTTTTTATACTTAAGCAAAATCGTCTCCAATAATAATACAAGAGCTTTACGATGAAACCTTTTATGAACGAGTAGATCACGGGGGTTCAAATAGTATTTGTATAAGAGTTCAAATAGTTTTCCCGGTTGGGTAAGTCTTATCTCTTTTAGTTTGACCATATATTCATCTACTAAGTCAAAACATTCTAGTGGTGTCATATCCGTAACCGAATTTTTATTTAAAGACATTTGACCTTGAATATTGTTTATAGTATTGACGAACGAAACAGGTAGTTTTAACATATTTTCGTCTTTTTTCTTGAAAACCTTTTCTATAATATCCGCTCTTTTTTGAATCATATATGCTATCATATCACTACATTTCTTCTGTGTATCAGAACGCTGTTGTTTCAACCGTTTAATTGCATCCTTTGTATATACATCATCTAGTCCAGTATCGCCTGCTTTAACACCAAGTATGTCATATCTCATATAAATATCCTCAGTGCTCAATCCAACTAGAGGCATTGGTTGATTTTCTACTTTGGTTGTATCGATACCATCATCACCATAAGAGTACTGCACAATTTTATTTTTATTATCACGAACAGTCATATCATAAGCGATCTTCAAATCTTCAAGAGACTTAATCAGACGACGTTGAATATACCCAGTTACTGATGTCTTACAAGCAGTGTCGATAAGACCAACACGACCACCCTGTGCGTGATGAAATAACTCGATCGCATTGAGACCCTCTATATAAGAATTGACTACAAATCCGCGCGCCTCTGGACTATCATCATATCTACTGAAATGAGGAAGAGTACGGTTATCATAACCATATGGTATGCGTTTACCATCTACATTTTGCTGTCCTAATCCTGAAATCATTTGAGTGATATTCAACATATTACCCTTTGACCCAGACTCAACAATCATCATAAAACGATTTGTATTATTCAAACTGCTACGAGCAATCTTACCAGATTCATCCATTGCCTTATTTAAAATCTTATTAACTTGTGTTTCGAATTCATTCACATTACTATCCGCTGTATTATTTTCGAAAATTCCTAGATGAACCTTATCAATCAGTGACTGTACTTCCAATTTCTTCTGTGTAATCGCTTGAACGATGCGCTGTTGTGTAATATTATCGGCAATTAAATCGCTTATTCCCACACTATAAGAACTAGTGTTCATGTATTCTGTGATAATATTCTGGAGATTGTCTATAAAATCGGAACAAGTTGCGCTACCAAAGTCGTTATAAGCACGATGTAATATACC
>Ga0222713_10006311_pt1 | contig 11311 bp, 14 predicted proteins | sample C33_649DmetaG_FD_165061 | JGI IMG/M metagenome (GOLD analysis project Ga0222713, IMG submission 165061) | Estuarine water microbial communities from San Francisco Bay, California, United States - C33_649D | ecosystem: Environmental > Aquatic > Marine > Unclassified | place: USA: California... | reverse complement strand
TACCTTATGGTAAATCTATGGTTGAAAATGGTAGAAGATTATGGAAGCAAATCACATTGATGGAAGATGCGATGATGATACATCGTATTATGAGAGCACCTGAAAAAAGAATATTCAAAATTGATATAGGTAATATTCCTCCTCAAGAAGTTGATAACTATATGCAGAAGATTATAAATAAGATTAAGAAAACTCCATTCCAAGATCAAAAGACTGGAGATTATAACTTAAAATATAATATGATGAATATCACCGAAGACTTCTTTATGCCAGTTAGAGGTGGTGATAGTGGAACTCAAATAGATACATTAAGTGGATTAAATTACGCCGCTATTGAAGATATTGATTATTTAAAGGCTAAATTATTTGCAGCACTTAAAGTTCCAAAGGCTTTCTTAGGATATGAAGAGGATATCAATGGTAAGGCTACTTTAGCAGCCGAAGATATTCGTTTTGCTAGAACTATTGAGAGAATTCAAAGAGTAGTGGTATCAGAATTAACTCAGGTTGCAATTGCACATTTAATTGCTAATGGATTCGAAGGTAGTGATGTAGTGGATTTTTCACTAGAACTAACCAACCCATCTACTATTTATGAGCAGGAAAAAATCAACTTATGGACTGAAAAAGTGAGATTAGCAACTGATATGAAAGCATTAAAAATGATTTCAAACGATTGGATTTACAAAAACATATTCAAATTATCCGATGAAGAAATTGCGGAAAATAAAGAAGATGTTGTAATTGATACATTTGATTTGAATAGATTAACTAAAATAGAAAATGAAGGTGTTGATCCATACGAAGAACAACCACAAGAAGAGCAACCATCGATGGGGGGAGAAGAACAACAACCGACCGAACAACCGCCTGCAGAAGGAGAGCCAGTTGTAAAAGATAAAGCTGAAACTTCAGCAGAGAATGGGAAAGAAGGTGGCAGACCTCCTATGACAGGTGATAAGGGAACTGATGAAAATGCGTTTGGGAGAGACCCATTGGGTAAAGATGATATTACTCGTAACTTCGGAAGAGAATCTAGAAAAGAGAGGTTGGCATCCAAATTAAAAGATGTTTCTCAAAAAGAAAGATTTTTAAAAGATGCGATTAGAAAAAAGATTCAGGCTCGTTATGATAAAAAGAATGGTAAAAAGGTTCTAAATGAGGATGTCGAAACTCAAAATGATGATACGGGTTCTCTTTTAGATGATAAAAATATTTTGAACGATATCTAAAATTTAGGTAATCGTAAGTTATTTAATATTTATATTATGTAAATATTTACATATATAATAGACAAAACAGACGTTTGTAATGAAAGTTAAACACTCAAAGTTTAAAAATACGGCTATTTTATTTGAATTATTGGTAAAACAAATTACGCAAGAAGTATTGTCCAATTCAACTAAAAACCTATCAGAAAAGATTATTAAGGAATTTTTTAACTCTAGAAAAGAGTTAGCTAAAGAACTTAAATTATACAATTGGATTGTTAAAGAAAGATTCTCTAACAATGATGATGCTAAGTTATTCCTTCAAGAAGTAATCGAAGAAAGGAAGAAATTAGATGAATCTAAATTGGCTAAGGAAAAGTATAACCTTATTAAAACAATCAAAGAATCGTATGAATTGGATAAATTCCTTTCATCTAATTTACAAAATTACAAATTATTAGCTTCAATATACAAAGTATTTGAAAGTAAAACTCAGGGTAGAAAGGTTGAGATTAGAGATTTTATTGAATCTAATAATACCATTTTAGAGCATATTACAAATGTTAGACCTGTAAGCAAACCTCAGGATAAATTATACGAGGAATTCAAAAAGCAATCTGAAGATTTAAGATTACTTACATATAAATTATTAATTGAAAATTTCAATAACAAATATTCTAATTTGGATGATTCTCAAAAAGGTCTTTTAAGAGAATTCATCAATAATGTTTCAAATACTTCCACTTTTTCTAAATTTATTGGAGAAGAAACTAAGAAAGTTTTATCACATTTAATATCGGAATCAAAAGATATTACCGATAAAGTAACAAAAATCAAAATTTCAGAGATGATTAAATTATTCAAATCTGATAAATTTATGAAAGAAAACAATGAGAAACAAGTTTCGGTTTTAATGCTTACATATGAATTGTTAAAGGAAATTAGAAATGTCAAATCAACTAGAAGCATTAAAAAATAAAATTAAAGAAATACTTTCCGAACTTAGAGAAGAAGAGGAGGAGTTAAAAAAAGAAGTAACTACAACAGGAGATGTTGCTGGTTATGATACTCCTAGAGCTTTCTCTAAAGATGGTAAACATACATCTGATTATGTTAAGAGAATGGCTTCCCTTACTGGATACACATCTTTAACTGAAAATAGATTACATAAACTTAGATTAGACCAGACCTTAACCCCAAACCAAAAAATAGGATTGGGTATAAGAGAGACTCGTAAAAAATTAGATGAAATCGAAAAGTTTTTGGAGTGGTATGGTAGAATTAAAAGAGAAAATGCTATGAAAGGTGAAAATTTTTGGAAAAGAACTAATCACCATATTTATAGAATAAGAGAAAGGTTATCGAATATTGGTAAAAATATAACCTATCTGAAAAAGTAATTTATATGAAAATAACTAAAGAACAATTGAAAGCATTAGTTGGAGAAGTTCTTCAAGAAGAAAAGGATTATCAATCCTTTTTCCAAGCGATGCTTAAGAAGCATAATGTAAGTTCACCTGCTGATTTCCAGTCTGATGAAGAAAAGAAAGATTTTTTCAATAAAGTTGAAAAAGCATGGCAAGGTGTTTCTGAGAGATTGAAAGAAATCCGTAAAGAAGCTGTAACCGATATTAATACTGCGACTGTTCCAGCATCGGTGGCATCTAAACTTGATCAGGCTACTGACAAAATGAGAGATGCTAAGATGAATAACCAACAGAAATTACAAATTATAGCTAGAGTAATAGATGCAATTGGTTTAGATAAAATGAATTTGGCCTCTTCTCTTAATAAACTGAGAACTAAAATGGAAATGACTGAAGAAGAAATGACTCAGTATCAAAAAGTTTTCAAAGGAGTAATGGATAAGTTTGGAATTAATTCTCCAGCAGAATTAGATTCAGATGAGAAGAAAAAAGAATTTTTTAATGCAGTTGATAAAGCATATCCAAACGAATCAACTATTTCAGAAGGTAGATATGATGCTGATTTAGATAAAATTGAAGGAGCAGTAAAAAATGCATCTTCATTTATGGGAGTTGGTGCTGAATTAAAAAAAGCAGGAATTAAATATACATTTGCAACTGAAATGATTCCAATGTATATGATTCCTGTATCTGGAAATATTATTGCGGTTGTAAATAAGAAATATGCAGCTGGTGCAGAAAGAGAAGTTAAGGATATTGCAATCGGATTATTAAACTAAAGTAAAAAGAATGAAATCACTTTTAATAGAAACTAGATTATTTGAGGGGAAACTTAACGAAGACGAAAATGGAGTAGTTTTGGTTAAAGGTGTATTGCAAAGAGCGGATGCACAGAACCAAAATGGCAGAGTATATCCAAAAGAAATTTTAGAAAGAGAAGTTAAGAAATACCAACAACTTATTACTGAAAAAAGAGCTTTGGGTGAATTAGACCATCCAGAATCTTCAGTAGTTTCTCTTAAAAATGTATCTCATAATATTAGAGAGTGTAATTGGGATGGTAATGATGTAGTAGGGGTTGTTGAAATTCTACCAACACCATCTGGGAATATTCTTAAAGAATTATTAAGAGCTGGTATTCGTTTAGGAATCTCATCAAGAGGAATGGGTTCAGTAGAATCTATGGGTGGTAATAAAGTTAAAGTTGGTGAAGATTTTGAATTAATCGGTTGGGATTTCGTTTCTAATCCATCTACACAAGGTGCGTTTATGGAATCATTGAATGAATCGGTAAAGCATCAATTAAACGAATCAATCGGAACTGATGTGTGTGGGGAGTGGTGTAAGGCCCAAAATTTAATAAGAGAAATAATTGAAGAGTTAGCTTAATATGCTTGTTAGATTAGAAATCAAAGTTGCAAAAGGTTCATCATCAGATGAGCAACAAAAAAATTTAGAAAAGGCATTAAAAGTTTTAAAGAATAAGTTTTTTAAAACAGGAATGACCAAAGAATTGAGAGAAAGAACTGAATATCTAAAACCATCAGTTAAGAAAAGATTGGAGAAAGAAAAAGCAAAAAGAAAAAATAAATTTAATTTTCTTTAGTTTTCTTTAACTTTTATATATTTATAATTAATTGATTCGAATACCTCATCACTTTTTTATATGAGGTCACCCTATAATCAACTAATATCATTTGGACACACTACATTAGTCCAAGCAAATTCACAAATTTAAGATGAATAGCAAATTGTTAAAAGAAGCAATTGCAGACGCTAAAGCCGTTAGAGAAACTGCATTAGCAAACGCAAAAATCGCTCTTGAAGAAGCATTCACTCCTAAACTTCAATCTATGCTTACTAAAAAATTATCAGAAGAATTAGAAGGCGAAGAAGAGAACGAAGATGAGGTTGAAATGACTCAAGAGAATGATGTATCTTCTGAAATCGGTCAAGGTGATGGCACTAAAATGCCAGCAGCAAAGGCTTTCGATTCAGCAGCTGAATCAGATGAATTAGCAGCAGCAGACGTTGATAAAATTTCTGCAGAAGTTGGTTCAGAAGATGAAAACGCTGAGAAAGTAGCTGATATTACTGAAGCTGAAGAAGAAGGTGAAGACATCACAGGTGCAACTCCTGATTCAGCAATGAATGAAGAAGAAATGGATGATCACGATTTAGATATCGATGAAATCATCAAAGAATTGGAAGCAGAAGCAGATGCTGATGAAGCTCCGGTAGCAGAAGAGGATGAAATTCCTGCAGAAGCACCAGCAGTTGAAGAACCAGCAGCGGAAGAAGCTCCAGTTGAAGAAGAAGAGGAAATCGATTTAGATGAAATCTTAAGAGAAATGGGATACGGAGATGAAGCTGAAGAAGAAGCTCCTGTAACGGAAGAAGAAGATGGTGAAGACCACTCTGCTGAAATCGCTGCAAAAGAAGCTGAATTGGAAGAAGCATACAAAGTAATCGGTTCTTTAAAGAAGACTATCAACGAAGTAAATCTTCTTAATGCTAAGTTGTTGTATGTAAACAAATTGTTCAGAAACTACAACTTAACTAACGAACAAAAAACTAAGGTTGTTGAAACTTTAGACAGAACAAAGAATGTAAGAGAAGTTAAATTAGTTTTCACTACTATTGCTGAATCATTCAAAATTGGTTCAACTGCAACTAAGAAAACTGTAAACAAACTTACTGAAAGTTACGCATCAAAGCCAGTAAAATCAACTGCACCTGCAAAACAAATTATCGCTGAAGATAATTCTGCAGCTGACAGATTTAAGAAATTAGCTGGTATTATCAAATAATTGGTAATTTAATAAAAATTAAATAAAAAAACAAAATGGCAAACTTTAATGTTAAATCATTATTAGAGGCGAAAAATCCTCAAACCATTATGTTGGAGCAAACAAGAGGTTTAAGAACAAAGTGGGAAAAAACTGGTTTGTTAGAAGGCCTTAAGGAAAGAGACCAACATTCAATGGCGGTGCTTTTGGAAAACCAAGCACAACAATTATTGAGCGAAGCAACTGCTACTAGCGCGAACGCAGGTTCAGAAGAGTGGTCAGGCGTTGCTTTACCATTAGTAAGAAGAATCTTCGGTGAAATCGCAGCAAAAGAATTCGTTTCAGTTCAACCAATGAACTTACCTTCAGGTTTGATTTTCTTTATGGATTTCAAATATGGTACTGCAAAGAGTGGTAGAGCTACAACTGATTCATTGTATGGTGGTACTGGTGCTAAGTTCGGTAGAACTGATGCAGCAACAGGTGGTCTTTATGGTGAAGCAAAATATGGCTATACAATGCCAGGAACTGCTTCAGCATCATCTGTAACAGCAGCTTTCACTTCTGCTTCTTGGGCAGATTTCGGATTTGATGCAGCTTTCTCAGCATCATTCAACACATCTCAAGTTGCAACTAACGCATTTAAGAAAGTAACAATCGCTGCATCTGCATTAGCTAATGTAGACGTTGAGGCAGTTAAGTTAATTTCTGTAACTGATTCAAACGTTGAGGGAACTTATCCTCAATTCTATAAGCATGATTATGCTGGAAACAACTTAATTTTATTTGTTTCTGGAGCACATGATACTGCATTAACAACTGTAAAATATCAGGAGCAACCAGTTGCTTACGATAGAGGTGATTTCGAAGATAGAGATCCTATCAACAACCCATCAGGTGGTACTAACTTGAACATTCCAGAAGTTGATTTGGAATTGAAGAGTGAATCAATCGTTGCTAAGACTAGAAAATTAAAGGCTGTGTGGACTCCAGAGTTGGCACAAGACTTAAACGCTTACCACTCAATCGATGCTGAAGCTGAATTAACTTCTATGTTGTCTGAATACATTTCATTAGAAATCGATTTAGAAATCTTAGATATGTTACAAGTAAACGCATTGACTGTTGATTACTGGTCAGCAACTGTAGGTGAAGAGTATGATTCAGTAGCAGGAACTTGGACTGCAGGTTCTTCTTCTTTAGCATACCAAAAAGCTACATGGTTCCAGACTTTAGGTGTTAAATTGAACAAAGTATCTAACAAGATTCATCAATTAACAATGAGAGGTGGAGCAAACTTCATCGTAGCATCTCCAGATGTATGTACTATTTTAGAATCAATTCCAGGATTCCACGTGAATGCTGAGAAAGATTCTTTACAATTCGCAGCTGGTGTATCAGTAGTTGGAGCTATCTCTAACAGATACACTGTTTATAAGAACCCTTATATGACTTCTAACCAAATATTGTTAGGATTCAAAGGTTCTAACTTCCTTGAGACTGGTGCGGTATATGCTCCGTATGTACCATTGATTATGACTCCATTAGTGTATGACCCAGATAACTTCACTCCAAGAAGAGGTGTTATGACAAGATACGCTAAGAAGATCGTAAGACCAGAATTCTATGGTAAGATTTTTGTTAAAGATTTAGCTAACTTATAATCTTCGGATTCAGTTAAATAAATTCTAATATAACAGAATAAAATTGGGGATGAGTAATCATCCCCTTTTTTATGTCTATAACTCATTGATAATCAATAAAAAAATTTTAAAAATATTTTCAAAAAGGCTTGGAAAATCCAAACTTTTATCATATCTTTACTATGTAATAAGAGATAAGAGATATGACTATTAAAGAATTTTATTTGAACGCTTACCCAACTGATGAATTGGGTATAGAACTTAATGAAACTCCAACTTTTGCTGGTTTATTGAATCAATTGATTGTAGGTGGTGATGTTTACCGATACATTGGTGTTGGTGATAGTATCATTAGAGAAAGATTGTTTGAGAGACTTGCTGAAGAATTAAAAGTAAGTTATGATTATGTTTACGATTTGTGGTTAAAATAATTTTTAAAATATAAAAATATGAACATTTCAGAATTAAATTTAACGGAATTAGAATCAAAAACCTTAGAATCCTTTATTGGAGGTCTTTATGCTGAACCTGGATTTTCGGATGTGGATGTAAATGATATAGCCAATGAGTTGGGTATTTCTACTAAGATTATCAGAGGTGCATTGGGTTCGTTAGTTAAGAAAGGTATTGTACAAATCGAAACTAATGATAGTGGATATGATATTATCTACCTTAACACACCCTATTGGGCCTTAGTGAATGAGAATTGGGCCGAAGAATCTAAAATGTATATTTAATTATAAACTTTAAAACATAAAATATTATGAATTTTTCCCAATTGAATCAGATGAGTTTAGAAGAGTTACGAAACCTCAACTCATTAGTAGTAGAAGTAATGAAATCCAAACGAGCTATGGCCTCTTTTGAGAAGAAGCAGGAGTTGCGAGTTGGAATGAATGTTAAGGTGAATCACCCTAAGTTGATGGGTAAACAACTTCGTGTTGAGAAAATTAACCGAACTAAAGCTTCCCTAAAAGTTTTGAGTGGTGGGTTCGGTTCTTATAATGTTCCAATTTCAATGATTGAGTACTAATATATTTTAGGTTTAATGGTAAAGTTAAGGGATAAGAAATTATCCCTTTTTTTATATCTTTTTATATTTAAATTTATGAGGTTACATACAATAAAAGATAAATACGAAATAGGTAAAATCAAAACCTATGAAGATGTTCCAGGTTGGATAGGATGTGCAGAAGATATTTATAAAATCATAATTGATAAATTAGAAGATGGAGATTCCATAGTAGAAATTGGAACATTCTTCGGTCAATCAACAATCTTTATGGCTTCCTTAATCAAACAAAGTGGGAAGAGAATAAAATTTGATACCATAGATTCACTTTGGCAAATTGATGCGGATGTTAGAAGGGGGGATCACCCCAAATCATTTTATGAATACCGTTTTTCAAAAGAACTTACTAATATTCCAATAGATGAGTTGATTAAAGCACATTATCGTTTATGTGGGGTAGAAGAGTATATAAATCTTATGATTGGAGATAGTAGATGGTTGTGGAAATGGTATGATGAGGAATCTCTAAAATTTGTTTATATAGATGGAGACCATAACTACGATATTGTGAAATTAGATATGAATAATTGGTGGAGTAGAGTTAAAGTAGGTGGATATATGGGGGGAGATGATATAGATGCATACCCATCGGTTTTGAAAGCTATGAATGAGTTAATTGAGGAAAAGAGTATAGATAGAGAAAGAGTGCAAATCTTTCCAAATTCTTTTTTAATTCAGAAATGATATTTATACATATAAATAAAATAAATCAATAAATGGAGAATTTAGCTTCTATATTTTTACATAGTAGAACTCAAACTCAGGAATTTCACCTTAAAGTAAAAGGGCCTGGTTCATTTGCAATACATAAAGCATTGCAGGAATATTATGAATCTATCATCCCACTATTAGATGGTTTAATTGAAGCATATCAGGGACAATTTGGACTAATAGAATTTAAGCAGGTGAATGGAACTGATAATAATGCTAGTAAGGAAAATATAATCGCATATTTCGATAAATTAATTACTTTTTTAAAGTATGAAAGAAAAGCAGATAATTTAAAGGAAAGCTGGATTCAAAACGAATTGGATAATGTTGCGAAATTGTTATATTCAACAAAATATAAATTGGTTAATTTAGCTTAACCTCAAACATAAATCTGAATGTCAGTAAACTCAACTATAAACCATTATCCTGGATCATCATCTTTTGAAACTGGCCAAACACCATTTGGAATTTACGATGATGATAGTATATTTGGAGATGATGCTCCAAAGGTAGCATTATGGTGCGCAAGAAGATTGGGGTATCCTATCATAGATGTAGAACTAATCGATGAGCAATTCTTTGCATGTTTCGAAGAATCCGTATCAGAGTATGGTGCTCAGGTAAACCAATTTAATATTCGTAATAATTTATCAATTGTTTCCGGACAAAGTACTTCTACAAATTATACCGGTCAATTAGTTGATGGTTCATTTGTTCCTACAATAGTAAGAATAAGTGATGCGTATGGAACATTGGCAGGTGTTGGTGGTAGAACTGATATAAAAAGAGGATTTGTAAGTGCAAGTGCTTATACACAATCTTATGATTTAAAAGATTTCGCAGATACATACGAAAGTGGTAGTAGAATAGAAATTACTAAAGTTTATTTCGAACCAAAGCCGGCTCTTTCCCGCTTCTTTGACCCTTATGCGGTGAGTGGTATGGGAACTTTGAATATTACACAAGAATTTGGATTTAGTTCGTTTTCTACTGCAACCCAATTCGTATTACTACCATTTTATGAAGACCTTTTAAGAATTCAGGCAATTGAGTTTAATGACCAAATTCGTAAATCGGCTCATACATTTAATATTGTAAATAATCAATTACAAATATTTCCAATTCCAACTGGAGACCAGATTATTTATTTTGAATATTATGTGAAGAAAGATTTTGAAAAAAATTCAATAACAACTACTCCAAATGTTGTATCAGATTATTCTAATATAAGATATAATTTTATACCTTATAGAAAGATAAATGATGTTGGTAAACAATGGATTAGAAAATATACATTGGCTCTATCCAAAGAATTATTGGGAGCTATCAGAGAGAAATATAATACTATTCCTATACCTGGTGGAGAAACCACTTTGGATGGTGCGCAACTTAGAGCAGAGGCTACAACTGAAAAGGAAAACCTTATTACACAATTGAGAGAAAATTTAGAAGAATTAAGTAGAAAAACTCAATTTGAAAATAAGGCAGCAGAAGCTCAGCAACAACTAGAGATGTTACAAAAAGTTCCACTAGCAATTTATATAGGATAATATGCCACGTTTTAATTCAGCGAGAGATATAAAATTTTTTGAGCAGATTTCTTCGGAGATGGTTGATGATGTGATTGAAACATTAGTAACCCTTTTCAAAGTTAATATTGCAGAAACTGCCTATAATCTCTATGGTGAATCTTTAAATAAAAGATATTATAAGGGAATGGAGACATACTCTGTAATTGAAAGAGATGCTACTGAAGCGAATTATGAAGGATTTGGTGCAGATGCTAGTAGAACAACTCGTTTCAGATTTAACCGTCATACTTTAATTGAAAATGATTTTTATCCTGAGATTGGAGATTATGTTTACTTAGATGGCTCTTATTATGAGATATCAAATGTAAATGAAGACCAATGGATAGGTGGGCAGGGTGCTAATAAGTTTTCAATTATATGTGAAACATTTATTAGTAGAAATACTACAATTAACTTAGAGCAAATCGTAAGATAATGGCAGATAAAGAATTTTCAAAAATAGTGAAGCAGGATGAATCCAAGATGTTAGAAATATCATTGTTGGATGTAGATACTATTATTGCTAAATATATGGAGGAACATTTGATGCCAGAGGTGGAGCAAAATGGTATTAAAGTAAAAGTTCCACTTATCTATGGAAATGCGGAAAGATGGAAGGGTGCTAAAAGAGATGGTTATTTAAGAGATAAATTGGGTAAAATTCAATTACCTATTGTGATGTTTAAAAGAAACTCAATTGAATCAAATGATGCATTGAGATTTTTAAAAGACCACAGAGTAACATATCCAACCGTAAAAAAGTATTCTCAAAAACATGCATACGACCGTTTCTCATTATTAAATCCTGATTTCAAAAGAAGATTTGAAGCGTATGATGTAAGGATGCCAAACTATGTAACCCTAACATACGAAGTAATGTTTTGGAC
>Ga0222713_10006310_pt1 | contig 11311 bp, 6 predicted proteins | sample C33_649DmetaG_FD_165061 | JGI IMG/M metagenome (GOLD analysis project Ga0222713, IMG submission 165061) | Estuarine water microbial communities from San Francisco Bay, California, United States - C33_649D | ecosystem: Environmental > Aquatic > Marine > Unclassified | place: USA: California... | reverse complement strand
AATAAACTTACATTTGGTGGTCTCTCTGGTGATGAATATGGTAATACAATAATTCAAGAACGAATATATAGTGGAAATCCATCTTTAACACAAAGCGAATTATTACTCTTTAAAGGTAATGAAGGTATTCTCGCTGGTTCACCAAATGAAGGTCCAGATAGAATTCGTTACATCGCACCCGAACATATATTTCAAACATATAATACTGGTGGTGAGACATTTCAAGGAATTGTTGGTCAAAAGGATGGTGAAACTAATATACCTCTAATAGTTAACGGTTCTGGGTTAGTTGTTGTTGGTGGACGAAGAACTGATTATACGGATACAATAAATAACCCAGCAATAGGTGTCAATACACGACTACTTATTGCCGGTGATATTGAATTTAGACGTGGGGGTTCATTTATATTTGAGGGTTTAAAATTTATAAGTAATGCCGTTACAGGTATTAATCTAATAAGAAATACCTTAAATGGTACACAACGACGTACATTAGGATTTTCACACCAACTTGATACAACTAATGAGTATGAATTTGCTCGATTTGATCAGATTGGTAATTTAGGTATTGGTACCACAACTATAGCATCAAATGTTCATATATACAATGGTAATACAACGAGTCAAACGTTATTGAAACTTGAAAGTCCAGGAACTAATAAGGAGACTGGTATGCTCTTATGTACAAGTGGAAATGAAGGTGGATTCGTACGAGGATTTAGTAATTCGGAGAACAGCACGACAGGTCTTGTGATGGGTGTATCTAACAATAGCGTACTTACAAATTGTCTTCATATGATTCAATCGAGTAATGTTGGGATTGGTACAGCTAAACCAGCTACAAAGTTTCATATATATAATGGTATTCCAAGAATTGAAAGTGCATCAAGTAATGCTATTGTTGAATTTAAAACAATTGCTGGTACATCTACTATATTTTCTGGAACAAATGGTAACGTATACATCCAACCTTATTCATCAAATACATTTATAAAAGGTAATCTTGAAACAAGTGGTAATTTAACTGTAAAGGGTGCGATCGATTTAGGTAACCAAGTCGGTATTGGTCTAGGTACTTCAACTGCAAATACAGCACTACATGTAAATGGTGGTATAATTACAAACTCAGACCAAGTTGCATGTAAAAAATACTCAACTACATTTAGTATAGATGAGTTTAATGATAAAAGAATCACATTTTATTTTGGAAACTCATCATTCTATGCAAAGATTATCGCAATTTTAAGACGCGTTGATGGCTCAACAGTTGTTGATTCAAGTACAATGATTCTTGATGTTCAAGGTGGTACAGATAATGGTAGTACATCAACTGTATCTATAGCCGTTGGTACAAAAAGTATATTTGGTGGTACAAATATGTATCCATGGAGTTCTACCGTGGATGAAATAACAACAACAGCAATTCGAATAAACCCATATGACCCAACTAACGCCAGAAAGTACAAGTATGATATCGTCGTTGAACTTATGTCTTCAAATGGGGGTAGACTTACACAAATAAACAGTGGAAGCGTTATACGTGCCACATTCACCTATTAAATAACTTTACCACCCAGGGAAAACCCGAGGGTAGAGTTAGAGTAAAACATTTACGCCCTGATGGAATCAGAGACGGCTAGGAAGAGGACGCCAACAATAAAAGCCATGACGACGTAATTACATTCAGTTTCTTCCTTACCAAGTTGCGACGTAGCCACGCGTTCAGCTTGGGGCTCAGCTTTGGGTTTCTCGGCTGGAGCTCTTTGTTGTACAGGAGGTTCAAGTTCCTCCAAAGGACAATAACCTATCATTTATACTGTACTTAGAGATTAATTTCTGTCTTCTTCTTCTTGCGACCACGTTTGGACTTGGAGGTCTCCACATTCACCTCTTTGACTTCACCACCCGTTGATTCACCCGAAATAGAAACGATGTCCGAGATGTCATCATCTTCCTCAACCTCTACAGGCTTTCGTTGCGTTCTTGGGGTCGTATTCATTGGGGGTGGGGGTGGCATCATCACACCACCCATGAGACTTGAGATGTCAATACCGGGACCTTGCATCTCGTACTGACCACTGCCACCAACGGGGGGTGGACCCGTAGGTGCACGCGTTGTATTTTGCATTGCTTGCATCATATTGTTTACGAGATCTGGGTTTTGCTTGAGTACATCATTCATATTGGGCATCACTGATTTGAACATACTGTTAGTCAAGTGAAACATCATCGCAGAGCCACCCAACATCATGATGAGCTTGATTTCTGGTGCCACATTGACCTTCGTACGATACTTGACGTACAACTCCTCGAAGACACTATCGTAATCGTCAACATTTTCCATGATTGATTCAGACCAACCATCAAGTTGGATCTCAAATGGATTGTAGCGTTTATTAAGAAACTCGAGACCAGTAACACAGGCGACGAGCATACGTCTCGAGAAACGAATAGATTGCTCGACATCAATACTGTATGTAATACGCTTGACCTCAGTTCTCAATTCCTCGACATTGGAGTACGCCGTAAGTCTCTTATTCACAGCGAAACCCTTCTTCTCGAGTCGACCCAACTTATTAATGAGGTCTGCCTTTTCTTCATCAACAGAGGAGTATCCCTTGGAAGGTGTTTCTTCTTGGGGACCTGGGGCTCCACCGTCGTCATAAAACATTTGTTCATCATTGTCCTCACCATAGTCAATCTCCTCATCCTGTTGAGGTCTAGGTGGGGCAGTTTGTTTGTTTGGATTTACAAAAGCATCCATAGCTTCTTGTTGTACAGGAGCTCGTGGACGTTGAGGTTGTTGGGGAGCCGGTCTAGGAACTTGTTTGGGACGCGAGGTTGATATCTCGATCTCATCCATCAGGGCCTGTTCATCAGCATCTAATTTCATCACAGTAGTATTTCCACGATCAAGGATAATTTCTTCGTCCATCTACTCTTTATAAGGAAACTATTAAATTACCTTTAACGCACTTTATAAAAAATTATATATGTATACTATAAATGTTAACCCTCAACCGGGCCAATCGAAATGCCATCACGTCCATCGTTGGTTTGATTGTCTTAATTTTCATTCTCGGTGCCATCAAGTCTACCAGCCGATACCAACCCAGAGATATTTCTATCAAGGCGATCAGTGAGAAGTCTCTCTTCGAACTTGAGCACAAATTGGAATGTGCTCCTGGACACAGCAGTGAAGGCAGTGTGTACACCCAAGGCTTGACTCCAGGTGGACTTTGCGGTGCTCAACAACTTGTGCGTGACCAAGCTAGTTATGAGATCGAAGATGGAATCGGTGGATCTTTAATCTAAACTAATATAAATGGCTTTGGTTACTTCCCCAAAAACTATTCCAGATCTTGACTACGAGTATCACACTATAACTATTGACTCTATCGGTCAACTCAGCGCAAACGCTTTTACTTGTCATATCCAACAACCCCTTCGTAATGTTGTTCAGGCCAAGCTCCTCGCCGCCCACATTAACTCAAATGTGACGACCAAACATTGCTATGTTTCTATCGAAGAATTAGATTCTATTTTTTCAGATAGAGCTTCGAATGTTCTCACGGGACAAGCATCCATGAGTGTCCTTCGAGGTTCATTCGCGAGTATCATAACCTCTGGTAGTGCTCTCATTAGTTTTAAGGATGAGTATACCATCGCCACACAGTATGTGGATCCAATCAGGCGAATCGATCGCCTCGCCGTTACTATTCGCGATCAAGATGGTATCCCAATCGTACCATCCATTCCAGCCGCTGATAATTTCTTAGTTCTTGGCTTTGTGTGTAGAAAACCTAATTTGTAATTTTCTCTATTTAAAGTAGTATAACATGTCTTCGGGTATCGTTCAGTTGGTCGCAATTGGCGCACAGGATGAGCACATCACAGGAACCCCCGAGATATCGTTTTTTAATTCGTCATTTAAAAGACATTCAAATTTTTCACAGTCCATTGAAAAACATACAATATATGGAGCTGTGAAAAATAATTCACTCTCAACTATTCGCATTGAGAGAACTGGTGACCTTTTGGGGTACACCTTTTTAGTTCCAGATGATGGAACAAAGTGTGTTGATATCGGTACTTGGACAAACTATGTAGAAAGTGTTCAGCTTTTGATTGGGGGTCAGATTATTGATGAACAGGATTCACTTTTTTGCGAAACAATCGCAATCGATACATTTGCCCCAAATGTTTCAAAAAGTTCAAACGGACCACACCCAGGGGTCAGCTCAAGATCCTATTTTTATCCACTCCGCTTTTTCTTTTGTGAAAATGCCCAATCTGCTCTACCTTTGGTGGCTCTCCAGTATCACGACATAGAATTAAGAATTCGTTGGGGACCAAATGCAGCTAACTATAACTGGGAAGCCTATTCTAACTATTACTATGTTGATAATGAAGAACGGGGGAATATCGCATCACGTACTAATGATATGCTCATATTCCAAGTCCAAAAGAATATTCCATCCCACGAACTTGTGCAGGAATTAAACTTTAATCACCCAGTCAAGTACATCGCGAGTTCTAATACTGCTGCACAAAGTGCCCTCACTGCTATTGGGAATCGTATCAAGTTGAGTATCAATGGATTGGATATCTGCAAGTATAAGTGGGCAAAGAGTCACTTTGTTGATGTATCCCACTATTATCACACAAACTATGTAACCTCACCAGATATATTCTTACACCCATTCTGCTTAACATCAAGTTTGCACCAACCAACGGGGTCTCTCAATTTTAGTCGCATTGACTCTGCAAAAATACATAGTGAATCGTTACCTATTGTAAATCCAATATACGCCGTAAATTATAACATTCTCAGGATACAAAATGGTATGGCTGGTCTACTTTACGCAAATTAAAATACAAGAATATATAAATGGTGAAAAATATCAATACTTTCCATCTGACGGAGAAGATACGACTTGGGAGACATACTTCGGAAAGCCAACCAGAAAACACAATCGTTTTGAATGCGGGTGATGCAGAGATACAAAATCTTGAAACTTCAGGATTCTATGTGTCCCCAATGCGTTATGGGACATCAAATGTACTCATGTATAGCCCAGAAACAAAAGAAATTGTGTTTGGAAACAGGTTGTCTCTCCAAAGTATCACCGAATTAGGGTCCTCGTCAAATGTAAAAACATATTTTAAACACCTCGAAGTTGACCAATTGGATATCATGAATGTCACGGCAATCAATACCTATTATATCGAAAATCCTGAATTTATTATTGGAGACTCAAATACCGATACACTCGAACGCGCCACACTCAAAATGGTGAAGGGTGGTGACCAAGTGTCTTTGGATTACGATGGACATTTGAACATACATTCGAAGTCCCCTTTGGGTGTCACGGTTCATGGTGCGTTATACACAAATACATGTACATCCCAAGTATTTTTGGGCGATGGTGGACTCCTCTCGAATGTAACCTATGAACAATTGGGCTACGTTATACCCCGTATGCGTATTACGGAGGATGTTCACGCACAAAAATATCATGGTGATGGAAGTCTTCTCACAGGTCTCCAAATTGAACAAATTGGTAATATTACCTCAAATAATTTAACAGTAGCTTCGGTAACTACCAAAGGAAATGTATACATTGGGTCCAATCTAAATATTGATGGTATTGTACGCGCCGCGCGTTCTATTATTGCCTATGAGTTTATCGGTGATGGTCGACGATTATCTGGATTGGCACATGACTCAAATTTGAAATCAAATGTTACGCGAATAGAAAATTTGGAAACTTTGTGTGTAGACATCGCGAAGATTCACGACGTTAAACCTCTCACATCTTCATGCGTTTCTTTGAAGGAGTCTTTAGATGAACTTAGATCCAAAGTTTTAAAGACAGAAGAATTCGGACCACGATTTTCTAAACTTGAATACATTCCCAATGTAATTAATTCCCATACACAACAGATTTCAACACTATTCAGCGATACACAAAAGGTTAGTGCATATATACCAATCATGATTCAAACTGATAGCGATGTACGAAAGCTTAATACATATGTACCAATTATTGATGGTACGCTCAGGAGAGTTATTCGTTTAGAGGAAAATCAACCCCGTCTAGATATACTAGAAAAGACTACGGTACATCTTGAAGCGCAGGTACCACGATTTAAGCCACTGGAGGCTCTCGTACCCGTCGTTAAACGCATAGAGCCATACGTAGCACGCGTTGAAAGCCTTGAAATTCTCGTACCCAAGGTTACTCGAATAGAACCATATATACCCCGTATCGAAGCATTGGAACCCAAAGTTGCGCGATTGGAACCAGCAGTCAAAGCTCTCGAAGTACTCCCACCACGCGTAAAACTACTCGAAGAGCAAGTTCCAAGAATAAGCAATCTCGAGACGCACATTCCAAGATTTGTACCACTCGAGGCTCTCGTATCAAATGTTTACGCTACAGAAGTCATTGCAAATCAAGTTCCATCTATTGATAAGAGACTTGGGTATGTAGAAGCAAAGTTCCCAATATCTCTTCAAGATATTATGTCCTATACAAGCAATACTGTGACAACTTTACATTTGGAAAATACGAAGACTGCGTTGACGACGAGTGGTAATATCGGTGTTGGAACAACTGAACCAACTGCGCGAATTTCAATATACAGTCAGCCTAATATAGTATCTGAGATTGGTGAAGTAAATGGAATTAAAATTAATGAACTTGCCCAAATCAATGCGTATATCAAGGGAAATAACGGAACAACATCTGGACGACCAGGTGGCGTTGTATTTAAGACAAAGAGACCAAATGGGGTTCTTGAAAATTCGATGGTACTCGATGGTAATGGGTGTATGACAGTCGGTTCAAGTACGGCACATCCATCAGCAGCCTTAGCTGTGGATTCAACGACACGTGGTATGCTTCTTCCCCGTGTTATCTTGACGTCTATTCAAAAGCCAGAACCGGGACTTATGGTGTATGACACCGAAACAGATTCATTTTGGGGGTACAAGACATCTGGATGGACTAAATTTTGTTAAAATAAAATGACCTATTATATAAATGCCTAAGAATCTGAATACGATCGAAAGGTCCGAAAGGATACGGATTGGTAAGAATGTTCCAGACGAACAGGCTTTTAATACGATATTAATCAACGCATCAAATTCAGTTGTTCAAGCGCCGATTAATGGGTTTTATGTAGCACCCATTCGTTACGATATAAGTGTTCTCTCCAATACATTGGTATATAATACAGTCACAAAGGAAATAGTTGATGCCGGTATAAGCGCAGATAATCAAACGCTCCAAGATGTGACTGACTATGGAAATACAACGAATAATGTGGTTCAATTTATTAATACAACCACTGCGTTTACGACTATTTCTAATGTTGGTATAGCGAATACCTCACCAATTCATACACTCGATGTTGGTTCGAATTTATTCGTAGAGGATACAGCATCAAATGTACTCACTGTTTTGGGTAATGTATCTTTACAACGGGATGTATTTGTCGAAGGAAATTTAACTGTTCGAGGAACCACGTTATTAGTCCATTCCGAAAACTTATCTATTAAGGATCCAATTATTGTTCTCGGTGAAAATAACACAGATTCAGATTTTGTTTTTGATTTGGGAGTAGTCATGGCGCGCCCAGAATCCAATGTGGCGATGGGTTACATTGAAAATGATAATGAACTTGTATTGACGTATACTACGAGTGACGCAAGTGGTCGATATATCGTGCCAGATACTTCAAACACACTAAATGTTCATGTATACGGTTCGCTATACACAGATTCAAATGTAGGCATAGCAAATATTTCACCGATTCATACATTAGATATTGGTTCGAATGTATATGTAGATGATACGGCGTCAAACATTTTAGTTGTTCGTGGGGATGTTAAGATTGTCGAGAGAATATTTGCGAATAACATAAATGTATCAAATGTTTTAGAAGTTTCTGGAAATCTCAACGCTTTATCGAATATCATAGTTTCTGAAACCATACATGCACTCTCAAATATTGATGCACGTGGAAATGTTTTAATTCGACAAGACCTTAATGTAATCAATAACGTTTTAGTGTCTAATAACGTCACAGTAAGTAAAAATGTCACAGTAACAAAGGATCTTAATGTGACTGAAAATGCTTTTGTCTCAAATAATTTGACTGTGACTAAAAATGCATTGGTTTCAAATAATTTAAGTGTGACGAAAGACCTCGAAGTTCTTGAGAATGTTTTGGTATCCAATAATTTAACAGTTACTAAAGACCTTCAAGTCGTAAAAAATGTTTTAGTCTCTAATAATTTGACGGTAACGAAAGACCTTCAAGTCGTGAAAAATGTTTTAGTTTCAAATAATTTGACTGTGACGAAAGACCTTCAAGTTGTGGAGAATGTTTTAGTCTCAAATAATTTGATAGTGACTAAAAATATAGAGGTAACCAAGAATATTTGGGTCATTGAGAATATTTTGGTTTCAAATAATTTAACAGTCACAAAGGATATCGTCGTTGATCGTAACCTTTTTGTTACAAAAGATATTGAAGTCACCGAAAATGTTTTGGTTTCTAATAATGTAACAGTCACTAAAAATGTACTTGTCTCAAATAATTTAACTGTGACAAAAGACCTTCAAGTCCTCGAGAATATCTTAGTTTCTAACAATTTAACTGTGACAAAAGACCTTCAAGTCATTGAGAATGTTTTGGTATCCAATAATCTAACGGTCACTAAAAATGTTCTAGTCTCAAATAATTTAACAGTCACCAAAGACCTTAGAGTCCTTGAGAATGTTTTAGTTTCTAATACTGTCACAGTCACTAAAGACCTTCAAGTCTTTGAAAATGTTTTGGTATCAAATAATCTTACGGTCACTAAAAATGTTTTAGTCTCTAATAATTTAATAGTCACCAAAGACCTTCAAGTCCTTGAAAATGTTTTAGTATCCAATAACTTGACCGTGAGCAAACAAATAAATGCACTTTCAAATTTGGATGTGACCAAAGAACTGAATGTGACTGGAAATGTAAATGCCAAATCAAATTTGGATGTCACCAAACAACTCAATGTCACAGGAAATATATATGCTCTCTCGAATGTAGAAGTCACTGGAAATGTAAATGCGTCCTTTTATTATGGAGATGGAAGTACGCTTTCTAATATAACATTACAACAAGTCACTTCGTATGGTAATACAACATCGCAAACTGTACAATTTACCAATAGTGATACTTCTTTGATTACAGTTGGGGATGTAGGTGTTGGTACAAATACACCCGAAAAGAAGCTTCACGTTGCGGGGGATATTCTCGCCGATGTAGACATTTACGCAGTGAGATATTTTGGTGATGGTGGTACACTTTCAAATTTAGTAACTGACATTACACTTCAACAAGCAACTGACGTTGGAAACACAACGACACAAGTTGTTCAGTTTACAAATGTAACGACTGCTTTCGTAACGACCGCGAATATTTCGGTAGGTCGAAATGTTGATGTCTCCCAAGATATTAATGTAACTCAAAATGCTTTTGTATCTAATAATTTAACAGTAACAAAGGAACTCAAAGTGACTGGATTTCTTAATGTATTTTCAAACGCGACTGTTTCCGAAGAACTTACTGTAAATGGGAATGTAAACGCCAAATCAAATTTGGTTGTGACTGGAATTATTGATGCCAAATCAAATGTAGATGTAACTCAAGAACTTAATGTGACTGGAAATATTTTTGTCTCAAATAATTTGACGGTGACTAAAAATATAAATGTTTCAAATAATTTAACTGTAACGAAAGACCTTCACGTTGTGGAAAATGTTTTCGTCTCTAATATTTTGACTGTGACGAAAGACCTTCAAGTTGTGGAAAATGTTTTAGTCTCTAATAATTTAGTAGTTACTAAGGACCTTCAAGTCGTAAAAAATGTTTTAGTCTCTAATAATTTGACAGTTACTAAAAATATAGATGTTTCAAATAATTTAACTGTAACGAAAGACCTTCGAGTCGTAGAAAATGTTTTCGTCTCTAATATTTTGACTGTGACGAAAGACCTTCAAGTCGTAGAAAATGTTATAGTTTCTAATAATTTGGTAGTTACTAAGGACCTCAATGTGACTAAAAATATTTTGGTCTCAAATAATTTGACGGTGACTAAAAATATAGATGTTTCAAATAATTTAACTGTAACGAAAGACCTTCGAGTCGTAGAAAATGTGTTAGTCTCTAATATTTTGACTGTGACGAAAGACCTTCAAGTTGTAGAAAATGTTTTAGTCTCTAATAATTTGGTAGTTACCAAGGACCTTAGAGTCCTTAAGAATGTTTTAGTTTCTAATATTTTGACTGTGACGAAAGACCTTCAAGTCGTAGAAAATGTTATAGTTTCTAATAATTTAGTAGTTACTAAGGACCTCAATGTGACTAAAAATATTTTGGTCTCAAATAATTTGACGGTGACTAAAAATATAGATGTTTCAAATAATTTGACTGTAACAAAAGACCTTCAAGTCGTAGAGAATATTTTAGTCTCTAATAATTTGACGGTGACGAAAGACCTTGTAGTTCTTGAGAATATTTTAGTCTCTAATAATTTAGTAGTTACTAAGGACCTCAATGTGACTGAAAATATTTTGGTCTCAAATAATTTGACGGTGACTAAAAATATAGATGTTTCAAATAATTTAACTGTAACAAAGGACCTCAATGTGACTGAAAATATTTTGGTCTCAAATAATTTGACAGTGACTAAAAATATAGATGTTTTAAATAATTTAACTGTGACTGGAAATATTTATGCCAACGCAAATTTAGAGGCAAATGGAATCATTTACGCCAAATCAAATTTGAATGTAACCCAAGAACTCAATGTAACTGGAAATATTTACGCCAATACAAATTTAACTGTGACTGGAAATATTTATGCCAACGCAAATTTAGAGGCAAATGGAATCATTTATGCCAAATCAAATTTAGATGTATCCAAAGAACTCAATGTCACTGGAAATATTTACGCCAACACAAATGTAGAGGTTACTGGAAATATCTACGCTAAATCAAATATTGTAGTGACTGGAAATGTTCACGCAACGCGGTACTACGGTGATGGTGGTCTCCTATCAAACATAACACTTCAAGTTGTAAGCGATAAGGGAAATACAACTTCAAATACACTTCAATTCATGAACGCCCATACCGCATTTGTAACCGATTTTACATCAAATGTTGGAATAAATATAACACAATTGAATGATGTCACGGTAACAACACCCATCGAACAAGATATGCTCGTGTATGAAGGTACAAAATGGGTCAA
>Ga0222713_10006307_pt1 | contig 11312 bp, 9 predicted proteins | sample C33_649DmetaG_FD_165061 | JGI IMG/M metagenome (GOLD analysis project Ga0222713, IMG submission 165061) | Estuarine water microbial communities from San Francisco Bay, California, United States - C33_649D | ecosystem: Environmental > Aquatic > Marine > Unclassified | place: USA: California... | reverse complement strand
CTCTGCTCCCTGTGCAAATCCTACCTGACCAAATAATCTTAAAAAGTTATAATCACCAATTAATCTCATTATTCTTCTTGCTGTAATTCCGCTAGGATCTTTAAGTTCTAGTGGATTTTGTCTGCCAAGAAGAGAAGATGCTACAACTTCAATAATATTTAGATGTTCTTCAAAACCATCATATCTATTTCTATCTTGTAATCTTCTTACAAAAGCATCAAATTCAGCATTGTTTTTAAATCCACCAAATCTAGCCATTGCTGCTTGACCAATTACTTGATTAGCATATCTTGTTAAAAGTTTTTCTAAATTTCTTTCGCTTAAATCTTTAAGACTTAATGATCTAACCTTACCATCTCTTATAGATCTAACATCAACTCTAGCATTAAAGTTAAATGGTATCCTTTGTCTGGCATTAGGATCTAATGTGTTACCTGTTGGTTTTTTTATTTGTTTAAATATTTCATCTATCTGTTCTTTTGTTAATTCTATATCTTCTAAAAATTCTCTTAATGAAGCATCGTTAGTTCCTTGAAATGCTTTAGCAAACATAGATTCTCTTCCATAGTATTTGCTAGAAGAAATGGTATTAACTATTCCTTTAATCATTCTATCAAAAATTTTATCACCAATCTTTGGTCTTAAATCTTTTAATGCGTTAGAATAAACAGATCTAACCTGATCTATTCCATATTCAGTAATAGCATCATTAACTTTTGTTTTACTGTGTACATGAGGAACATATCTTAATATTTTTCTAGACTGTGCAACTTCACTCCAACCATCTCTTCCTGATTGTGCAACTACAGAAAGAATGTCATCAAAAGCATTAGAAGCAAAATTAGCATGAACTTCCATTTCTTTTGTAATCATTTTTGTATTTTTAAATAACTGAGGATTTTCAATAAAGTCAGTCATTAATTGATTAAACTTTTCATTATTTAAACTTGGATTAACTGTAATATTATCTTTGTTTAATTTAACCCAAGAACGATAAGCAGTATCTCTAGTTCTGTGATATTTATTTAAAGTTTGTTTCATAATTCTTTCTTTAAATTCAAGCATAGTATCTCCTCCAGATGATCCAACAATAGGATCTGGAAATGATACTTCAGCATATTTTCGTATTTGTGGATCTGGTGATTTATTAAGAGATGCAGACATGCTAAATCTAGGGATTGGAATAAAACCAAACAGTTTTGCTTTACCACCTCTAAATTCTTTTTCTACTTTTGCTATATCATCTAAAGTATCATCAAGAACAGTTGGTAATTTAGGATCATCAGTAATTGTAAAATCATATTTGTTTCTTGCTTCACCTTGATATAATCTTCTTTTTCTTAAAACATCTTCACTAACATTAGCATTTATTTTTGATGCAAATTCTATTGCTTCATCATCTTCTATTTTTGTTAATGCTTTAGATGCAGCAACATCTACTTTTTTATAAGCGTCTTGTATTTCTTTTGGAACTTTACTGAATGCACCGAATGGAGCTCCTAATAAAAAGCCACCATAAAAAGCATATTTAATATCATCTTCATTTTTTAAAGGATCAATAAGATATAAACCTCCTTCAATTAAAGCATTTTCTGTACCAACTAATGCACCAAATTTTGCAGCTCTTCTTAATCTTTCAATTTTAGTTCCATAAATTATAGGCGATATTAATCCAGCACTTGCACCAGTTAAAATCCAAGAGGTAGGATCACTTGCTGCTGCTAGTGCTCTAGCACCAAATCCTGTCCAGCCAAGTTTTGAAATTTCATTTTCAACTTCTAATCTTTCATCAGCTTGTTTTTTTATATGATAGAAATGAGGTTCTGATTTTGCTTCAAGAAAAGCATTTTGCATGTGTTCAGGATATTTATCTATAATATCAAATTGTTCTTTAGTAACTTTATAGTTAATGTCTAAATCAAATGGATTATCTTCTGTAAAAAATTTATATGCTTTTTTTCCACCTTCATAAGCAAGGTTATCTATGTCTAAAGCATTACCATACGCCTCAAGAAAGTTATATTTGCTATCAAATTTTCCTTGTTGTTTGTCTAAAAAATATTGAACATCATCTGGTACTTGAGATATAGGTTTGTTTAAACCTAATTCATCTACTTTAAATTTAACTTTTACTGGTTTCTCTTCTAAAGGATTAGCAACTGTTTCAGTTTGTTTAGTTTCAGTAACTGGTGTTTCTACAGAGGGTATTAACTCTGGTGCATCAGTAGTTAATTTTTCACTACTCATTATTATTTAACCTGTTGATTAGGAAAGTATTGATTGCTTATATCTTCTTCTTTTTTTAATAATTTTTCTTTTTTAAACATATTAAGAGATTTTTCTCTAATCATATATTTATATAAAAAATCTTGATATCTTTTATCTTGACCAACAGGATATACTTTCTTTTGTAAATCTGATTGAGTCAGATATAAAGAATCAAATTTATTACCATCAAAATCTCCTTGAGGGTTTTGGAATGTTGTTAATGGTGAATATGGTTGGTTTTTATTTACAATTTTAATACCAGCTTCATCATTAAATAGATTTGGTTCAACATCTATTGCAATAATATCTGATAATTTATTATTTTGTTTATCTATAATTCCTTGATCCCATAAAGTTTGTATATAATATTTAACTGCAGCATCATGGTATTGTGGTCTATTTTGTTTAATAGCAACCATGTTACCAAAAATATCTTTTGTATAATTCTTATCAATCATGTTTTTTGCATATTCAACCGCTTGTTCTTCTGTTCCTTGAATTTTGTAAACAGTATTAGCAAGTCTTGCTACAGTATTATAAACAAATTGTTTATTTTCATAATCATTAAATACTCCAAATCTATCTACAATGTTATCTGCGGCAGATTTAATTTTTTTATCACTAACAACTTTAGCTTTAAATTCAGGAGTATTAATATTTTTTTGAATATCTCTAATAGCAACAGAAGCCTGTGCTGGAGTATATTTCATTGTAGATACTAAGAAATCATATCTGTCATAAAATTCTATTTCATCTTTATCTAAATTCATTGTTGTTTGTAAAAAATTTCTACCACCTTGATTAATATAATCTCTGTAAGTTTCATAACCTTTGGCAACCATTGTTTCGCTTCCAGTTAAAGCAATGTTGGTAAATCCAGATCTAATCACTTCTTTATGAATTGGATTTGAAATATTATTTTTAATAGATAATTCTGTTATTTGTGGCTGTGTATATAAAGGTGTGCCATCTGATTTTTGTTTTTGAGAAATCTTAACCATTGCTTTTTCTAGATCTTCTTTTTTTAAATCTTTAAGCTGACCAGACTTAGCGTAAAATCCTAATCCATTTTCAATTATTTGTGATGCGTTTTCAATTTTAATTTCATCTTGAAACTCTTTGTATCCTTTTTGATATAACTGCATTCTTTTTTCAGCAGTTAAGAAGTTGCTAGACTCTACATCTTGAAGTTTTGTTAATGCAGTTTTGTAATCTTTCTTAGCAAAATCCATATCAATACCCATTTCAAATATTGAAGCATTTGATTTTTTTAAGTCTTCTTCTAATTTTACTGGACCATCATTATTATAAAAATTTTTATTAACAATGTGATTATCAATTTGTGATTTTAAAATTTTTTTTTCGTTTTCATCTGTCGTTAAAAAAAGTTTTGATGTAAGTGATTGATATTCTGTGTTCCATGTATTATGAAATTGTAAATTTAATTGATCTCTTGATCCTTTAGTTACCTGTGAAGATCTAGTTATAAATTCTAGATTTAATTTATCTTCTAATATTTTGGCAGCAGCTTTGTTTTGCATACCAGAAATCTTTTCTTTTTTTAAGAATTCAAACTGTTGTTTAAAAGTATCTGTTGCTTGAGAAGGATCTATATTTTGAATAGCACCTTTTTGTATTTTATCTAATTCTAAATCTAATTCTAAATAGTTTTTAGTTGCTTCAGTTTTATCTTTGATAGCTTGTTCTCTTGCATAATATTCTGATGCAGCATCTAATACACCGGCAACTGCACCAAATTGAGATCCAGCTTTTTCAACTGGAACTTGAAACTGAGCTCCAATAGATGGAACTTGTGCTGTTGGTCTTTGTTCTGCTTCAAATGTAGGAATCTTTGGCATTAGAATGATCCTTCAGTTGAAGTTAAATCTCTATTACCAAAAGGATTTGGAATGTTTGATAATAAACTTTTACCAGCAGATGAACCTGCAAATGTTGTTGCACCTTTAAATAAAGTTCCCATAGCTGCTTGTCTTCCTTGCTGTCTAGCAAACTGTCCCTGTATTCTATATAAGTTACCAGCTTCTCTTCTTTGTGCTGCAGCAACTTGTGAATTATAAGTTATAGTATTTCTTTCAACTTCTGCTTCTTCAGCATTAGATCTTAATATTTTTAATCCTGTGCCGGATAATTCTGCACCTGATTTTAAAATTCTAGTTGTAGTTTGAGATTGTAATTGTGAAAAGTTTTTATCAAATCTTGCTATATCAAATTCTTTTTGCTTTTCAATTTGTTGAGCTTCTTGATCTGCTATTTCTGCATTACGATTTTGTATTGCTTGGTTGTATTTACCAGCAGCACTTTGTTGCTGTGCTTGTAATACACTAGATCCAAATGATGCAACCGCTAAAGCTGTTTCTAGTCCCATTAGAAAATCCTCGCAAATCTATAATGATCAGCACCATCCATACCATAGTGCTTCATTAATCCTTCATTCTTTAAACCTAACCATTTAGCAAATCTAATACCAATTCCATAATCAGCTCTTACAGCTGTCTGAACTCTTTTAATATTATTAGATTTTGCAACGTAATCAAAATTTTGTTTGATAGCTTTTGCTATAGTAATTGGATATTTATAAATTTCGTTCTTAGCAAGAACCCAACCTTCTCCAACACCATTCCATATTTTTTTAATTCCAGCTGATGCAATAACTTTGTCATTAATCATACAGGTAAATGCCATGTGTTTTTCTTCTAGATTTGAGCAATCTTTTATAAAATCTGCTTCCATATCACTAATAACATGGTTTAATTGAGATGCCATAATTATTTTACCATGATTAGAAATATAAGGAATTATAAACAGTTTATTAGTCATTTGTTACCAGTTCAGGATATAACGATAAAATTGTTAAAGGTAAAGGTTGAGTTTGTCTTACATAGATAAAACCATCTGTTTCATAGTTACCTCTAAACTCTATTTCCTTATCACCTGTGAATGCTGGGATAGCTTGATCCATAGGAGTCGCAGAAGATCTAAATGGTATTGATTCCATATTAGATAAGTTTGATCCAACCTCAACACCTACTGTTTCAAATAATCTTAATGATATATTAAATATTCTTTTTGTTTTAGCTTGTGATGTACCATTTTGAGCTCCAGCATCTATTCTCATAGTTTGTAATAATGATGTATATGATAAACCAACTTTAACTTTAGTTGATGGTCTTGCTAAAGTAATTGAGCCAGATGATACAACTCTATCTGGATGAGTAGAGCCATCAGCTAGAACAGATACAGTTTGTCCCTCAAGATGAGATAAGCCTGATATAGTTGTTGTTGAAGCTCCTGAATAAGATAATGATGAATCTAAGAAATTAAATGTTGTGTTATCTGTTTCTGTAAAATCAAATGTATTTATATATTCAACATATCTTTTTGTTGATCCATTAATTGTACGTTTAATAATAACCCATGTTTGATATTCTTTGTCATCTGTTGGAATTGTTGCAATAGATTCACACACAGCAATACCTGCACCAAATGCACCACCAAATATATGTTGATGCCAAGCAACTACTTGTTGTTCTCTTTGATAAGTTAAACCAACTAATTTTCCATCTTCTCTTACACACCAAATAATTTGATTAGGTTCTTGTTGGTATGACATTTGATTAATTCCTGATTCAGAAATATGTTCAGCAAGAATAGTCATGTCTGGTGCAACATAACCATCCACATCAAAGTTGTATGCTAATTCTCTAATCTTTCTTTTAGCTCGTTGTAAAAATAAAGTAACGTTACCTACTGGAATAGCATCTAAGTTTGCACAACCATGGTTAGATTGTTTCTTAATTAAAATATTTGTTGGAGTTACAGGATCATCTGTACCACCTCCTGATACTGAAAACTCTCCACCTACTGTTCCTACAATTAAAGTTCTTGTTGCAGATAAAAATCTAATTGCATTAACTTGGTTAGAAGCAATGGTATAAGTTATTGCATCATCATCTGCTACTGTGCCATGATAATTTTCATCAAAGTTTTCATAATCACCAGACTTAGAAAAGAATAATGTTTGTGGTTGAGTTGTTGTTCCTGCAAATACTAATCTTTGTTCATAGAAAGATACGCAAGAAGGATAACCAGTTGTTCCAGACCAAGCACCTAATGACCAATCAGTTGTTGTAGATGATGAACCTAGATCATGTAGAACTGTTCCAACTACTACTGTTGTGCTTGTTACTGATGTTATTCTAAGTAATCCTGATCCTGAATGTATATGAATAAATCTACCAACATCAGTTGATTGAAATCCTGTATTATTATTTATACCTGTTGTTGATGAAGCTGTAATAGTTGCTGTTGCTCCAACTGTTGTATGAGAAGCATTAAATGTTGTTGTTGTTATATTATGATCAAGCATTGGACCATGATCAAATGCAACTGTTGTTAAAGTCCAAGATGTATGTCCAGTTCTAGATAATTTTCTAGGTTCGTAATTTGGATGGCAAATGTACATTACATCTGCTGATTGTGCATATTTTAAATTAGGAAGATCTGCTTCTAAATAAGGTGTAGATATTTCATAAGGTGAACCACCTGATAATATAATTCCACTGTCTTTATAAAAGCGAATATATTGATCACCAAATTCTAAAATGTAAGTTTGTGTTGTAGAAAATTCAAAAGGAATAAGTCTAGTTTTTTTTGTACTGTCTTTTACTTCTCTAACAAATGTTGTTCCCGGTCTTCTAGCTGCAGATCCATGAGGATAGACAACCATGTTTTGTAATGTCTTACAACCAGATGCATATTTAGCTAAATCATTTCTACCATCTAAACGTGGTGATAATTCTCCAGCAGTGAAGTTTGTTAATTGTACCGCAACTCGTGCCATTGCTTAGTACCTTGAGTTAATGAATGAACCTGCGTCTATTATGTCTGCTAAACCATTATCTAATAATGTATTCTGTCCCTCAGTAGCATCTACAAATCTAGCATCTTTTAATTTCTCTTGGTATAGTGAATACATTTGTTGTGCTACAGGATTAGAAGATGTGATAGCATAAGCGATATCAGCAGCTAGTGCTGAAGATATTACTTCTCTTAATAGTTCATCATATTCATTTGGATCTTCAATTCTAGCAATGTATAAAATTTTCATTGAATTTATATTTGTTAGAATTTTTCTACCTTCAACTTTATAATCATAATCATAATCTAATATTGTTAATAAGCGTAAGCAGTCAGATGGTAATGTATATTGATATGTGTAACCCCAAGCTGGAGTTGCTGTGTCTGATGCTAATTGAATTCTTTTTTGCAAACAGTTCCAAGGATGATGTCTGAATACTGCATCTCTAACATTTGCATATCTTGCATTGCAAAGTCTTGCGTTCTTAGAATCTTCTGTAAGTGATAAGATTGTTGATGCACCTAATTGATTTAAAGCACCATTACAAATTTCTACTATACTTGCCATGTTAGTCTTTCTTTATAATATATTTGCGTCTTAATTGTCTAGGTTTAACTAAAGCAAATATCTCTGCTTCTGTTAATTCTAGATCTTTATCAAAACCATGATGTGCAGTTGATGTATGTTTAAATCTATCAACTAGAACATAACGATAGATATAATCTTTATTTTGGAAATGTAAAATTGTTTTTATTTCGTTTAGTTTTTTCATTGTAAGATGGTGGGGATTGCTCCCCACCAAATGCGTATATTACGCTTCGTATGCTTGAATTTGAACTACTTTAGCTTCTTCCATTCTTGTAGCACCGAATGCTGAAGAATAGTAAACTTGAGTAGCGTAACCTTTATCAGATCTCTCATCAATTCTAGCAGTTACATCTTTTCCTACAGCAAGAAGGATACCATCTTGTGCGAAAGCGATACAATCTCTCTTAGAACTTGCTAAGTTTAATCTGTTAGAAACGATAAAGTTAAATCCTAAGAATGAATTAATATCACCCATAGCAAGTGCTTTAACAGTGTTAAAGTCGCTTGAAGTAACTTCAGTTGTTCCTAATAAGTCATCGATTTGTTTTGGACCAACTACGATAAATCTTGGAATAGAAGGATCTACATCCCCTAAGTCTAAGATTTTCTTAGCTTGTCTTAATTTAGCAACTGATAAACCAGCTGTACCTGCTTCTAGGATTTTTTGTCCATTTGGCAATACAGTTGATGTTCCACCAGCAACGCCAGTGTAAGCAGTTCCAGTTGCAGCAGCGATGATAGCATCGTCCATAGCTCTTCCCATTGCGTAAGCAGCAGCTTGTGCATAAGAAGAAGTTGGATCTGCTAACATTCTTACTTTATCTAGATCGTCAATTAGATCAGCGAATTCATAATCAACAAGAGAAACTCTACGTCTTGAATGTGGAGTATCAGCCTGTGGAGTATCTGAATGTCGGCTTGATCTTACTGTAGCAGTAACGCTTCCGATTTGATCAAAGAAAGCATTTTTTCCTACTACTGACTCAACTCTAACCTTATCTCTTAAAAGAGATCCAGATTGTTGAGATAACATTTGTATATTAGCAGAGTACTGCTCTACAAATGCTGTAGTTATTTGTGTAGACATTTATTTTTTATCTCCATTTGTAATTAAAGTTAATTCATCCACATGACGAATTAACAAAGTTTAAAACAATCAGAGAAGTTCTCCATTTATTCAATAGGCTCTCTTGCATTTAAAGTCTGTTAGACTCAAGTCTTTCCTAGTGTCATGTGAGGTTCTTTTGGAATTGTCCCACAACTAATAGATGATTGTTTTATGACCACCTATTAGTTGTGTACTATTATAAAATTAAAATATTTACAATATATAATTTTATGCGTGTAGCATTTCTCTTAAAGCTAACACCTGATTAACTACTTTTTGGTGATCTGGGTGCATTTTATTCCAATAAGCACCTTGTCTATCTGTAGTTAATTGTCTTATTTCGCCTTCAATATCTCTAGGTTGCATTGCTTCATTACCTTCAGCACCGACAATTTTGTCTTCTGAAAGTAGATTAGCAATGTTAGCAAATGCTTTTATAATCTTAGGATTATCTCCAAGTCTAGAACCATCTCTTAATTGAGTGTCTAGAAGTTCTGGTTCTAAGTAAGTCTTAGCAACAGCAGATGCTTTTCTTAAGTTATCATCATAAGCTCTACCCCACTCTGATCTAAGTTCATTAGCAGCTTGTTCTTGAGCATATTCCATATTCACTGACATTTCTTTTGCAGAAGATTCTAATGTATTTTTATAGAATTCTAAAATGCCTTGAGCTTGTTTATTATTTAAACCTAGCTTGTGAGCATTCTGTGCAAAGCCTTTGATTACATTTTCATCAACAGGAGCTACATCAGTTTTAAGTTCTAATTTATATTTATCAGGCGACTCTGGTCTACCTAATTTATTATAAACTTCATTCCACTGTTCGTCTGTTGCAGTCTTTCCCGGTAATGGAATCTTATCTGTACCAATCATAGATACAGCATTGATGTAGCTTTTAGCTAGTGCATCAATTTCTGTAAACTTTTCTATGTTTGGATTTGTTCTGTATTGCTCAGATATAGATTGTTTCCAAGATACAGGTTGTGTGGATTGTGTTGTTGATTGTGTTACTGTTGCTGTTGTTTCTTTTGTTGGTTCAGTCGCAACAGGCTGAGTTACCTCAGTTGTCTGTATTTGTTCTGACATTTTATTTTCCTTTTAGTTTGTCATTAAGCAGCATGTTTTTAATAAATAGAAGAACGCTGCGTTGTCCCTCCATATATGCACTTTCATGACTATCACCTCTTACGTTAGTGGTAGCATTATAGTGGCATCTCTTTTCTAAATCAGACATAACTTTCTTACCTTCGTCTGACTCAAATACTAATTTATAAAATTCTTTTAATTGATTTAATTGATTCTCTTCCATTTATTTTCCTTTCAGTTGTTATTCTTGTGGTGCTACTAATGCCTTGGCTTCCTCTGGTAGTGCTTTAGCAAGTGGTGCAATTTGACCACCAGCTTGAGCTAGTTGTTGTAACTGTTGCATTTGCATTTGTTGATCTTGTTGTTGTTGTTTCTGTTGTCGCATAGCATTAACTTCTGCTTTTGAATTTAATACTTTAGCAGGAACTCCAACAATCTCAGCTAAGTGAGTTACTAGATTATCAATATTAACATAATCAAATACTGGAGCAACATTTGATAATGATCCAAATATTTCAATAGCTCTCATAATAGATTGTAGTTCAGAAGATCTTTGTGCTTTAGCAAGAGGCGACACATATTCAATTTGAATATCTTTGCCAGATAAAAAGTCAGGAACTTTTCTAAATAATTTTTGTCTAAGCATAATAGCAAAAGTTCTATCAATTAATGGTCTTAATAATTCTGATTGTAATCTTCCAAGAACTGGACCAAGTAATCTCATCTTCTCTTCGTTACGTTGAATAACTTCTGTTGCAGTCATCTGTGGACCATTCTGCATCATTAATTGATTTACATAGAATGCATCTCTAATAGCACCTCTTCTTTGCTCTTCCATGTTTAAACCTAATGGATTATTTGCACCAATGTTTAATGGTTCAATTCTATCTCTTGTACCAGCTCTATAAAAATTTAATCCACCCGGTACTGTTCTTACTGGTAATATAAATCCATCATCAGGAACTAATAGTGGAGGATCAACTTGTTTCTGTGCAGCTTTAATAGTTGTCTTAGACATTTCATTTAACATCTTAACATCTGGTAAAGCAGTCATAGCAGGAGATCTGCCATAGATTTCAAATGATGCTTTTAAGTAACGTGGTACAACGTATGGGAACTCATTAAATCCTGATTGAGATATTTCATGTTTAGTTTCTGGTTCAATATAGCAAGATGCAAATGGCATATTCTTGTTATCTTTTTTTCTAGGATCGTAATTCTCTCTTGGATAAACAACATGTAAGATTGTAATTTCTTCATAAGGATCTTTCATTGCAATGCCTCTAGTTGTTTTAGAAACATTCTTTTCACCAAACTGTTGAATACAAGCACGTGCTGTTAATTTAAATTTTCTAAATACTGTATCTACTTTTCCTTTATTGT
>Ga0222713_10006304_pt1 | contig 11315 bp, 9 predicted proteins | sample C33_649DmetaG_FD_165061 | JGI IMG/M metagenome (GOLD analysis project Ga0222713, IMG submission 165061) | Estuarine water microbial communities from San Francisco Bay, California, United States - C33_649D | ecosystem: Environmental > Aquatic > Marine > Unclassified | place: USA: California... | reverse complement strand
TACGGGAACTTTGCCTTTAGCCAATGGGGGTACTGGCGCGGCGCTTACTGACCCAAACGCAGATCGCATTTTATTTTGGGATGATTCTGCTGGAGCAATGACTTTCCTTACCGCAGGCACAGGACTTTCTATTAGTGGTACAACAATAACTGCCACGGGTTCTGGTGGCACGGTTACGTCCGTAGGCGGAACTGGAACTGTTAATGGTATTACTCTCACTGGTACGGTTACTTCTTCGGGGAACCTTACCCTTGGTGGCACATTGTCAGGGGTTAGTCTTTCGACGCAGGTTACAGGTACTCTTCCTGTAGCAAATGGCGGTACGGGGCAAACCACATACACTGACGGTCAGCTACTTATCGGTAACACAACTGGAAATACCTTAACTAAGTCTACGCTTACTGCTGGTAGCGGTATTTCTATTACTAACGGTGCTGGATCAATTACGATTGCGACCTCTGGGGGTGGAGGTACTGTAACCTCTGTTAGTGGTACAGGGACAGTAAATGGGCTTACCTTAACTGGTACTGTAACCACTTCTGGAAGTCTTACTCTTGGTGGAACTTTGTCGGGGGTGAGTTTGACCTCTGCGGTTACCGGTACCCTTCCCTTGGCTAATGGCGGTACTGGCGCGTCTTTAACAGATCCAAACGCAGATCGCATTTTATTTTGGGATGACTCGGCTGGGGCAGTCACTTGGCTTACCGTAAGCACGGGATTGAGCTTAAGTGGGACAACGCTTACCAATAGCGGCGTCACTTCCTATCCTGGTGCTGGCATTGCGGTCTCTACGGGATCTGCCTGGACCACTTCTTTAACTGCTCCTTCAGGAACAATTGTCGGTACAACGGATACGCAGACGTTGACCAATAAGCGGGTTAACCCAAGAATCCAAACGGTATCAAGTGCTGCAACCATAACCCCTACAGGCGATACGGCAGATGAATATACGGTTACCGCGCTTGCTACTGGAGCCACTATTGCTGCTCCTTCAGGGTCACCTGTAGATGGACAGAAGCTAGTTTTGCGTATTAAAGATAATGGCACTGGTCGAGCGCTTACTTGGACTACTTCTTCTGGGGCTTACAGGGCTGTAGGAGTTACATTACCCGCTACAACGACCGCTTCTAAGGTGATCTACATCGGATGTATTTATAATTCTCAGGACACTTTCTGGGATGTCGTGGCAGTCGCACAACAGGCATAAAGGAGAAAATAAATGGATGGTCATATCAAGATAGACTTTACATATGCCGAGGGGAATTTGAGCTTATCGGATGCTCTTTATCTTCCAGAAAACCATACGCTTACGCAGGAAGAAATAGAGGCTATTAAAAAAGAACGCTTTGATCGGTGGAAAGAATACATACTTAACCCCCCTCCTACGCCGGATACAGAACCCATTGTTGATGAGTTAGTTGAAGATCCTTTATACCCTTCTAACAACGTAGATGGGAACACGGAAGAAACTACCTCTTCGTAATCTATAAGAATACGTTATCAAACAGGTTAGGAGTTTTTAATGGCAGATAGATATTGGCGGGGCGGGACAGGAACTTGGAACAGCACCAATACAACTAACTGGTCTGCTACGAACGGGGGTACTGGCGGGGCTTCTGTGCCTACATCTGCTGATAATGTGTTTTTCACCAGTTTATCTGGTGGGGGTACCTGCAGCATAAGTGGTACTGTAAATGCCCGAGACATGAATATGACTGGGTACACAGGCACTCTCGGAGGCAGTAGCGGTACGCTTAATGTCTTTGGTGGTCTAATAATGGCTACGGGCGGTAGCTGGACTTACGCAGGGGCTACTCGCTTTGTAGGGGGTACCGCTGGCACATGGACTACTAATGGTAAAACCATGAATGGGTCTGTGCTAATACAAAAGAATCCCGGCGCGTATATAACCCTTGGTGGCGCTATAACTGTAAACAACACCGTTCAACTATCTTCATTAAGCTTTCCGTGGCTTGACTTGTCCACATACACGCTCACCTGTAAGTACTTTAATGAAGCAAGCAATTCAAATTCAATATTGGTTTTTGGATCTGGGTCAAAGATAGTTTGTAATGAGACAGGAAACACACTAAATGCTTTTAGCTGGGGAGCGGGTACTTACACTGGTACAGGTAGGGTAGAAGTACTAACACCACCCTCAGGGTCTACAACTAATATAACCGCTAGTGGCGGTACGGGGCTAACTGCACCCCCTGTTTACCTTGTTGCTTCCGGGACGGGTACTATTAGTGCTATTACAAGTTTTCTTTATATTGGTGCGGGTAATTATACGGTAGGAGGTAATTCACAGCTTTATAAAGGTTTTAACGTAGATCCTGGATTTACAGGTACTGTTCAGTCTCCTTTATATGTAATCCCCTCAGATGCAACAGGTGCTACCGGTCAGGGTACTGTAGGCCTTACAACAATTTATGTGAGTTCAGGCTCTACTTTATATCCTTTTACGTTATCTGGAGCACTTACAGTACAGAACATAGACATACAAGGAAGTTCTAAGTTAGTGCTTTCTTCCTACACTTTGACCTGTACTACTGCCTTTTTTCTGTCGGGCACTGCCCCAGAACTGGATATGGGGTCTGGCACCATCTATTTATCCAATACGGGTTCCAATACCGCTTTTGATGTTTGGGCAGCAACTAGCTTAACACTTAATAGGGGTACGGGAAAAGTTGCTCTCACAACACCCACATCAGGGCAGACAAAGACTGTACGGGTGCCCAGCGGTCACACAGAAGCCCAAGCATTTAACTATGAGGTTGTTGCTGTTGGAACTGGAAGCACTATATCTTTTGCGGGTGCATCAGGTGGATCTATATGCAATGACCTAACTCTTGCCGGTGGATCTTATACACTTACTTCTTTTTCTAATTTTACTATCTACGGGAATCTTACTGTAACTGGAAATATAACTTCATATACAACCACAACGCAGTATTTATTTTCCAAGTCCTCTGGAACACAGACAATAAACTGTGTCGGTACTTTTGGAAGAAGTGGTTCCACTGTTGTGTTTTCAGCGACTGGTGCTAATTGGTCTCTTGCCGGGGATACAACTTTTGCTTCTGCTACTTCACTTAATGGAGGAACGCTTGACTTAGGTGGTTACAGACTTACGACAGCTTCTTTTTCAAGTAGTCTCTCCACTGCCAGGACGATAGCTTTTGGCTCCTCTGGCGCGATTAGACTTACTGGGTCTGGTACCGTTTGGACCACAGCTACGGCTACTAATTTAACTACAACCGGCACTAATAAATATATTGAACCCAACTTAAATTCTGCTCAAACACTGACTTTTGGAACGGGGCTTACAGAAGCACAAATCATGGATGTAAGTGTGCCTTCCACGGCGTCAAATAATATATTGACTATCACTGGTCGAGTAAGAAATTTAACCTTTGCCAACGTCGCCTATACGGTAGCAAATACTGCAATTACTTTTTATGGCGATGTGACCATTCTTGGGACCACCCCGACGTTTACTGCTGGTGCGAACGCATGGACGTTTGCGGCTACTTCCGGTACAAAAACAATTACTACCAACGGTGAGTTACTTGATTTTCCGTTAACCATAAATAGTCCAGGCGCTACATTATCCCTTGGAAGCGCTCTCACCATTGGTTCAACTCGACTATTGACCGTGACCGCAGGGACTTTAGACTCAAATAATTACAGCCTTACCATAGGCAGTCTCAGTTCAAATGGTAGCGGAGTTAGAGCATTTACTTTTGGAAGCTCTACTTGGACACTCAATGGCGCTTCGTGGGATACTTCTACCCCTGTAAACTTAACCATTAATCGTGGCACGGGCAAGATAAGCATTGCTTATACGGCAAGTACCTTCAACTTTAATGGTGGTGGATTAACTTACCCCATATTGGATCTCGCTACGACACAAACCGTGGGTGTTACAAACACATCTAACACTTTCGCAGATATTCAAAGGTCGATCGCTAATTCAGCCGGAATCACTTTTGATTTCATTACCTATGTTGAGGCTTTCACGCTAAAGGGCTTTTCTGCTGCGGCTAGAACTTCGGTGACGGGACCTATATCCAAATCAAGCGGAATCATTGATTCGGATTATTTGCTAGTGACCAACTCCGCCGCCCAGGGTGGCGCTACTTGGTATGCGGGTGCAAATTCGGTCAACAACGGCGGCAATACAGGCTGGATTTTCACCGCCGCTCCGTCTAACAGCGGCAACATGCTCATGCTCTTTTCATAACAATGAAAGAACATCTATATGCTTTTAGAACTAGCAGCCGCCAATGCGGCCTTTGCTGTCATAAAGGAAGCGGTTGCTAACTCTGGGGAGATTATTCAGGCAGGTAAAGCAGTCTTTGAATACTTCGACAACAAGTCAAAGATTCAGCAAAAGGTAGCAGAAACACCGGATCACAAGCGCTCAGATTTAGAAGAGTTCTTTGCGCTGGAAGAGTTAAAGAAACAGGAGCAAGAGTTAAAAGAGATGTTTATCTACCAGGGGCGCCCTGGGTTGTGGGATGACTGGCAGAAGTTTCAGGTGCAGGCTAGGCATCGACGAGAAGAAGCAGCACGGGAAGAAGCTCGGTTAGCGCAGGAAAAAAAGGCACGACGTAACAGGATATTTGAGCAGATTCTTCTTGGTTTCTGGTTGTTTATGGCTGGGTCGATATTTGTTGGGATGTTGATTGGGGCTATCTGGTTGTACACAATCAGGGGCAAGTTTTGACAGACAAGCGACGGTTCTGGGCAATTCTCAAGGGCACGAAGATGAAATACACCGCAGAAGAGATTCAGACGATGGTCTGGGCTATAGTGGTCATAGGCGTCCTGTCTCTGCTGGTCATCTCCACCGTTGGGATCATCCTGAGCGTTTTGTTTGTAGACCACGATCTAACCCAGATGGCCCCCATAGACCAAAAGTTTCTTGAGATACTAAAAGAGATCATGTTGGTGGCTATTGGCGTGATCTCTGGTGTTGCTAGTACGAAGATAGGAAAATAATGCTACCCATTGCCGCTCTTCTATCTATCGGGGAAAAGGTTCTCGATAAAGTCATCCCCGACCCCGGTGCTAAAGCCGAGGCCCAGGCCAAACTCATGGAGCTTGCCCAAAAGGGGGAACTTGCCCAGTTAAACGCCGACATGAACGAGCAGGACAACCTGACGGAACGGGCCAAGGCAGACATGGCGTCCGACTCCTGGCTGTCTAAGAACATCCGGCCCATGACCTTGATCTTTATCCTGGTCGTTTATACCGTCTTTGCCATGATGTCTGCCTACGGGTACAACGCCAACGAATCCTATGTGACCCTGCTTGGGCAGTGGGGGATGCTGATTATGAGCTTCTATTTTGGCGGTCGGACTCTTGAGAAGATTCTGGCTATGAAGGACAAGAAATGACCCAACTGACCAAGAACTTCTCCCTAGCGGAGATGGTTAAGTCTGAGACCGCACTGCGGCACGGTATGGATAACAACCCTGGCCCGGACGAACTAAATAATCTTTTGGTGCTTTGCGCCAACGTCCTTCAGCCTGTACGGGACCACTACCAGAAAGGCGTGAAGGTCAATTCGGGCTATCGCTCTCCAGACGTAAATGCTAAAGTAGGCGGATCACGGACCTCGGACCACTGCCGAGGAATGGCGGCTGACATAGAGATTCCAGGGGTAGCCAATGCAGATCTTGCTTCTTATATACGAGACAATCTTCAGTTCACTCAACTCATTCTTGAATTCTATACTCCTGGTGTACCTGATTCTGGTTGGGTTCATGTTAGTTATGATGGCGAAGATTTAAAGAAGCAAGTAATGACTGCTACGAAAAAAGACGGTAAGACCGTATATTTACCAGGACTGGTTGCCTAAATGCCTTTGGTTCGCCTTTTTCTCAACCCTGGAATCAACAAGCAAGACACTGAGTACGGTGCGGAAGGTGGCTGGATCGACAGCGACTATGTTCGCTTTCGTTATAGCCTCCCAGAAAAAATAGGCGGTTGGGTAACCTTTAACGCAAACGAATATCTTTTGGGTCAGGCTAGTGATGTCTTTTCATGGAAAGATAACCAAGGATCCCCTTATGCTGCGGTGGGGACCAACCGAAAGATTTACATTTTCTATGGCGGTGGTTGGTATGACATCACCCCTCTAAGAGGCACAACAACAAGTGTTACTTTTACTACCAATTCCGGGTCTAACCTTGTTGTCGTAAATGATGCAAATCATGGAGCAGTGCCTGGAGATTTTGTTACCTTATCCAACACCACTGGTGACCCAGGCGGCATACCTAACGCGGATCTAGACAATGAGTTTGAGATCCAAAGCATTCTTAGCGCAAACTCTTACACCATTCTTGCTCCTTCTTCGGCAAGTTCCACCGTGTTGGCTGCTGGTTCGGCTGATGCGGATTATCAAGTTAATGTAGGACAGCTTAGTGGTACTTTTGACTTTGGTTGGGGTACCGGAACTTGGGGTGTTTTGACGTGGGGAACGCCAAGACCACAATCGGTTGTTAGCCAGCTTTTCCCTCGTGTATGGCAGTTTGATACGTTTGGTGAAAATCTTCTTATCCAGCAGGTAGATGGCAGTCTTTACGAGTGGTTGCCCTCTTCCGGGGTCAACACCAGAGCTTCTCTTGTCTCAGGGGCTCCGACAAAAAGCAAGTACGCTCTTGTTTCTACGCCAGACAGGCATCTTGTTTGCCTTGGAACAGAAAACACAATTGGCTCTCCGTCTACACAGGATCCGATGTTCGTGCGTTTCTCTAACCAAGAAGACATCAACACTTTTGAAGAGAGCGCGACCAACACCGCTGGGGGTCAAAAGCTCACTGATGGCAACTTTATCGTCACGGCAGTGCGGTCTCGTGGTCAGATTCTTATTTGGACGGATACAGCGCTCCACGGAATGCAGTATGTAGGGCCTCCATACACCTTTGGTTTCCAACAGCTTGGCGCTAACTGCGGGTGCATCAGTCCTCACGGCGCGATTGACGTGAACGGTGTGGCGTATTGGATGGCCGATGATGCGTTCTGGGTGTTTGACGGTACGGCCAAGAAGATGCCTTGCACGGTGCAAGACTACGTCTTTAAAGACATCAACCTTGTTCAAGGCTTTAAGGTTTGTGCAGGGTTGAACACTCAGTTTAATGAAGTGACGTGGTTCTATTGCTCCATTACGTCAGATTTTGTAGACCGCTATGTGAGCTACAACTATTTAGAAAACGTCTGGTCCGTGGGCAGTATGGCTCGAACCGCGTGGATGGACGAGGGTGTCTTCCTCAAGCCCACTGGAGTTGAGTATCTGCAGGACAGCAATGAACCCACAATCAGCACAATCTACGGGCTGACCGCTGGCAGAAGTGTGGTCTATGCTCAGGAGACGGGCTTTAATCAGGCCAATGGCGATCCGATTTTCTCTTACATCCAGTCTGGCTACTTTGACATTGCTGATGGCGAGAACATGCTATTGATGAGCAGGTTCATACCAGACTTTAAGAACCAGCTTGGCAATTTGACTGTGCGTCTATTGCTTCGTGCATACCCTCAGGCGACGGCAAGCCCAAGTAGCTTGGATCCGTATGTCATCACACCGACGACGCAGAAGGTGGACACGCGCGCGCGTGGGCGGCAGATCAGTCTGAAGATTGAAAGTGATGATGTGGATACAAACTGGCGCTTTGGCACGATGCGCGTCTGGGTGCAGCCGGATGGCTTACGATGAGCAAGATTACCAATGTCCGCTTACCTAACGCTGCAACGGGCAACTATGATCCACAGCAGTTCAACCAGCTTGTTCGTTCGCTTGAGCAGGTAATTCTTCAGCTAAACGCGACCTATACGCCGACGACGACAGAGAACAACAACTCTGCAGCCGCGTGGTTCGGGGGCGGTGGTGGAGCAGCCGGTGGTGGTTTTGCTGGAGCGGTGAGGGGGTTTCAGCCGAGCACGGGCATTTTGCTTCCCTATGCGATGTTGATGTCGGACAAGGACCAAGCGAATGTTGGTGTTACTGAGGCCAACTACGTCACGTATGACCTTCCTGTTTTTGAATATGGCGTAAAAGCGGGGAGTCACACGGCGGTCTTTACGGGGACGATTAACGATGGGACTCCGCCGGGAGCGGGGACCGTGCTTACGGTCAGTGCGGTAAGTTCTGGGCCTATTCTTATTGGCATGACGATCACGGGCACTGGCATTACGGCAGGCACGAGGATCGTGGCTCAGGTGAGTGGGACCACGGGCGGTGTGGGTGTATACACAGTAGATACCTCGCAGGAGGTAGGAAGCATCACGATCAACGGCTCACGGGCCTCGAAGATAGTCTTTGACTATCCTGGGCAGTATTTGATAAATGTAAGCTTACAGGTATCGAACCAGGATAACGATGTTGGGGAGTTCGAACTGTGGGCCTCGAACACCGGGGTCAACTATCCCTTTAGTAATACACGGTTTGACATGACCGCTCGAAAAAGCGCCTCGATTTGGTCTCATATTGTTCCTGCTGTGGCAGGTATTTTTACCGTCAATGACCCGACTACGGAGTATCTTGAGATGGTGTGGTGGTCAGATAGGCCGGGGGCGTTTTTGGAGAACTATGGAACCAATACCAGCCCGACTAGACCGGCCATACCGTCGGTGATCTTGACGGCTGCTTTTGTTTCTGCGGAGATGTACTAATGGCTAACAAATATTTCCGTAAGTACCACGAGACGGTTTCTGCGACGCCGCATACGCTTTACACCGTTCCTGCGGCCAACACGGCTATTTTGAACTCTTTGCGTGTGACAAACGCGAACTCTACCGATGCCACTTTGGCCGTGATTGTTTACCCAGGCGGTGGAGCGACGGCATACCACCTGCTTAGGGACATGTTTCTCCCTGTCAACGGATCTATGGATGTGTTTTCGGGCATTCCCTGCGTCCTGGAGGCGGGAGACGAGCTTGAAATAGAGGCGTCTGAAGACGACGTAGTTTTCTATCTTTCCTACCTGGAAATAGACAGAAACTAGGCTTTTAGGCGATAATTTTGGTTAATTTCGCGACCTTTCCAGGCGCGCGGCCCACGTGCCACAAATACCCAATTCGGAAAGGATTGCTATGAACGGCGAAGGCATTATGGCATTGCCCCAGGACATGGGGATGGGCATGCCGCAGGGTGGGATCAACGAGCTTGAGTCACTGAGTCAAGCGCAACAGGTCACCAAAGACTTAGGTGTTAATAAGGTATCCAAGGAGCTTTTGTCCGCTGGTGCGGATGTTGACCCGTATGAGGTCAAGGCATTCTTGGATGAGATCCGTGCAGCGGGGCTGACGGAAGAGGACAAGGCGGCGCTTCGTGATGTTGTCGAGCGCGTTAAGGCTAATCCTGGTAACTACCCCAAGATTCGTCAAGAGCTTGTGAACGAGGGCCTTCCAGAGGACTTTCTCCCGGAGGTTTTCGATCCTGAGTTCTTTATTGCATTAGAGTTGGCCGTTGAGGCCGACACCGCCATGGCAACACAGAATGTCATGGCTGACATGCCCGTCCAAGGGTTTGCTCAAGGTGGCATTGTTGAACTGCCCCAGATGAAGGCGGTTGCTGCTGAACTGGCTCGGATGGGTCAGGGTGGCGACACCCTTCTTGCTCACATCACTCCGGGTGAGGCGGCTCTTCTTAAACGGGCCGGGGGTAGTGGAACAATCAACCCTTACACCGGGCTTCCTCAGTACCTTAAAAAGGCCTGGAAAAAGCTAACCAAAGCAGTTAAGTCTGTTGGTAAAGCGGTCAAGAAATTTGCTAAGAGCAGCGTAGGCCGTATTGTTATTGGTATCGCTGCAGGCATGATCTTAGGCCCTGCGGCCATCGGCTTCTTGCAGGGTTCTGGTGTTGCTTTAAGCGTGGCGGCTCAAGCTGGGATTACAGCGGGGGTAGGAGCATTTTCTTCTGGAATTTTGGCAGGAGATGGCTTCAAAAATTCTCTTAAATCTGCTGTTGTTGTAGGCGCTGTTGCCGCTGGCGGTACTGCAGCCTTTGGTGGAGCCGGGGCTACTGCGACACCGACCACGCCTACCGGACCACAGAGCTTTAGCGAAGGCCTGAGCCAGGGCTGGAAAAATGCAACTAACTCCGTAAACAGCATGCTTGGAACAGAGGCCGCAGCCGCACCGGCTCCTGGGACAGCGGCAGCCGAAGCAGGAACCGGCGCCGCCGGTACGACGGGAACAGCGGCTGAACAGCTTGGCGCAGAGGGTGTTTCTGCTACTCGGCCTCCAGACTTCATGCCTGCACGAGCGGAGGCCGTGATTCCTCCGCAGGGTACGCCCCCACCTGCTGCCCCTATTGATATGACAGTAGGGCCGGGGATAGAAGGCACTTCATACACGCCCACAGGAACTGCTGTTTCAAGCCCAGTTACCCAGCCAACTCCTGCGGGAACCACAGCTATCTCGTCGGAATACAACCCAAACCTGATAGATCCAGGGGCTCCTGGCTATGTATCTACCCCTGTAGAGGGGACTTATGCGACTCCTCGTTCTGATCTCCTGCCGCAGTATGGAGAACCGGGATATATTGACCAGTACACAACAGCACAGACGGCTGGTCAAACTGGAGCACAAGCCGCAGGAGAACCCGGTCTCTTTTCTCGCACTTTCTCGCCTTCCACACGAGCAGACATTGCGATGCAAGAGACTGTGGCAAAAGCAAACACGCTTTTCCCCACGGATGCCGCTGCTCGTGAGCTTTATATCAAGGCAAACGCTCCAGGGATCTTTACTAAGTACGGACCCATGATGGCTGCAGGCCTTGGTGCTACATATCTTCTGGGCGGGATGGAAGGCAAACCGGCTCAAGACCCAGGGCTCATTGACCAGGGCTATACCGGCGAGGACTATCTGCGCGAGAACGCAGACCAGTTTGGGCAGATTGCAATGCCGCAGACCTATTCTTACCAGTCCCTTGTGCCAACGCCCAGCGACTTTGGAAGAACGGCTGTCTCTTCTCCTGGCACGATAGTCCCAACAGGGATCACGGCACTTCCCACCGCCCGAGCACTTGTACAAGAGTACAACCGCTCTGGAATGTACGGGGTGCCTGAAATCTACAGGGCAAAGAAAGGCTCCAGCCCGGCTGGCGTCACGCATTTTCCACGTAAGACGGGCCCAATCAACGGCCCAGGGACCGGGACTTCTGATTCCATTCCCGCGATGCTCTCTGATGGCGAGTTCGTGTTCACGGCCAAGGCAGTTCGCAACATGGGCGGTGGATCACGGCGCAAGGGCGCTGCACGTATGTACAAGATGATGAAGATGCTTGAAGGCGGTCCTGTTGGCAT
>Ga0222713_10006303_pt1 | contig 11315 bp, 9 predicted proteins | sample C33_649DmetaG_FD_165061 | JGI IMG/M metagenome (GOLD analysis project Ga0222713, IMG submission 165061) | Estuarine water microbial communities from San Francisco Bay, California, United States - C33_649D | ecosystem: Environmental > Aquatic > Marine > Unclassified | place: USA: California... | reverse complement strand
GGTTTATCTGAACCGTACTTATCCATCGCATCTGCATAAGTCATGTGGCGAATTGGGGTTGGAATTTCGTAACCGACCGCGTCTTTCCACACTTTAACCAAAATCTTCTCGGCAACGGCAATGATATCGGCCTGATCTACGAAAGACATTTCGATATCTAGCTGAGTGAACTCTGGTTGACGATCTGCTCGGAAATCTTCATCGCGGAAACAACGAGCAATCTGGTAGTACCGCTCCATTCCAGCGACCATCAAAAGCTGCTTAAAGAGTTGGGGAGATTGAGGAAGTGCATACCAACTGCCAGGTTGGAGTCTTACCGGTACTAGAAAGTCACGCGCACCTTCAGGTGTTGACCGCGTGAGATAAGGAGTCTCGATCTCAAGAAAATCCAACTCTTGCATGGCGCTTCTAATTGCTGCCGTCACCTTCGAACGAAGTCTTAAGTTAGCGGCTGGACCTTCGCGTCTTAAATCTAGGTAGCGGTAGCGAAGACGTACTTCCTCTGAAATCTCTGCTTCGGAACCAGAGTCCACAGGGAATGGAAGTGGCGCAGATTCGCTCAGCACAACAACTGAGTCCCCCATTACTTCGATTTCTCCAGTTGGAATATTTGAATTTTCATTTCCGGCAGGACGAAGAGAAACTTCTCCAGTAATTTGTAGGCACCATTCAGCTCGAAGCTGGCCAGCCATTTTTTCGTCGCGAATTACTACTTGGACAGAGCCTGTTGCGTCGCGAAGATCAATAAAGGCAACTCCACCATGATCACGACGGCGTGCCACCCAGCCTGCCAAGGTAACGGTTTTACCTGCGTGAGAAGCGCGTAGCGCACCTGCATCATGGTTTCTTAACATGAAAGTGAGCCACCCTTATTTTCTTCGTACCGATAATTGAGAGCGGAGCTCTCCTTCTAGTTGCTCAATCTTAACTGAATTTACTGCTCCATCATCCATGCGCTTGAGTTCGACTGTCCCTGCTTGCAACTCTGATTCACCAAGCACTACAACAAATCTTGCACCTGATTTATCTGCAGCCTTCATAGCTCCCTTGAGGGCGCGGTCTCCGAAGGCGATTTCTGTTGTAATCCCACAGTTTCGCAACCGTGAGGCGATAGTCAGGGCAAAGCTCTTTGCCGACTCCCCTAGTGGAATGATGAATAAATCAGAGGTGAATGAGTCACTCGGCAATACTCCTTCTGCGACCGCAGCTAGCAATGCGCGATCTACTCCCAATCCAAATCCGATGCCGGATAGTGGTTGACCACCAAGAATTTCCATCAAGCCGTCGTAACGACCACCTCCACCTATTCCACTTTGTGCACCAAGATCTGAATGAACAAATTCGAAGGTAGTTCCGGTGTAATAATCGAGACCTCGCACCATACGCGGATTGATTGTGAATTCAATACCCATAGCCTTGAGATAACTCTGAACTTTCTCGAAATTATCTTTAGCATCGGAAGAGAGATAATCGAGCAACAGCGGAGCTTTAGTCATCGCCGCGACCATCTCTGGTCGTTTATCGTCAAAAAGGCGTAGTGGATTGAGTTGTGCTCGTGCGGCAGTTGCCTCATCTAGATTTAGTGTCTGATAGAACTTCATGAGATCTTCGCGATGAGCCGCGCGCGATGCAGAGTCTCCCAGTGAGGTTATTTGTAACGTGAAATTCTTCAGACCAATATTCTTAAAACCCTGATAGGCGATAGCGATAACCTCTGCATCTATCGCAGGATCATCGAGTCCAATAGCCTCAATTCCAACTTGATAAAACTGACGATAACGGCCCGCCTGTGGTCTCTCGGCACGGAAGTACTGACCCGAATACCAGACTTTTACTGGAAGTTGGCCACGATCTAGATTCTGCTCAATGACAGCGCGCATAACGCCAGCAGTTCCTTCGGGGCGCAGAGTGATTGACCTTCCACCACGATCTTCAAAGGTGTACATCTCTTTTGACACCACATCAGTAGATTCACCTACGCCACGGGAGAAGAGATTGGTATCTTCAAATACGGGAAGTTCCATCAACTGATACCCAGCAAGACGGGCAGGTGAAATTAACTGCTCTCTCACCCATTCGAACGCTGTGGATTCAGGAGGCAGATATTCACGAACGCCTTTGGGCGCTTGAATCTTCTCGTATTTCACGAGGTTAATTCTTTCAGATATGGGTTGTTTTTTCGCTCGAATTTAATAGTTGTCTCAGGACCGTGCCCTGGGAGCACGCGTAATTCATCGGAGAGAGTAAGGACTTTGTTTTTCAGCGTTGATCTCATATCGCTCGCGCTACCTGTAGGAAGGTCTGTTCTACCAATCGAACCGGCAAAGAGCACATCTCCGCTGATGAGGATTTCTTGATTAAGAATAAACATCACAGAACCTTTGGTGTGTCCAGGCGCGTGAATCACCTCAATCTGCATATCTAGAACTTCTAGCGTCGCACCGTGTTTTACTTCAGAAACCAAGAGCGGTTCTTCGAAAATTAGGCCACCCAGTTGATCAATAAACTCTGCACCATGAATTCCACTTGGGTCTGCAATGAAGCGTCGATCTTCTGAGTGAATATAGGTTGGGATGTTGTAGCCATCTGCAAGTGGTTTGATTGAGAAGGTATGGTCTAAGTGGCCATGCGTGATGAAGGCAGCGACTGGCTTTAAGCTGTTCTCTTCTATGATCATCTCGATATCTGCCGATATATTTGGCATGCCAGGGTCGACAATGATGCACTCGCCTCCAGCTTCTGGCGCGATGACCCAACAATTGGTGGCAAACATTGGGGCCGGAAATGAGCGAATAAGCATCTAGGTGACCCCTATTTCTCGCGTGGATTTACTGCTTGTGGATGCACAGGGTACCTTTGACCTCTACCAAAACTACGCACATATCAACGAAGGCAAGGAATCTGACAGTAGGTCGAATTACTTGCCAACGCGCCAAAGGGGATCAAAATGACCGATGTAAATCCAACCGCACTTGCACAGACACATTCACTTCCAACAAGCGCAGCATCTGCACTCATTGGAGATCCTTCGAAATTTGGTCGCGTTGCCGAAGATGGCACAGTTTTTGTCACTACACCAGAAGGCGAGAAGCCTGTTGGTTCTTACCCTGGAAAATCAGCTGAAGAGGCACTTGCGTATTTCGTTCGTAAATTTGAAGCGCTCGCATCTGAAGTCGCTCTTACCGCTGCTCGCATCACCAGTGGAGCCATGGTTCCTCAAGATGCCTACGAAGCAGTAAAGAAACTTCGACAGCAAGTTCGCGAACTCAATGGAGTTGGTGATCTTGCCGCACTCGCTCTTTCGGTAGAGCAGATCGAGCCACTTATTGAAGGCCATCGAGAGGCTTATGAAGCGAAGAAGGCAGCTGAGGCTGCTGCCAAGGCTGCTCGTCGTGAGCAGATTCTTGTCGAAAAAGAGAAGATTGTCGCTGAGGCTGAATCTCTCGCGCTATCTGAGAATTGGAAGGTCACAGGCGATCGTTTAAAGGCTCTCCTTGATGAATGGAAAGCCGCACCTCGCTTGGACAAGAAGAGTGATGCTGAATTTTGGAAGAGATTCTCTGCATCAAGAAACAAGTTTGATAAACGCCGTCGTACGCACTTTGCACAGTTAGAAGCTACGGCCGGAAAAGTTGCTGAAGCGAAAGCGGCGATTGTTGCTGAGGCTGAAAAGCTGGCCACTTCAACCGAGTGGCTTCCGACAGCTCGTCGCTTTAAAGATCTCATGGATCAATGGAAGGCGGCAGGCCGAGGCAAGAAGAGTGAAGACACCAAGCTATGGAATCGTTTCAAGGCGGCCCAAGATCAATTTTTTGCTGCGAAGAACGCTGACCTAGAAAAGCGTGAAGTCTCTATGGTTGCAAATCTCGCCAAACGCGAAGAACTTATTGTCCAGATTGAATCGCTAGTGCCCTTTACCGACCTTAAGGCGACTAAGAGCGCATTCCGCGAACTGATGCGCACATGGGACAAAATTGGGATTACACACCGAGATAAGCGTGCGGCGTTCGATGCACGTATTGCAAAGGTTGAAGAGGCAATCAAATCTGCAGATGCAGACTTGGCTCGCAAAACCGATCCAGGTGCGAAGGCACGTGCAGCTGAAGTGGTTGCACAATTGACTGAGTCAATCGAGAGTTACACCAAGGCAGCTGCCAAAGCGGAAGCTGCTGGCAATGCGAAGAAGGCTCAAGAAGCACGCGAATCAGCGGTAGCCCGTCAGGCCTGGCTTGTAGAAGCCGAGAAACACTTGGCAGAATTTAACTAAGTCAAGACAGAGTTAGGTTCGATAGACGTCGTAAACACCTTCGATTCCTCGCACTGCCGCAAGAACTGAATCCAAATGCTTGGCGTCCGCCATTTCAAAGGTAAATCGAGAGATAGCAACTCGGTCTTTCGATGTATTAACTGCAGCGCTCAAGATATTCACATGTTGCTCAGAAAGCGTCCGTGTGACATCTGCAAGTAAGCGAGCTCTATCCAACGCTTCCACCTGAATATTGACCAGAAAGATACTCGCGGCCCCCGGCAACCACTTCACTCCAACAACTCTCTCGCTCTGGTTTTTCTGTAGGTCAGATGCGTTAATGCAATCCTCACGGTGAACAGATATTCCTGATCCTTTTGTAATGAAACCCATGATTGAATCTCCAGGCACTGGAGTACAGCAGCGCGCAAGCTTTACTAATACGTCATCTACACCTTCGACTTCAATAGCACTGGAAGTTCGCCGTGTGGTTTGAACACCTGTTGGAATATTCTCTAACGTTGCTTCTGGATGTGAATCCTCTGCACCTAAGCTCGCAACTAATTTCTCGATGATGGAAGCTGCTGAAACATGGCCATCCCCAACTGCGCTATAGAGCGCATCAATATCCGCATAGTGCATTTCATGGGCGAGTTCCAGAAGTGAATGACCTGCAAATATCTTCTGCAGAGGTAGACCTGCTTTGCGCATCTGACGGGCAATAGATTCACGTCCTGCATCAATTGCTTCTTCGCGACGCTCCTTGCTAAACCAAGCTTTTATCTTTGATCGTGCACGTGGGCTCTTAACGAAATTAAGCCAATCACGGCTCGGTCCTGCGTTCTCTCCCTTGTTGGTAACAATCTCAACTACATCGCCATTATTGAGTTTTGACTCAAGTGGGACCAGCCGCCCATTTACCTTTGCACCAGCACACCGAAGACCTACATCTGTATGAACAGAAAAGGCAAAGTCCACTGGAGTTGAACCACCAGGAAGTGCGACAACCGAACCTTTTGGAGTGAAGACGAAGACTTCGGGACTACCTAGATCAAAGCGAAGTGCTTCGAGGAACTCTGAAGGATCTTCAGTCTCTTTCTGCCACTCGTGCAGCTGACGGAGCCAGAGCATCTCAGGAGAATTTCCTTCAGGGTCTCCCCCTTGTTTGTACTTCCAATGCGCTGCAATACCGAACTCAGCGCGAGAGTGCATCTCATAGGTTCTAATCTGAATCTCAATTGCTTTGCCATTAGGACCTATCACGGTTGTGTGCAGAGATTGATAGAGATTAAATTTCGGCATAGCGATGTAATCTTTAAATCTACCTGGCACTGGACTCCAGCGCGCATGAATTGAACCTAGAACCGCATAGCAATCTCGAACATCATTGACCAATACTCGAATTCCAACAAGGTCATAGATTTCATTGAACTCACGACCGCGAACAACCATCTTCTGATACACACTAAAGAAATGCTTCTTTCTTCCAGTAACGGTCGCGTTAATCGAATCACGAGCCAGGTCACCCTGAACCGCGTCAATCACTTCGGATGTAAGAGCATCACGTGAAGGCGATCTCTCTGCCACCAGCCGAGATATCTCCTCAAATTTCTTTGGTTCAAGTACGGCGAAAGAGAGATCCTCTAGTTCCCATTTAATGGCATTCATTCCGAGGCGATGAGCGAGCGGGGCATAGATATCTAGCGTCTCCCTTGCCTTGCGTTGAGCAGATTCCGAAGAGACATAGCTCCAAGTACGGGCATTGTGGAGGCGGTCTGCCAGTTTGATGACCAGAACCCGAATATCTCGCGACATCGCAATAACCATCTTGCGCACAGTCTCGGCTTCGGCTGTTGGTCCGTAGGTTAATTTGTCTAACTTCGTAACACCATCAACCAAGTTGGCAATCTCATCACCAAAATCTGCGCGAAGCTGCGTTAATGAATAAGGAGTATCTTCGACAGTATCGTGAAGAAGAGATGCAATGAGTGTGATCTCGTTAAGACCTAATTCAGCGAGAATCTGAGTCACAGCAACAGGGTGCGTGATGTAATCCTCACCCGATTTTCGCGTCTGCCCGGTGTGCGCTGTCCGTGCAACCTCAAAGGCACGGTTGATATCTGCGATATCAGCGTTTGGATGATGCTCCCTGAGAGCGTCGATTACCGGCGCAATCAAGGGCTGAGTCTCCATATAACTAAAAGGTTATTTGCGACCTTTGCGCTTTGCCTGGGTGCGGCGACTGATCTTTGTTGCAGAACCTGTATTTGTCTCTGCAGCACCTGCGCGGGAGGCGACGCGCTTAGCTAGGGCCTGCATAGCTGGCTCTTTCTCGCGAAGCTGAGCCAAAAATGGAGGAGCGATAAAGATTGATGAGTAGGTACCCACAGCAAGACCGATAAAGAGCGCAAGAGACAAATCCTTAAGAGTTCCTGCACCGAGCAACCCAGCGCCTACAAAGAGAATTGATCCAACTGGAATAAGCGCAATTATCGATGTGTTAAGTGAGCGAACAATAGTCTGATTAACCGCCAAGTTAGCGGCTTGAGAATAAGTGACCTTTGAATTGGCAACAACGGATTTTGTATTTTCTCGGACTTTATCGAAGACAACCACGGTGTCATAGAGCGAATAACCCAAGATAGTTAAGAATCCGATAATCGTTGCTGGTGTAACGTCAAAGCCAACCAATGCATAAATTCCCACAGTAATGAATACGTCATGAACAACCGCGAGAATGGCAGCTGCCGCCATCTTCGGCTCAAAGACCATCGCAAGAAAAAGCATAATCACAAGGAGAAACGCGATCAGACCATAAATCGCCTTCTTAGTAATTTCTTTACCCCATGAAGGACCAACTAACTGAGTATCAATAGATTCTTCAGTCACACCGAATTTCTGGGTTAGCGCCGCTTCAATTGCACGAGACTGTGCAGCATCAACAGCTCCGGTCTGAACACGAACCTTAGAATCACCAATCTTCTGAACGATGATTTCACCAGGGAGGCCCACTGCTTCGACTGCTTCACGTGCTTCTTGCACCGTCGCAGTTGCCTTATTTACGGTAAATGAGGCTCCGCCCTTGAATTCAATTCCAAGATGTAAACCTTGCACACCGAGTGCGAAAATTGAAGCGACGATGAAGAGAGCCGAGAAGCTGTACCAACGTTTGCGGTTTTCTACGATATTGAACGAAGTTTCTCCTGAATAGAGACGGCCGCCAAGACCCGATAATTTCGCCATGTGCTTATGCCTCCAAAGGTGATTCAGTTTGAGAAATCTTTGCGTTCTTCTCTTTCATTCCCACACTCTTAGGCGATAGACCAGAAAGTGGGTGACCCGAAGCGAAGAACTTCCAACGCGATAGGACTGTCACGATTGGTTTGGTAAAGAGGAAAACGATGAGAAGGTCGATAATGGTGGTTAGACCTAGCGTGAATGCAAAACCTCGAACGCCACCGACGGCGAAGAAGTAAAGCAAGAATGCGGCGATAAGTGACACGAGATCGGCCACGATAATCGTACGACGTGCTCTGCTCCATCCTGTTTCAACAGCGGTACGGAGAGTTTTACCCTCGCGGAGTTCATCTCGAATACGTTCGAAGTAGACAATAAAGGAGTCTGCAGTCACGCCGATCGCAACAATCGAACCAGCGATTCCCGCCAAGGTGAGAGTGAAACCAATTGATTTACCGAGAACGAGGAAGAGAAGGTAGAGCATCGCCGCTGCGATACCAAGGGAACCAACAATCGCGATTCCAAGACCTCGGTAATAAGCGACGGAGAAAATTAAGACCAATCCCATTCCGAGCGCGCCAGCAAGAAGTCCCGCTCGAAGCTGATCTTCGCCGAGCGTTGGAGAAACTTGCTGAACCTCACCGCGATCAAATGCCAATGGCAGAGATCCATACTTCAGAACATTTGCGAGATCTTGAGCTTCAACTTGTGAGAATGAACCAGTGATCTGGGCTTCACCTGATGGAATCGCCTCGCGAATAGATGGAGCAGAGACAACAAGTCCATCAAGAACAATCGCCACCTGATTCTGCGGCGAAGGTAGGGATGTCACTCGAGCAGTTTGTGCTCCAAATGCTCGTGTGCCCTCGCCATCAAATGTCAGAGATACAAACCAGGCGCTTGCGCCCTGCTGATCAATGCCTGCGGAAGCCTTCGATACTTGTTGGCCCAAAACTTCGGCCGGTCCCAAAATGTATTTAGCAGAACCAGTGCGAGCACACGCGACGATAGTGTCATTTGGAGAATCAGCACCTGTTCCTTGAAGGTTTGCAGGATTGGTGCAATCAAGGGCAGCAAAACGAGCGTTGATCTCTGCAGAGACTCCTCCAGTAGGAGTTGCTTCTCCTCCACCGATTCCTGCAAGCGCAGAAGACTCAGCGAGAACCTGACGGAAACGAAGTTCCGCAGTCTGACCCACCAAATCAACAACACGTCGACCAGATTCACCAGGCACGGAGATGACAATCTGTCGGTTTGTGCCACTTCCTTGTGCAGTTACTTCAGATTCTGCAACGCCGAGGGAGTTCACGCGTTGACGAATAATCGAAACAGCCTGGTCGATTGCCTCTGACGTCACTTTGTTGTCGGCATTGGAAGCGCGAGGTTGCAGCGTGACGCTCGTACCTCCACGCAGATCTAGGCCAAGTCGAACGGAGTCTGCTCCTTGGATAAGCGCTGTTCCGAGAAGTCCCACAAGGATTACCGCCAACAAAGTGAGCGCGCGTAGTGGTCTGCCGGAAGTCTTCACAGGAGTCTTCACAGGTGTTTGAGGTGTGGACATAAGGCGAGAGTCTAGGCGTTACGTAGTGGGTGTGTCGAAAAGAGTGGCCAGCCCAGGAGGTGGTGTGCGTCCCACATGTGAGAAACCGGCCGCTGTGGCTACTCTCCCCCGCGGAGTGCGAGCCATAAATCCATTTCTGACTAAGAAAGGTTCAGCGACAGATTCAACGGTCTCGACTTCTTCACCTACTGCAATAGCCAAGGTGGATAGGCCGACTGGGCCACCATTAAAGCGTTCAATCAGGGCAAGGAGAACTGAGCGATCGAGTCGATCCAACCCCTGTTCATCGACCTCATACATTTCAAGAGCAGCTTTGGCATCGCTATGGCTGAGCGAATTAGACCCGTTGACCTGCGCATAATCGCGCACACGTCGCAAGAGTCGATTGGCGATACGTGGCGTACCTCGAGAGCGACTTGCTATTTCTGCAATTGCTTTATTATCAATTGTCAGTCCCAAAAGAGCTGCACTGCGCGAGAGAACTTCTTCCAATTCGCTTTCTTCATAAAAATCTAAATGTGCTGTGAACCCAAAACGATCTCGTAGCGGTGACGGCAGAAGCCCTGCACGAGTAGTTGCCCCGACTAATGTAAAACGTGGTAACTGCAGTGGGATAGCTGTAGCCCCCGGACCTTTACCAACTACTACATCGACTCGGAAATCTTCCATTGCCAAATAAAGAAGTTCCTCGGCAGGTCTTGGCAAACGATGAATTTCATCAAGAAAGAAAATTTCACCTTCTACGAGTGAAGATAAAATAGCGGCCAAGTCCCCGGCATGAGTGATGGCCGGCCCGCTTGTTATTCGAATCGGTGCTTGCATCTCGGAGGCAAGAATCATGGCGAGCGTTGTTTTTCCTAGCCCCGGTGGTCCCGAAAGTAAAATGTGATCAGCGGCTGAATTACGTTTTCGAGCCGCGCTCAGGAGTACATCTATCTGCTGGCGAACACGGTGTTGACCTATGAAATCACCGAGAGTCCGTGGTCGCAGCGCATGCTCTGCCGATAATTCATCAGGTTGCTCGTTCGGATCAACCATTCGGTCTGCGCTCACTTAGCCGCGCCTTCCACTTTGCAACGCTTTTTTGAGAAGTTCAGAGAGCTCAACCTCTGTTGGTTCAACTCCAGTTTCGCCGTATTCAGCGATAACAGAGTTGATTGCCGAATCTGAATCTTTAGCAGTGAAACCAAGAGAGACAAGGGCTGCCGTTAGTTGCTCGCGCCATACCGGTTGATGATGTGAACTCTTTTGCCCGCTACCAAAGTCAGAGATCTTTCCTTTGAGTTCCAGAATGAGTCGCTGGGCTCCTTTTCGCCCAATACCGGGAACTTTTTCAATGGCAGAGATATCTTCTTGGGCAATTGCTGCCGCAAGCGTCTGAGGCGAATGGCTTCCCATAATTGCTAGCGCCACTTTCGGACCTATCCCGGTAACCGTTTGTACTAATTCAAATGTGGAACGGCTCTCCTCATCAAGAAATCCAAAGAGGGTGAGAGCATCTTCGCGGACTATGAGCGTTGTAAAGAGTTGAACTGGAACTCCAATATTGAGTTGTGAACTAGTCTGGGTAGTGACAGAAACAGCAAGACCAACTCCACTAACTTCGACGATAACTTTATCGGTGGCAATGGAACGGACCACACCGCTGATAAGTGAAATCATCTCTTTACCAACTTCGAGATACGAGCTTTCTCTGCTTTTAGCGCCTCTTCAATTTTTCCATTTCCGCCTCCACGCCATAGATGACAGATTGCGAGAGCAAGTGCATCCGTGCTATCAACGGGCTTTGGGATGACTTCGAGATTGAGTAACCGCTTCACCATTTGCGCGACCTGAGCCTTATTTGCGCGACCTGAGCCAGTCACCGCTGCCTTCACTTCAGAGGGTGTATGCATCATGACTGGAATATTGCGACGAGCTGCAACTAATAGAGCAATTCCTGCAGCTTGTGCAGTTCCCATAACTGTTCTGACATTGTGTTGCGAAAAAACTCGTTCGATGGCAATGACATCTGGCTGGTGCACTGAAATCCACTCTTCCAGCTCAACCTCTAATTGCAGCAGGCGGCGCTCTAAAGGCAGATCACTTGAGGTCAGAATTACTCCAACCCCAATGAGAGATATCTGCTTTCCAACACTGCCTTCAATCACGCCGATTCCGCAACGCGTAAGCCCTGGGTCTACCCCAAGGACTCGCTTATGTGGATGGCTCATAATTTCCAAGCCTAGGACTAACGAGCCGTTCAGTTAGGAAAGGCTCGCCATAACTTCA
>Ga0222713_10006301_pt1 | contig 11316 bp, 15 predicted proteins | sample C33_649DmetaG_FD_165061 | JGI IMG/M metagenome (GOLD analysis project Ga0222713, IMG submission 165061) | Estuarine water microbial communities from San Francisco Bay, California, United States - C33_649D | ecosystem: Environmental > Aquatic > Marine > Unclassified | place: USA: California... | reverse complement strand
GGAACTTCACCTGTGGGAAGACGCTGGTGCGCCCATGTACCTGCGTTTTGACCAGCCGAAGGCTGCGGAACTCGATGTGCTTGCTGTGGTCTACGGATACAGCGCCTACACCGCCAATCGCTACCCAAATGCCTGGGCAAAGATTGGTGGAACAGGACTCGTCACACCGACGTTCTGATTCAACCAAAACTGATGGTGGGGTGCGCAATTATGGATATTGCGCACCCCACTTCACTTAGGGAGACAAAATGCAGGATCAGCAAAAGCAGATTGCAGCGTTGCAGGAAGAGCGCAGAGGATATGTGGTGCGCAACCTTCAAGATCGTGTCAAAGCAGTCGATGAGCAGTTGCGTGCGCTAGGCGTGTCATCTCGAGAGACTGCAACAGCAGTCCCTATCGAAGAGCGTGCGACTGTCGAAACACCCAAAAAGCGAATCACCAGCAAAAAGGCATAAATCATGGCTGTCACCAATGGTTACTGCACATTGGCTGAACTGAAGGCTGCGCTACGTCTGACAGACAACACAGATGACACGCTGCTTGAGAATGCCATTGAAGGCGCTTCACGCAGAATCGATGGTTACTGTGGCAGGTTCTTCTACAAGACTGCTTCAACAGCAATCACCATGTATCCATTCAACTCATATGTGCAGCCGTTGGCAGATGATGTCGCCAACACCAGCATCACTCTCAAAACTGATACGACTGGTGATGGCACATTTGATACCACTTGGGTGCAGGGAACTGACTACCAGTTAGAACCTTTGAACGCTGCGCTCGAAGGCAAACCATATAGGCGCATCGTCGCCATTGGTGGCAAGACATTCCCACAGCAATACACACCAGATCGACCTTTGGTGCAGGTCACGGCAGAATGGGGATGGCAGACCATCCCTGATGACATCCGTGAAGCCTGCATTTTGCTTGCCATGCGTGGCTTCGCACGCTTAAACGCTGCGCTTGGTGTCGTGGGCTTTGCTGACATGGCGATTCAAGTTCGTGCAGTCGATCCCGATGTGCGAGACCTGCTGAATCCATATCGAATTATTGGATTTGCCTGATGCCTGCGACAGTTTCCCAAGTGTCTGATGGGATCAAGACTGCGTTGGCAACAGTCAGCGGATTGCGCACCTATTCGTTCCAGCCTGAGCAACTAAACCCACCTTTTGCCTATCCCGAATTGACGCAGGTGACGTATCACAGATCAATGGGCTTGGGTGATGTCGAACTGCAATGGACTATCAATGTTGTTGTTGGACGTTATACGGATCGCACAGCGAATGATCTGCTTGACCAATACATAAGCCCGACAGGTGCAAAGAGCATTCGTGCTGCGCTCGAGTCTGACAAAACCTTGGGTGGGGTGGTACAGACGCTGATACTGTCATCGGCAGCCGATGTAACTGCTTTGAACGAAGCAGATGCAAACTTTCTACAAATCCAATTTCAAATGACAGTTCACGCTTAGGAGAGCATTTCGATGGCGCAACAGTTCAAAGTTTTGAGCGAAAAGTGCAGCCTTGGGAAAAAGGGTGCAACTGTCACCATTGATGAGAATTCTGGACTCAATGTCGCTGCTCTGGTTCAGGGTGGACACATTGCGCCAGTTGCAGCGAAGCCAACAACCAAAGAGTCTGAAAAAGAGGAGATCTAAAAGTGGCTCGTCTAGTCCTTACTGATGCAAGCATCACCATTAACAGCGTGGATCTTAGCGATCACTCGAACAGCGTGACACTCAACTATGAAGTGGACAGCATCGAAGTGACTGCGTTTGGCGATTCGGGACACTCGTTCGATGGTGGATTGCAGAACAACACGCTTGAGATCACGCTTCACCAGGATTTCGGTGCTTCCAGCACGGAAGCCACGATTTATCCCCTGGTTGGTACGCAGACAACTGTGGTGATCAAGCCCACTTCTAGCGCTGTGGGCGCTGACAATCCGTCCTACACGCTCACCAACTGCTTCCTGGCTTCACATAACCCTGTTGCTGGTGGTGTTGGTGAACTGGCTGCCACCAGCCTTTCGTTCACAGGTGGCACGCTCACTAAAGCAACGTCCTGATCTAACTAACAGAATCGAGCAGCGATGAAGATTCGTTTGAAAGTCCATTATTCAGACGGGAATACCAAGGACATCGAAGCAGGCTTTGCCGATTTCGTAGCGTTTGAACGCACCTGGCAGCGATCCGTGATGAAGATGGAACAGGAAATGCGCCTAACTGATCTTGCTTGGTTGGCTTGGCATTCAGAGAAGCGCACGAAGGCAACGCAAAAGGTGTTCGATCCCGATTGGATCGGAATGGTCGAAACACTCGAAATGAACAACGCTGACGAGTCTGAGAAGGTCGATGGCCCTTTAGGAGAGGATCAGCCACCTGGCTGATCGCCTACCTAGCGCTTGAATCTGGAATACCACCATCTGCCATCTTGGACGAAGATGAACAGATGATTGAAGCGATGTTGCAAGTGGCGCTGTGGCGCAGCAAGCAACAGCACGCAGAAAAGTAGATTTCAGACATGGCACTTCTCTCAACACGCATGGATTACGCAGAGATTTCTGGCGTAATGATTGAAATGCGTTCGCTTGATAGGGAAATGTATAAAGCGACCGAAAAAGCATTGAAATATGCTGCTGCACCCCTGGTGAACGATGTTCGGCAGGCATTTCCCAACAAAATCCTTTCGGGAATGATGGTGCAGTCAAAGACCAGTCGCAGAAAGCGTGGCCCATACCCTGTCTACAAGGTTGGTCAGGTTCGCAGGCAGGTCAATTCCAAAGTTGGTGGTCGTCGTCAAGGTGGCACGTTTCCAATTTTGAAGATTACGCAACGCAATGGTGCAGCAATGATCTATGACATGGCGCAGCATCAAGCGACACCTGGCGCAACTCTGTCAGCCAATTTGATCACTACAAGCCAAAAAAATGCATCTCGAGTAATGTGGCCTACGGTTCGTAAGAATTTGCACAAAGTTGAAGGTGCAATCATGGCAGAACTGCAAAAGGCAGAAAAGGTTGTGCAGACTCGCACAGGTGGTTATGCATCTTCAGCAAAAACCACAACAAGACGCACAACTTCATCTGCTCAAACAGCGTTTAGAAGGCTTGGTGCGTAGCAATGGCAATCAATGTCCCTATCATTACTTCGTTTGATGCTAAAGGCATCAATAAAGCCATTGTCGATTTCAAGCGTTTAGAAGGTGGCGCTCTCAAGGCTGGTTTTGCGCTCAGGACGTTGGATCAGGGTGCTGCTGCTGTTGCTCGTGCATTCGCCAAGGTAGGCATGGGTGCTGCCGTTGTAGGTGGTTTGGCTGTCAAGCAGTTTGCCAGTTTCGATGACGCAATGACGCAATCAACAGCGATCATGGGTGACGTATCAGACCAGATGCGCACACAGATGTCTGACGCTGCTAGGGAAATGGCGAAGCAAACCACGTTCTCTGCGACTCAGGCTGCAGAATCGTTCTACTTCCTGGCATCTGCAGGTTTGGACGCTGAATCGAGCATGACTGCTTTGCCGAAGGTGGCACAGTTCGCACAAGCAGGAATGTTCGACATGGCGAGAGCCACAGACCTGCTCACGGATGCGCAGTCTGCTCTTGGTTTGACGATCCGTGATGACGCTGTGGCGAACATGGAAAACATGGTGCGTGTCTCTGATGTGCTGGTGAAAGCCAACACGCTTGCCAATGCTTCAGTCGAACAGTTCTCAACTGCTTTGACGAACAAGGCTGGTGCAGCCATGAAAGCAGTTGGCATGGATGTCGAAGAAGGTGTTGCTGTCCTGGCTGCGTTCGCTGATCAGGGTATCAAGGCTGAAGAGGCTGGAACGCAATTCGGCATTGTGTTGCGTGACCTGCAGACCAAAGCCATTGAAAACAAAGATGAATTCAAAGCATTGAATGTCAGCGTCTTTGACAGTCGTGGCGAACTGCGCAATATGGCTGACATCGTGTTTGATCTCGAGAAAGCGCTTCGTGGTCAGTCAGACGAAACGAAAAAGGCTGCGCTGCAGTTCTTGGGCTTCTCAGACAAGTCAGTTTCAGCGCTGACAGCGTTGCTTGGTACGAGCGATGCGATCAGACGCTACGAAGGCGAACTGCGCAACGCTGCAGGCACAACAGACGAAGTGGCAAGCAAACAGTTGGAGAGCCTGTCCAGCCAATTGAAGATCGCTTGGAATCGCATTCAAGATGTCGCTATTACGCTTGGCGAGCAGTTAGCACCCATCGTTTTGAAGATGGCTGATTTCATCACAGGTTTAGTGGACACGATTGGTGAGCGTGGGCTTGGTGGTGCGCTCGAATTTGTGGCAGGCAAGTTCGCTTCGTTCTACTCAAATCTTGGGACAATGGGCAAGATCATTGTTGGTCTGGTTGGTTCGTTTGTCTTGCTACGCACGACAGTCACAATGTTCAATGCGCTGATGGTTTTGGGCAATGTTGCTGTTCAAACCTTTGGTGTTTCGCTTTCGACTGTCAGCGGATTGGCTTTGGGTTTCTCTGCTGCGTTCACAGGCATTATCGCTGCAGCAGGACTCGTTTATTCGATCTATTCAAAGCGCAAGCAAGAAGCGAAAGAAGTAACGGATGGTTTTACAGAGGCGCTGAAATTGGAAGGTGAAGCGCAACGTGAAGCACTTATTGCGCTTGCCAACAGCAGCGAGAAATCACAAAAGTTCTTGGATTCGCTCGAAGACCTTGGACTTACGTTCGATGATGTAAATGAATTTGTCAAGACTGGTACTGGTCGCTTGGCTGATCTTGTATCAACATTCGATGACATCAAGAAATCTGTGAACGGCACTAATCCTGAGTTGGCTCGTCTGTATGAAGAGTTCTTCGGCGTCACGCTTGCTGGCGACAGTCTGAACGAGAAATACAGGAACATGACGCAAGAACAGCGAGTGATGACCTCGCAACTGCGTGATTATCTATTTCCCGAACTTACAAAACTGCGTGCAGAGGAATTAAGGCTAGTTGCATCTGGTGAACTGGTAAATCGTGTTCTCAACGAAACGACTGATGCTGTCACAACTGCTGGACAAGCAGCCAGAGGCGCAAGCACATATTTCAATGTTTTGACTGGACGGATGTTCACGACAGCAGACATGGCAGATCGTGTCATTGGCGCTATGAACGGCATTGCCAATATCGTGAATGCTGCTGATGAGCCGGTACGCAGTTTTGGTGGGACAGTTCGCAGCGCAGCCGATCTGCTGCAGGACTACATCAGAGCAGTTGAAGGCGCTGAAGATGCTTCCAGCAGTCTCGAGGATGCGATTGAAAGCCTGAAAGATGCGCAGGACGCACAAACAGATGCAACACAAGCAGTTGCTGAAGCACAAGAATATTTCAACAAAGTTGTCAATGGTTTTGCGAAAGACAGCAAAGAAGCAATTTCTGCGCAAAAGCGTTTGACTGATGCGCAATACAAATTCCGTGATGCGCAACTACGCACCAGAGATGCACAAGAACGTCTTACTGAAGCAAAGAAAGCCTATGATGCGCTGTTTAAGCCTGCTGATGCACGATCTGTGCAAGAGGCACAAGACAGGCTGACTGAAGCCAACTTCAGACTTGCTGATGCGCAAAAGGAATTGGAACGCATTGAGCGTAGGCGATTCCCAAGGCAACGTGATCTTGCGTTGGCGCAGATCGCTGTTCGTGATGCAACCAATGATGTCATCGATGCTGAAGCAGAATTGATTGATTTGCAGGATGGCCCTAGTGCCGAAGAAGTTGCTGAAGCGAAGCGTGACATTGAAGATGCTGCTCGAGATTTGGAAGACGCACAGCGCAACGAAATTGAGACAACTGGCGAATTGTCGCAGGCACAATCTGAACTGAACGAAATTTTGAATGGTGCTGCTGAAGGTTCTGAAGCGTATTCAGATGCGCTTGATCGTTTGAATGAAGCGAAAGAACGTGAAGCAGATGCCATCAATGCTGTTTCGAAGGCTCTTGAGCGTGAAGCAAAGGCAAGGCGTGATCTCGAAAAGGCACGCAGAGAACGTGAAACTGCCAGGGGTGAAGTTCGTGGTGATCCGCTAGAAGCAGACATTGAAGTTGCTAAAGAAACTGGTTATATCTCGCCAGAACTGAAGGCTGAACTTGACAAGGTGGATTGGGCAGGTCTTGCCGAACTTGGCAGGGCTTCCGCTAGGGCTTTGGGTGGCCCTGTTGCTGCAGGTCGCACCTATCTGGTAGGTGAACGTGGCCCTGAACTATTCGTGCCAAAGGCATCAGGTGCGATCATGGCGAACAATACGCTTGGTGGAACCACGCAAATTGTTGTGAATGTTGGTGGCTCAATCGTGTCAGAACGTGACCTAATTGAGAACATCCGCAAGGGATTGCTGAACGCACAACGATCTGGAAGAACTTTGGTTTTGTCGTGACTTTGCCTGCGCAGCCTGTTGTAGCAATTCGTTTCAGTACCGTTGCTGCATTCGAGAACACGCTTGTGTTGAGCGATCCTGATAACGGCATTCTTGGAACGAATGTGCTTGGTGCAGACCTGGCGACACCAGTAGACATCACAGACCTGGTGAACAGCATTTCAATTCGTCGTGGCAAAGACAGAGTGACAGACCACTACAACAACGGAAGCGCCACCATCACATTCATAGATCGAACAGGTGACTTCGATCCATCAAACGAGTCTGGCCCTTACTTTGGACAAATCCTGCCACAGCGCCAAATCAGAATCACGGCACGCTATGGGGGACATGAATACTTCATGTTTAGTGGATACATCACATCATGGGATTTCGAGTACGAGAAAGGCTTTGATGGCACGTTTGTCACCATCCAGGCTGAAGACGCATTCAGAACACTCAACTTGATTCAGATTGAAGAAGTCCCGACATCCGCACCACAAGACCTACCAGGCACACGCATCAATGACATTCTTGATGTTGCTGGTTGGCCTACTTCGATGCGCACGATCTCTACAGGTTCGACAGAACTGCTGGATGATCCCTGGACTGTACGCACCACGCTGTCAGCGTTGCAGACAGTCGAAGACACAGAGAATGGTGCGCTCTACATGGACAGAGCAGGCAACGTCGTCTTCAAATCGAGATTGGATTTGGCGCAGTTGCAGGCAGGAACACGCACCATCTTTGATGACGATGGCACAGACATTGGTTATCAAGAGATTGATTTTAGTTTGGATGACACGGATCTTGCCAACGATGTGATCGTGCAAGCAGAAGGTGGCGATCCACAGCAGGTCGAAGACGCTGCTTCGATCGGCTCGTATTTCCGGCGCACGCTGTCTCGAACTGGTCTGCTGTTCTACAGCGATGACGATGCTTTGATACAAGCGAAACGTATTCTTGCGTATCGTAAAGATGCCAAACTGCGTATCAACTCTGTTGGTTTAGATTGTTCGACTGACTCAAACCGCGTCTTGCCTGCCGTTACTCTCAATCTGAATGCGCCAATCGAAGTATTCAAGACAACACCAGGTGGAAATAGGCTGAGCGCCAAACTGTCTGTTCAAGGCATCAGCCATGACATTAGACCTAATTCATGGCAAACAACTTTCACAACAGCATTCCCACTTAGCACAGCGTTCATCCTTGGTAATACTGAGTTCGGTATTCTAGGCACAAGCAATCTCTAGGAGATCACATGGCAACGTATCCACTTTCAGAAGCATATGCAGATGGCGATGTGCTGTCTGCTTCAGATGTGAACAGCATTACGGAAGGCGTGAATGACATTGCCATTGCTGTTGCTAATGAGCAGACTGCTTCGTACACGCTTGCTTTGACTGATCTGGCAACTGTCATCACGATGAATGTGGCGAGCGCCAACAACTTGACTGTGCCACCCAACTCGACTGTCGCATTTCCTGTCGGTACGCAAATCCTGATTTATCAGGCTGGTGCTGGAACGACAACGATCGTTGCTGGTTCTGGCGTGACTGTACGCACGCAAACTGGTTTGGATTTGTCTGGTCAATACGCTGTTGCTGGTTTGTTGAAGTTGGCAACTGATGAATGGGTTGCGTTCGGGAACCTGACGACATGATTTTGGCGACTAAAGGTGCTGTTGCTCATTCTGGTGGCACACCAACACTTCCCTACACATGGATTATTGCTGGCATAGATGGCAGCAACTCAAAACTGGCAACCAGCACCGATGATGGAAGCACTTGGACGGTACGCACAACACCTTTCGGATCAAACATTATTCGATGCGTGGCATCTAACGGTTCCAACCTTTGGGTGGCAGGTGCTGAAAATGGCGTGCTTGCAACATCACCTGATGGTGTCACCTGGACTGCACAAACCTCGTCGTTTGGTTCGAGCGACATTACAGAGGTGATTTGGGCTAATGGTTTGTGGGTTGCTTGCGGGCAAGGTGGAAAAATCGCTACTTCGACAAACGGTACCACCTGGACGCAACAAACCAGCGGTACGACACAACTATTGCAAGGCGCTGACTATGGTGCCGGTACTTACGGCGTAGGTGGTTACAACGGCTTTGTAACGTCCACCGACGGTACCACCTGGACATCACGAAGTACTAGCACGTTCATAAAACGGAAAGGCGTTCACTATTTCGCTGCTCAAAGCATTTGGGTAGTTGGTTCCGATTCAACATCCGCCAGCAATTCTTACGGATCATCACCCGACGCGATTACTTGGACGCAACGAAATTCTACGATAACCAACAGCGGTGTTTGGTCGTCATTCGCGTCGAAAGCCACTATTCTGGTAAACAACCTGGGAACAGGTGGTATCGGTATTGACTTTTACACCCAAACTTCGACAAACGGAACGACCTACACCAGCCGAGGAAGCACAGGTAGCATAGACGTTGCCTGTAGCGACACTGGCGTATTTCTCGCTACCACATTGGGTAGCAACCTCAAGAAAAGCACCAACGGGACGAGTTGGACGACCATCACCCCATCAGGCCTCGGATCAATAACTTCTTACTGTATCGCTCATTCGTCTATGAAACCAGGAAGTAGGCCATGATCACTCACACTTACACGGCAGGTGCTTACACGGCACGAGTATTCGCAGACAACTTTGTTGAAGTCGAGACTGAAGGCCTCGTGTTCGATCGTCCTGGCCCTTGGTCTACGCACGAAGGCGCACGATCATGGGCAGAAGCGATCGTTGCGAAGTACGCATTAGACGGTCATCGACCAACTGAAGAACAGCCAGTTGAAGAAACACCGTGATCTGCTTTCTCTGCTGATCTTCGCACCTGTTGCGATGCTTGCCGTGTTCGGCAACGTGGCACAAGCAGAAGATGTGCAATGGCAGGTAACGCAGGGAAACGTAGACACGACAGATGGCTTCCGCTTCTCGTACATGACTGGTGTTGTGCAAGCGCAGATCGCTGCACCTGCAGGATCGATAGTCAGCCTGGTGGCGCAGGTCGATAACACAACCACCAACACGATTGGTTATCAGGGTGAAACGCCTGATACCTGGCAGATCAGTCTTGCTGGTGAAACTGTCGATGCCGTGTCTGGTTCGAGCGCAGGCATCTTTGAAGTGGGCTTGAGTGTCGTGAGCGCTGGTGTCGTAACTGCGACGATCTCAGGAAAAGACGAAGGCTTTTGGGCAGGTTTTTATGGCCCATTTGTTTTCAATGTAAATGTGGCTGTTGATCCTGGCGAAACAACCACAACCACTAGCAGCACTACCACGACTGAAGTGGCAACTACCACCACGACAACACTTCAACCATCCACAACACAATCGACATCATCAACATCGGAACCTGCCACAGCACCCACATCCACAACGCTGATAGAAGAGATAAGCCCTGAGCCAACACAACCATCGACGACCAGCACACAACCAGCGCAAACATCCATCGCACCACCCAATCTCACCACATCAAGTGTCGCTATCAACACAACAACTACTACCGTTGCGCCACCAGTAGAGATCCCACAAGAAAGTTCGACATCTACGACATGGCCTGTACCGCTTCCATCATCGACTGTGACCACCACGCTCTCGCCTATCAACGAGCCATCGCCTACAGCCAGACCATCGAGAACCACAACGACAGAAACGACCAGCGCACCAACCACGACAGTTCCACCTACAACGCTGCCAATCATCACAACGACGCTGCCACCCACTACAACAGCAGCGCCCACGACGACGCTGCCACCCACGACCACAACAGCACCCACCACAACAGCAGCACCCACGACCACATCCCAACCAACAGAATCCACAATTGGGACGACGACAGCGCCTACTACTGCAATCGCCACGACTGTCCCTGCCAAAACACCTGACACCACGACAACCACAACGCTGCCAACACCAGCAATCCCGACAGACGACAACGCAACAGAATTCTTCGCTGATCTCGAACCAGACGATCTGACACAGACTGAAGCAGACCAACTGGTGCAGATCGTTCAGAATTCGTCTGATGATGTGCGCCAAGAATTTGAAGCCACAATTGATCTGTATTCAGGCAAATTCGATAATTATGTGCCGATTGGATCAACTGTGCCTGTGCGTACTCGCAGGGTGATTATTGCTGTTGCTACTGCCACAATGATGCCTGTGGCACGACGACGCAGCATTTAGAGCGCATCTGATACACGCTTTGCGACAATGGCAGTCATGCCAAAGATGTCAGACATTTCTGGTCTTGCGTGGACGCTGGTAGGAACTGGTTTGGTTCTCATCACGCTGACAGGGGACACACGCAAATGGGGACTGATCATGTCTGTCATTGGACTGGCAATCAACATTGTTGCTTTGGCTGTTAGTGGAGAAGACGAAGAGTGAAAAACGAGCAGGTGAAAAACGTGGCACTAAGAGTGTTTGCAGTCTTTGGATATTCCGCAATGGGCATCATTGGTGGCGCATCCGTGTTGGGTGGCATCCCTGTTTGGAAGGCTGCGATTCTCGCAGGCATCGCTTCTACATCGCAGGTGATTGAAAAACTGGCTCGAGCCTTCGCAGATGATGGAAAGATTGACAAGGCTGAACTTGATGCGATCTTCAATGCCAAAGATCAGGATGCATAATGCGTCCCTATACAGGCAACAGCGATCCCACCAGTAGAACACGACCTGGAACGAAGCGCTTTCAAGACTGGTTGTGCTTCCTGTTTCAGATGCGCAATCTTGGCATCTATGCAAATCGTCCTGTGCGTGGTGGAAATGGTTTGAGCGTTCATGCGACCTGGCGAGCGATGGACACAGGTGGCACACCACAACAATGCAAAGACCTGATCAACTTTCTGAATTCCTACAGAGATCGTTTGCTGATCGAAGAGATCCATGATTACAAAAATGTCTGGATTCCAG